>Ga0209308_10002019_pt1 | contig 18006 bp, 12 predicted proteins | sample COGITO_mtgs_1204_3_FD_184806 | JGI IMG/M metagenome (GOLD analysis project Ga0209308, IMG submission 184806) | Pelagic marine microbial communities from North Sea - COGITO_mtgs_120405 (SPAdes) (version 2) | ecosystem: Environmental > Aquatic > Marine > Epipelagic ...
TTCGAACTCGTTTGGCCGATTTGTTTCATCACCTTTCTGGTCTTTTGGCGCTCGAGCGTCATCGCGTTTCACGCCAACACCGCCATCGAACAACAACAGCAGCAGCGGCAACAACAACAACGGCAACAACAGCAACAACGCATTCTCCACCCTCGCGTTACGCGAGCACGGACACCTCCTCCGCCTCTTCTCCTTGAAGAGACGCGCCAACGAGAAGAAGGACACCGGCGACCGACGGCTCACGTTTTATCCGACGAGAACGCGGCGGAGAAGAAAGAGGACGCACCAGAAGAACCCCCACTCGAAAAAGCGCCGCTACCGACGTCGCGCGATGTGTCGCCACCACCTTTTCCTCCTCCTCCTCGGACGCAGGAAAACGCAAAGAAAGAGTTGTAAAAGTACAAAAAATCTCCACATTTTCTTCATTCAGCAGCGCTTTGACTGTTCTCTCTCGTATAAAAATCGTAAACACATCGCAACTTTACTCTTCCGCTGAGATGACGACGAGGATTCGGACGACGACGACCAGAACGAGGAATAGGAAAAGGAAAGCTTCCTTTACGTCTCTTTCTCTGTTCAACGCCTTCTTTTTCTTCTTTGTCTTCTTCTTTTGTTTCTTCTTTCCGAAGTCTTCTTGGAAAGCGGAAGCAGTTCCCGACGGGGAAGGAGAGAACGATCCGGAGAACGAGAAGAACACCATCAAACGCATGACCTCGTCGAAGAAGAACAACAAAACGTCGAACGAAAACGAAGAGAATGATGTCACGGTTGTCGTGGATGGAAGAACTTCTTCTTCTTCGTTGACATTCGATGCGGTCCTCGCCTCGATAAAACGGTTCAGTCTGGAGTCCGATTTCGAGCTCGACTTAATTCGCCAGAGACGCTTCTTACACGAAACGCCAGAGTTGATGTGGAACGAACGAGAAACGGCTTCGTTTATCAAGAAAGAGTTAGAAAAACTAGGAATTGTGTACGAAGACGCGGCGGAACCGGGAATATTGGCGAGGATTCCGTTGGATGGTGACGACGACGACGACGGCGAAGGCGAAGGAGGAAGCGGGAGCGGCGAGAGTACTACTACTGAGAAGAATAAGATCGCGGTGTTGTTGCGCGCGGATATGGACGCGTTGCCGGTGACGGAGGAGACAAATTTGGAGTTTAAATCGAAGAATGAGGGGAAGATGCACGCGTGCGGGCACGATGGGCACGTGGCGATGCTGTTAGGCGCGGCAAAATTGATTAAGAAAGTTCTCGAGAGCGGCGAAGAGATTCTACCGGACGAGGCGAGGCGAGGGAAGGTTGTGTATTTGTTGTTTCAACCGGCGGAGGAAGGCGGCGCGGGCGCGAAGAAAATGTTAGAGTCGAAGACCATGCGAGATATGAAGATACGACCGAGTACCGCGTTCGCTTTGCATAACTGGCCGTACGCGGAAACGCCGAGTGGTTCGTTTGGAACGAGAGGAGGAACGATAATGGCAGGCGCGGGGACGTTTGAGATTACGGTGACCGGGAGAGGCGGACACGCCGCCGTGCCGCATAAAAATGTCGACGCGGTTGTTTGCGGGGCGAAAATTGTGACGGATGTGCAAACTATTGTCAGTCGGAAAACGAGCGCGCTAGATTCGGTGGTGGTTACCATATCGACGTTTCACGCCGGGACGGTGAGCAACGTCATGCCTGACGAGGCCAAATTGACCGGTACGTTGAGATCGTTGCAGCCGGAGACATTTCGATGGGCTATGGATGAACTGTCGAGAGTAGCTAACGCAGTTGGATTGGCGAACGGGTGCGAAGTGGAGGTGAGTTTCGCAAGTAGAGAAGTGTACCCACCGACGGTGAACGATGCGAAAGCGGCGGAGTTTGCGAAACGAGTGGCGAGAGAAATATTCGGGAAGGAGGAAGGTAAAGTGTTGGACGTGGCTCCAGTGATGCCGGCGGAGGACTTTTCGTTTTTCGCGAACGAGTATCCAAGCGTGATGAATTGGATTGGTAGTTATAATCTAGATATAGGAGCGGTGCATCCGTTACACTCGGCGAAGTTCATTTTGGACGAGTCGATTTTGAAAAACGGCGCCGCCGCGCACGCCGGGTACGCGCTCGGGTTTTTGGCTCTAAATTCGACAAAGTTTTAACTAATTAGTTGCTGCTTCTACATTTACTACTACATTTACTGCTATAATTACGGTTGCTTGTTGAACTCGAGCCGGAAGAGTAACGCGTCTACTTTATCGTGCAAAGCGACATCCGAGACCCCTAAAATCTCGCTTCGCAATGCCGAGCAGAGAAGTGCGGTGCACTCTTGCGCGCGAGACAAGACGTGTTCGGTCTTCGTAACCAGATGTTCGTTCGCATACAATTTTTGTTCATCGCTCGTTTCTTCCTCAATTTCTTTATCGTTAATATCTCTGTATTCTCGACTGAGAAGTTCCAACGTAAAGGCTAAATTTGAAATCTCCGCCACTGCTTTCTCGACGTCGCTCGCGTCTTTCTTCTTTTTCCTAACCATACTCCCATCTTTCACGAAAAGTTCGCGCGATACGCTCACAATGAATTCTCTGTGTGCCTTGGTCGCTTTCTCGAAGTCAACGGCAGTGCCGTCTCCTGCACTCGACGTCATGGATTGCGCGAACGACGACCATCGGTGAGCGATGACGTCCTCGCTCGCGTACTGTTCCCAGTTTCGTAATGCAAAATCAATCGCCGTTCGCGAGCGAAGAATAACGCCGTTTGCGTCGGTTTCAAAACCAGTACCGGTATTGTTGCTCATTTGTAAAGCCGTCACACTCGATCGATTGTGTCGGCTGATATTCTGCCAAACTCGCGACAACGCGGATCTCGCTCGACGCAATCGAAACAAAGACTTGAAAATCGTACCGTATTTCTCGAGCGCAAAGTCCGTTACGAGTAAACCTACGGGCCATGTCCTCTCGTAGGACATGTAGACATCGTCAAATCCATCGCACGAACTCACAGCATTTGTTTCCGAAAAATATTTTTTGTCGCCTCGTTTAAGTGAAAATCGTTCGCTCGCGCCGTCGTACTTGTTATCGGCGACGGCATCTTCCCACGCCGATTCAATGCGTTTCTTCGCTGATTTCATACCACTCCTTTCGCTCCCGGATACGATAAAGATTGAATCTTCGTCGTCCAAAAGCGAGGAAAAGATGTCACCTCTTTGTAACAGAAAGAAGTTTCGCAAAGACGCGAACGTTTCCGTTACGAACGACGACGAGGCGGATTTGTCGTTCACGTCGTAGGTTTCTGAATCGATGACTTCGCCGAGTTTCTTGGAAACTCTTCGTTTCGCTTTGTTCACGACAACAGCGAGAGAGGTAAAATCGTCGAAATCGTCCTCGCCGTCGTTTATTGCGGCTTCATTCTTCTCTGTGTTTTTGGATTCATCATCACGAATACCTAACACGAGCGATTCAATCTCCTTCCCGGTTTCTCTCGCGTGTTCCTCTAGGAAAGCATCGATGTCTGCTTTTTTCGCGTTCGTCTCCTTAATGCTCCCAAACTTCTTACGTCTTCGCAATTCGAGCGCTCTTCGATGTAACCGTAACGCTCTCACGCACCTCCCTACGAAATGTACCGCCTCGGCGTCGCTCGCGGACATGCGTTTCGGTGTTTGCTCGATTTTGACCGCGAAAGCGTCGCGCCAAGCCGAAGCGCCGCCATCGGTTGGTAATATTTTCGCATTCTCCAAGTAATCGTCGTCTTGAAAGTACCTGATTTGATATTCTTCGTCTGCGTTCCTCATCATCGAGTCTTCTTTTTCATCATCATCATCATATTTTTCTTCTTCTTCGTTCATTTCGAGCCTCTCCAGCCTTTGCGTCATCACGTCTTCCTCTCTCACGGCGCCGATAAAAAACGACCCTTTATTGTTTACTTCCCGTCGTCGTCGTCCACCAAAATCCCTCCGAATCTGCTGCTCCTCTGCCACTGTCCCAAACGCCAGCCACACGAAACAGTGCCCATAAAACGCTCGCATCGCAAACCTCCTCAAAATTCTCAACGCTCGCTTCGTCTCGAAACTCCCGCACTGGCGATACCGAAACGCGAGTTCGTCCAAAAGTTTCGCGCCGTAAAATCCATCCTCTTCTTCCTCCTCGATTATCTTCTTCAACGCATCCATCGTACCTATAACAGAAACTGTAAACTCGCCTAAAAATTCCTCGATCGCGTTCGCGTTCGGTTCGATTTGGCCTTTCAGTATTTTCTGCTCCAACAGGAGCAACCGCTCCTCGTACGGTTGTAACACCGCTTGGTCTATGCCGGAGAGTAATCCGCGCCGGTACGCGCACAAATGATGCTCCGACTGAATACTCACACCGTTAGTATCATCATCACTACTTCTCATCCTTCTTTTCGCATCCTCTCGTTCTGCGAACTCTTTCAAAACCTTCACCGCAAACGCGAGTGGTAAGAGTCGTTTTTCCACCAAATCTCTCTCAAATGGCAGAACGATGTCCATTTCCATCGCTCTCGAGCTGATGATAAACCGGTCCGGCGTTGTGGGTGATGTGTAGGACTCGTGGACGATGATATCGCCCGGAATTCCCGAAAGAGCGAGTAGTAAGTCTGATATCATTGATGTTTACTTGGCTTTGAAATGGAGAGATTTCTGTTGACTTTCCCCAGTTTAAATGTTTGATTTCCCCTAAAACAAACTCTCTCTTACTCTCTCTCTCTCTCTCGAGCGTACCACTCTGAAGACAAGAAGCACACGAAGAAGCACACCGTGTGTGATGCGACAGACGACGTTATTTTTCGCCGGCGGAGGCGATGGTAAGAAGACAAAACAGAACAAGAATAAATACGAGAAATGTCCAGTTTGTGGGACGATGCACCACGTGGTGCGCTTGCAAGAACACGTGAACGAGTGTTTAGACGAACGCGCAAAGCGAGAAGAAAAGGAAGAAAAAGAAGAACGAGAACACTCCGTAATAACAGATGCAGAGAAGACTGAGACTTTGGCGAGCAAAAACTGCCGGAAAAGGAAGGCTTTTGAGGAGAAGGAGGAAATGCCTGCATTACCTATTCCTACTGCTAAGAATAACGACGCGTTCTTGAAAATCAAGCGAGGCTCGATTGAAATGTCCAAAATCTCGTCGCCGTCGCACATATCTGGGCACAAAGTGATTGAGAATTTCATAACCGAGGAAGAAGAGACAGAGTTATTGCGAGCGGTGTACGACATGTCGGAGCAGACGTGGAACGATCGAAACGCGAGCGGGAACGGACGGCACAACGGGAAGTCTTGGGGGGTGAACGCGGACAGGGCGCGGAGGAAAGTGTTCAAAGCGAAGAGGGAAATGCCGGAGGCGTTTCAGAGGATTGTTTTGGAAAAGTTACGCGCGAATGAGTACGGGTACAAAGGTTTGCGAGAATTCGGGTTCGCGTGCAACGAGTGCAACGCGATTGAATATGTGCGAGAGAAAGGACACGAGTTGAGACCGCACGTGGACGACCGGATTTTATCGAGCGATATTATCATCAATTTAAGCATGGTAGGAACGTGCATAATGCGATACAGAATGAATAAGAATCAAGGGATTGAGATTGCAAAGAAGTTACCGAGGTTTTCGTTACAGATCCAAGGCGGACGATGTAGATTCGAATGGGAACACGGCATTCGGAACGAGGATTTAATCGACGGGAAGCGAGTTTCGTTGACGTTCAGGTGTAGCGGGAGAGGAAATGGGAAGGACGGCATGTATAAAGACGTGGTGTTTGAAGATCCACCGAGAGGATACGTGAACGATTTAGAAGGCAGAGATAGAAGATAGGTAGTTTTGTATTTTTAGTTTTTAGTTTGGTACAGCTTTGCGTGTGCATTTCACGCGTGCGCGATGGCGTTTCGAAACAATTCCAATCGCCTCTCGCGTCCGTGATGACAAAACGATAACACCGATCCCGGGCGTAACGTTCGTATGGCTTTTCCTGAACACTTCACCGGCTTTGCGTTTTCTTCCGCATCATAGAGAAAAAAGATGCCCTCGACCGCTTGGACTCGCAAATCGCAACACGTCTTGGCTAATTTCGTCACTTCTTTCGTCTTCGCGTCTTCCAGCGTAAACTTCAAAACGACCTCTTTGCTCTCTTTAAACGGTATGAAAATCCCGTCGTTTTTCTCGATGATTTCATTCACACTTATCGCATCTTCTGGTTCGTACTGTTCGGAGGAGGGCGAACATGCGGATTTCACCACCCTCGCCGGCTCGCCGAGCGTCCAATCGACGTACGCTTTGGTGGTGGTGGTGAGATGCGCTTTTTGTCGTCGTCGACTATGAGTACTACGCAGCGCGTTACCATAAAATGTGCTTGCGTTCGATACAACCTGCATGTTTTCAACGAAAACTGTGTTTCCTGTGCGCGTCTGTGTGTGTGTTTTTTTGTGTGTGTAAAAAATACTGTGTGAGCGAGCGGATCAAAGAAAAAAAAGTATCGCGGATGTAGGTTCTTAGGCTCAGAGCACTTGCTATGATCAAATACGCCGTGAAGCTTCAGATAAATCTTGATAAATTTTGTGGTCATCATCGCCTTTGAATCCGCGCAGAAGCAACGAACGTTGCGCACGAGAGAATGCGAAACGAAGGTAAAAAAAACGAGCGACGTTCGACTCCTCCCTCTTTCGGCATACTTCTTCTTCCACGACAGATAGGCTCAGAACATGTTCTTCATCACAAACTCCCGTCAAAACAAACAAAAAGAAAGAAAGACGGGTTTCAGTTCAATGTTTGGATATATTGGTCATCATCGCCTTCACGAAGCAGAAGAAGAAGAAGCAGCACTCGAAAGACTTTCTCTCTTTTTCTTTCTCTCTCTCTCTGTTGGGAAAAAATACACTCTCCAAGAAGGCACATTTTGTGCAGTGTACATCACAGCGTTCAGCAAACTGACAACGTTGTATAATCATCGTCAGCATCATCTCCTTCCATCAAAAGGGAGAGAGAGAGAGAGATCTCGGATCTCTCTCTCGCGCGCACAACGCGCGAGAGCAGCTCAAGCGCGCCTGGGAGAGATACAAAACAAAAAAACCTCTCTCTTCTTCGTATTCGTATCTAAAACTGAGACTCATAGTATTATTCGTTGAAATCAAAGCCGCCGCACGGCTCATAAGAAATTCATAGCTTTAATAATCATCGTCAGTCGAAGAGTACTCCTCCCCTCCTTTTAATAACGAGCGCATTACTACTGTAAGAGAGTGACCCCCACACGCTTTCGTCTTGCTCTTCGAGTGCAAAGAAAGAGTATTTTTAACAACAACACAAAAACACACACCTGTCTGAGAAGATGAAAAAAAAAATGAAGAGGCAAAAAAAAGAGAGGCCAAAAAAGAGCAAAAATTCTCCTCATTTTTTGTTCCTTTTTTTGCTCCCTTGAACACACAAACTGTCACATTTACATATTAGTATATTATATATATCGTCTCGCATTAAGAACAGAACGAGAAGGAAAAGAAGAAGGCAAAGAAGAGATGGCATCGGTGGTCGCCGCGGCGACGTTGACCACGCTCGCGTCTTTGTTCTACGCGAGTAATAGTAGTAATAGTAGTACTAACAACAATTCGCGTAATAACTCGTTCGCGGTGCAAAATGCACCGAGCGGGGTGCCGCCCAATGATAATAAAGAGAACGATGCAGATGATGACGATTGGCAACTCTCGGAACAACCGAGAACGTAGTACGGAGAAACTGCCTCGCGATTGGCGAAAATCGTTCGCATCGGGTGGACGGACGCTTTATCCATCTTGAAGATTTGGAGGGTCGACCACTTACTCGCCATTCGACAGTTGGCGAACCGAGACTGCCAAGACGAAATCGCCGACGCGGTGATCAACATTGGAAAAGGGAAACGAATCACGACGGGAACGTTTCGAGAAAACATCACGGAACACGAAAGTCTCGTCGCAAACGGGGAACGGTGGGACGAACGGTTGTTAAGGATACGGTTGGCGTTGAAGTATAACAAACTTTTAAGGCGCGCGAGAGATTTCGAAACCATTCGAGGGAGAGTGGACGACTCGTACCAGAAGATTTTGCTCCATCAGATTAAACCGTCGACGTTTAAACCGGCGTTTGTTTTGTTTAAGGATGAAAACGTTAAATCGTTGTTACTGGTGATTCGTGGGACGCATTCGATACGGGATTCGTTGACGGCGTTGACGGCGCATTCGAGTCCGCACCACGCGTTGAGACCGGACGGATCCGGCGACGTCGTCGTCGGGTACGCGCACGCCGGTTTTTTAGCCAACGCGAGGTGGTTGATGAAAAACGCGACGGACGAGTTGAGAAAAGCAAGAGAAATGAACCCAAATTACGATTTTATGGTGGTTGGTCATTCCTTGGGTGGCGGCGTCGGCGTTCTTTTAGCGCAAATGCTCAGAGACGCGCAGCCGGAACATTTTTCAGACGTGCGAGTGATTGCGTTCGGGTGTCCGTCCATGCTTTCGGAAGATTTAGCCGCGAATTGCGCCCCGTGGACGACAACGCTGATCAATCGAGGCGATGTCGTGCCTTTGTTGTCCTATTCGCGTGCGGAGGATATGCGCGAGCAGATTGTGAAGACGAGCGTAGAACAAAAGGTATTGCAACGGTTTTTGCAAACAGGCCGGCGAGTCGAAGGGGACGCGGAACTTGGCGGGCTAGGGATCATGGGCGATGAAGCAGCTGGAACGTTAGCGGCGACGTTTACGGATAAAGACGCAGCGAAAAGAGTTTTAGCGACCGCACCGAAAGTGTGCGGCGTGCCCATACCGTGCGTCGGTCCTCGATCGCCAGAGAAGAAGACTTTCGCTTCGCCGGACAACGAGTGGAACGAGGCGCCGCCGCCGCAAGACGTCGCGGTGCTTCCATCTCCTAAGATTTCTGCTGGTAGTAATGGTGGTGTGGCTGCTCCACCGTTAGCGGCCACGATTGCGTCTCAAAGTCGCAACTTATTAGCAACCACAGCGTCGGCGGCGACAAAGTCTGCGCGATCCGTCTCGTCGCGATTGGCGAGTTTATCAGTCGCCATGTTACTTCGATGCACCGCGCCGAGAAGTCAACACAAAATAAAACCGAGCGTTGCTGCATCTTCCTCGAAAGAGGAACATAAAAAGCAACAAGAATTAGAAATAGGAACGAAATCTTCCTCTCGTATGGGAGGCGTCGCGGCGCACACGCAATACGGCGTCGGAGAACTCGACGCCGCCGAGGAGGAACGCATATCGAGAGAATCAATCTCGGAGGAAATGTTGGATGCTTCAGAACCGGAAGCCACCGAGCGCGTGTTGCGTTTACAAAGCGACAGAGACATAGCGAAAGCATCAGAGGAGCTTCTAAACGCCAAAATGAAAATTTCGGGTGAAAACATCTCTCCAGAACGTCTCGAAGAAAGCGAAAAGCTCGAGCCTATGGACGATATCGAAGATCCTTCCGAAACTGCCGCGGCAATGGAAGTCGACGATGCGGAAGGCACCATCCTAGCCATCGAGTCAGAACTGAAAAAACGCGGCGAAGGAGCGAAGAACAAAGATGTTGGCAGCGGCGGCGGTACCAAGCGCAAGCGCACGTTACACGTCCCGCTCTTCCCGGCTGGCAAAATCCTCCACATGATTGACCTCGCCGCGGCGAACCGAGCCGAAGGTCTCGCCAACGAACAGCCGCTTTTACGAGAAGCCATTCCCAAAGACGCCCCACAACACTACGCCTTATATACCGACGTCAAACGAGAAGCGTACACCGCTTTATGGTTGAACAAAAACATGGTCTCCGACCACTTCATTCCGAGATACGAGAGCGCGTTGACCGACATCTGCGACCAGTTACGGTTAGACGAAAGGAAAAGGTAAATATACATTTCGCATCATGTACCATCAACACATAGACGTTGTTTTAAGTATCTACTTTTTACACTTGTACGTCTGCATAGAAAACACGCGCGCGCGTTCGCTTCTCGTTCTCTCCTTCTTCCTTTCGTTCGAGACAAACGAACCCTCAAACCTCTCCAGAAAAAAGCGAAGAATACCACGCGAGAAAGAAAAGAATAAAACACGAGTATGGGAGGCACGAACTCAAAAGCGCCTTCCTCTTCTTTGAGCGATGGCGTTCGGAACTTATCCTTCGACGAAGAGAAAACTGCAGAGAACGGTTCGAGCGAGACGAGCAGCGACGACGACGAGCGGCGACACCATTCGAACGATTCTTCCCCGCGAAGTCGAAAACCAACGACGAATACTACGACTCGCGGAAGTGGCGGTTCGAACGCGACTAAGAGCAGTACTGTTGCATCATCTGCGAACAGTACGAACGGATCTTCGAGTGCAAAGGCGTCTGGTGCCGACCGGAGACGAAAAGATGATAACGGTTCGAACGACGAGAACAAAAAGAACAATCTGAAGATGTCTGATAACAGCGAAGATACCATCGCCTCGGGGATGAAGACGAATACGACGAGCGACAAAAACAAAGGCGCATCAAAAGGCGTTGGATTAGAAAATTTCGGGAACACGTGTTACTGCAATTCAGTGTTGCAAGCGTTGTATCACTGCCAACCGTTTAAGAAGCTCTTGTTGGAATACCACGCGACGCAAACTGATTCGGACGCCAACTTGTTACTTTCGCTCGGCGGTTTGTTCGCGGAGATGAGCAAGAAGGAGCAAAAAGCGTTGACGAGTTCGGCGAAAAGAGTTCCCGTGGTTGAACCGAAGAAGTTTGTCTCTCGGTTGAAGAAATCGAACGAGTGTTTTAACTCGTACGAGCATCAAGACGCGCACGAGTTTTTGAATTATCTCTTGAACGAGTGTTGCGAGATTTTAGAGAGGGAGAGAGACGAGGTGAAGGATAATTACGATTCGAAGAGGAATTCGAGGAGGAGTGGAAGCAGCGCGGGCAGTGTAACGCCGAGAATTTCGAGCGGTAGCGGTCGTCTGAGCGTAGATGAAGGAAGCGAAGGTAACGACGTGGATTTGAGGAACGTCGAAGAAGAGAGCAAGAGCGCCGCGAACAAGAACGGTGCGGGGAAGGACGCCGCCAACGCATCGGCCGCGCTAACTTTGTCGAATGCAGGTAGTAACACAAACATCGGTGGCATTAGCGACGCGTTAAACATGCGTAAAAAAGCATCCAGTAACAGCAAGAAAAAAGAAAAGCAAACGTGGGTCCACGAAGTCTTCCAAGGCGAAACCGTCAACGAAACCAGATGTTTGTGGTGCGAGAACGTCACGTCGCGGTCAGAATCCTTCCTCGAAATCTCCGTCGAGGTAAAGCCAAACTCTTCCATCCAACAGTGTCTGTCGGATTTCTCTGCCAGCGAACTTCTCGGCGGCGAAGATAAGTTCCAATGCGATTCGTGTTCGGGCTTACACGAAGCGCACAAACGACTTCTCATCCGCACCGCGCCTTCCGTCTTAGCGCTCCACCTGAAACGTTTCAAATACGTCGAATCCGTCGGACGAATGCAAAAACTTAACCACCGAGTCGCATTTTCGCGCGAGCTGAAACTTCCCAACCTCTCCGCCGACTCCACCTCCTCCGACGACCTCTACTGTCTCTTTGCCGTCGTCGTCCACATCGGCAGCGGCCCGAACCACGGCCACTACGTCTGCTTCGCTCGAACCTCTGGCTACAAAGCCAGCGGAGGTGGTGCCAGCGAACGGTGGGTCATGTTCGACGACGAAACCGTTCAGGACATGAACACGGAAGACTTAGAATCCGTTTTCGGAAGTAAAGGTGTCGTCTCGGGAGGACAAGAAGGAGATGAAGACGCAGGCGGCAGCGAACACGGGTACATTCTCTTCTACCAAAAAGTCGCCCCCGACGGCGAAGACGAGGAAGAAACCTTCTTGGAAGAGGAAGCGTTTTTAGCTTAAGAACACCTTTATTATTAGATGACATATATGTGACGACGACGATGATGATTACGATGATGACTTTAGAGCGTTTACTGTGTATATACCAACACCGGTTAAATTTTGTACCATCGAGCACTTCTGACATTTTCACTCGATTTCCCACACAAAAAACAAATAAGGGAGAAGAAATATGAGCGGCGACGATGAAAACGACACCAACGAAGAGGAGAACAAAACCATCGTCAAAAACGACGCCCCGTCGTCTTTACCTTCGTCGGCAGATGATCCTCTTTTTCGCGAGGACGACGTAAACGACGACGATAATGAAAACACGGAAGATGAAACCGAGGAGGAGAAACGCGTCGAATTGGACAGACGGACGAATGCTTCGTCGATTACTATTCACGCAACACGAACAACGGGCGAGGATGATTACGAAGAAGAGGCAACGAAGACGTTTAAGAAGCGGGAGGAGGATAAAGTCGTCGTTGTTCAAAAGAACGAGAAAGAAAAAGAAGAAGAAGAGGACGACGAGATGATGATGATGATGATGCAAAGGCAGAATGCAGAAGGAAAAGGGATGAATACGAACGAAGACGAGGAGGAGACAGTTCCGGATTTTTACAAAAACCAAGAGGAGAAAACGAAAGTTGCAGTCGTCTCAACGGTAGGAAACATCTTGAAAGAGTACGAGAAACAGTCGGCAGACGTTCGAAAAGCGTTGGAGTTTACCAGGAAGAGAGGGTTCGGCGGCGCGTCGTCGACGAAGAGAGGGAGGAAGCGCTCGTTGGAGGAAGTGACGGAGGAGGAGGACGAAGACGAAGACGACACGGATTCCGACGCGGATGTCGACGAGGAAATTTTGTTTTTGAAGGAGATGTTGGCGAAGAAGATGCGCGGTCGCGAGAGTAATGCGGAGAATACGACGAGTAATAATAATCCGTTCAATATTCCAACCTCCGAAGAAATCATGAGAGCGGTGGATGCGAGATTAGGTGAAATGAACGGCGGTGCTGGCGGGAACGCGGAGAATAAGTGGGCGTTTACCGCGAGCGCGGCGGCGGCGACTGAAATATTTGCTGCCAAGAAAATGCAAAAAGCGAAAGATGCGTTTGAGAATGCCAATAGGAAAGCGAAGATTGCGGCGGAGAAGTTGCAACGCGCCGAGAAGCTGTTACGAGTCGCTTCGGTGTTAGAGACGAGACAGAAACCAAACGGAGAGGAACTGAAGGTGAGCAAGATAGGAGTAAGAGAGCAACGGCGCGCGCTAAAGCAAAAGATGAGAAAAGAGTTTAGTTTGGATGCGAATCGTAATGGACAACGCGATAACGGTACCGATACCGCATCGAGTTCAGAGGATGAGGACGAGGATGAAGACGAGAAGGACTTACTTCAATCCAACGTCACCGCCGCGGAAGGTGAAGTCGACGCAGACATGCAAGATGAAACAAAAAAGAAAAAGAACAAAAAGAAAAATATACCACCACACCAACTTCGCGATACGAAGAAGATTAAAGAAGCACCTGAACCTGCTTCGGAGTATATTCAAAAAGTTGTTTGGTCTTCTGTGGACGCCTGCCACGTGTGCAACGAACAGCTCATGGATTACTGGGACGTCAACGACCAAATTTTATTGTGCGATGGGTGCGACGTGCAAGTGCACAAGAGCTGTTACGGCATCCAAAAGATTCCAGACGGCGAGTGGTTGTGCGCGGGGTGCGAGGATGGCGTGTCTAATCTCATCGAAAACGGACGGGGTATGTGCGCTTTATGCCCGACGCCGAAAGGCGCGTTAGCGAGGATCAAGCCGAAATCAAAATTTTCAACTAACTGGCGCGCGCCTGGGTATCACGCGCACGTTGTTTGTGCGCTAACATTACCCGAAATTTCGTTCTCTAAAGCAGTAGACAACGATAAAAAAGCGTTGGAATCTGGATCTTCCGTTTTGCGCATAGACGCCTCGAAGCTTACAAGCTCGCGGATGACGTTGAAGTGTGAAATTTGCGAAGAAGAAGGCGCTTGTACACAATGCGCGATGAAGAAATGTTACAAGGCGTTTCACCCGCTCTGTGCGAGAGGGTCGAAGAACGCGTGGCTTCGCCGCGCTGGTACTGGTCAGCCGATGGTATTTTGCTCCACGCATTCGAGCGAGCGATGGTTGCAGAAGCGACGCGAAACATGTTCGTTGCCAATAGAGTCAGCGTTGAACGACGCGTATTTGACCGGCGGATCCGTTTTCTGGGGCATACAGAACGCTGCAGTTAGTCAGTCGACGCAATTGTTTGCGAATGCGAACGGTGCAACGACGACAACAGAAACCACTACAGATTTAGCAAATGGAAGGCACGAGAAAGCGTTGGTAAATACGGGTGACGGAAGTATGCGAGTGCTAACTTCCATAAACGCTGCGTCGCACAGCGCAGATGATCAATTGCAACAAGAAAACAAAGTTACATCAGCGAGGCAAAAACCCGTGAAGGCCTTCATAGAGAAACCAAAGAAAGGGAAGCGCACAAATTTAGAAAACATAACGAAAGGAACGTCAGAAAATATAGTCCCGAATGCAAAATCTTCCATCGGGCGCGCGATAATTATCTTGCGCAGTTTGAATCCAAAGTGCATGGTTTTGTTTCCACAAGCATTCGTGGACGAAAACGTGAAGAGCGATGCTTCGATTGATTCCATTTGTTCCGTACTTAAACGCACGTTTTCAGCGTTTGAGGTTCCTGGTTCTCAGAAATATAGTGAACCATGGAAAGTGTTAACGGTACTCAAAGAGTAATAGCCAGAGATATCGTCTCGCGGCACAAATTCCTCGGTCTCGCGTTTGCTGTGCTTAGATTACCTTCTGGATTTGGTAAGCGGCTGACGACAATTACTGCCATGGCTATTCAATCTGAAAAACCGCACGTTATTGTATGCGACAGTAGATTTGACGCTTTGAATTGGATCGCCGATCTAGTCAAGTTTTGTCCTAAACTCAGGCAAGTGTCCATCTTGAACGCAAATGATGCAAAAAATTCGCTGAAAGGTGCGGCGATTCAAAAGTCCTCGTTTGATGTTTTGGTTATCACAACAGAAATTATGTTTAACGTGGTATTGAAGCACGGCACCGCGCTAAACGCAGACGGGACTCCGGTGCCTGCGACGTATGCCGCGTTAAGTCCGGGAACGTTACTTCGACCGTTCTCGAGCGCAAATTTCGACGGCGTGGATGGTTTTCGAAAATGGGTTGCACACTTCGACGATGCGGCCAGTAAAATCCGGTTAAAAACGAAGCGCGTACTCTTGATGCCGAATGATGAGGACAAGTTCGAGAACAAAGGCGAAGAGTTTCGCAAGGTATTTCGCACGGTACACGCGAGGTGCGGCGAAGTCTACGCCAAAGCGTCCGCCACAAGTGTATGGGCACTCAAGCCTCAACCGCCAAACTTTGAACAAATGGATATACGTTTCACGTCAGAACTGCCGTCGCCTGAAGAAGAGCCGAAAATCGATGATGTCACGGATACGAAAGCGCGCGAAATGCTCACCACCCACTCCGAGGAGGATTCGTTTCTTCAAAACAAATTAGTTGAACCTTCTCATGTCTTCGAACAGTGGGAACCTGCGGTAAATAACACCACAGAGAGCGAACTAAACATTGCCGATCGCCTCAAAGAGTCCTTTTATGGCATGGAGCCGCAGAAGATCTTGAATGGAACCCAAGGAGCACTGAAATTTGCTCAAGTCATCGCGAGTCGTTCAATCGCGCGAACTCTGTTCGTGTACGATGATAAGAAAACGACTGATTTTTCAATCGCCGATTTCGCAGAGAAAGACGGGTATTCTATACTTGATCCTTTGGTGAAACCTTTCGGCGCGCGACTTGTAGATGCGGTCGAGTACAGAGACATAAAGAAACGAACTGTGGGTATAGTGAGCTTAAGTGGTTTGAAGAAAGCGTCTCGATTGACGCGCGGGACGCAAGTGTGCGTCTTGTACGAAATCGATGCGCAAGTGGTGAGAGATGTCGTCTATCCCAAGCTCGCGCCGTGCGATACGCGCGCAAAGGACGAAATTCCTCTCGTGCATCTGAAAAGCACTTCGAATGTAGACGAAGCAGCGTTGAAAACGCTCGAGGATACAGAGGAGGCAATGGCGGAATTTGCGAAAAGCATTCTCAGCGAGTGCTCTCCAGAAGTTCAGTTTTTATCGTCTGCGAGTGTTGTTGTGGACAATGACAATGATGCGACTGCGAGATTTAATCGCCCAACGAGCGATGCTTCTACCCCGTTTCCGACGGAAAATCACGACGTGTTCTGTTTCGGCTGTAAATCGAGCAAAGAGGGTGGATGTAAGGCTATCCCGCCGGCGTGGCTTACTCCAGAAGTCGCATCGATCTGGTTACAATGTTCAAAATGTCCGCACGCCGGTAGTGCTGGCTGTGCTCGCGTTCTCACCGCGCCGAATCCAGCGGAACCGTGGTTGTGTCCTTCGCACAAGTGCGCAGTGTGCGGCGATCTCTGCGGTCACACAGAGAAGACCACCTTACGATGCGTCGAGTGCGGGTTCGCGTATTGCGACACGTGCTCTTCAGGCGCCGAATTCGAAAAAGCGCACAAGAATGAGTGGGTGGAAAAGTACGGCTTTGTATTACCGTCGCATTCGGAGTACGTAAAGTGCGGCGTGTGTTGCGTGGCGGCGAAAGCTCCAACCGCGGTTGTGAAGAAACGCAAATCAAACGCGAACGCGGCAACAGCGACTTTAGTCTTGTAATGAATTCAACCGTGCGAAAAATTCTAAACACAGAATGTTAAACAACTATGTACACGTATCTATTAAAAATTTCGCATCTTTGGCACGTCGCCGTTATCATCTAAAATACCCAATCTAACAATGGCCGCTTTTACTCGACCTTCGCTATTCAACGTCCCAAACGGGGATTCGGATTCGCTCGGTAAACGTTTCGCTACTGTCAGTGGAGGTCTCGGTTCGTCATCATTTTCTTCTCCATCTTCACTCTCTTCGAAGGAGAAATACTGTTGTTGTTTTTCTCGTTGTTGTTGCTGTTGATGCTTTTGTTGGAAGCCAAACGCCTTCTCTCTCATCCTCGCTTTCTCGTACATCTCTACCTTCTCCTTTAACTTTCGTATCTCAATCGCGTACGTCTCCGCAATCACCGCTAACGTTTGCTGCTCCTTCTGCTCCTCGCTCCTTATCTCGTCTCTCAGCACTTGCGGATTGTTCGACGACTTCTTCATCTGTGCCGTCTCGTCTCGCAACTTGGTCAAAACGTCCTCTCTTTCCCGCTCGCGTATTTTCAGCGATAAAACTTGCCTCTCTAAACTCTCGTTCATCGTTTTCACCGCTGCCAACTCCGATTCCAATTTTCGTTCCCGAATCTCCATCTTCTCGCGTTCCGGAAATTGCTTTCCTTTCGTCTTCTCCTCCTCCATTTTGAGGCGAAACTGCTTCTCTTTTTTCTCAAATTCTCGTTCCAAGTGTTCGTTCATTTCCAACAGCTCTTCGCACCTATCCTCGGCTTTAAAGAGTAACTCTTTCAGTCGTCTCCGTTCGTCCTCGCTCGTTTCCATCGCTTTCTTGTGCGTCTTTATGATTTTCGTGAGAAATGAATTCGACGCGTCGTACGGGTTTTCGTCTCGCGACCAATCGCTCTCGAAGCTGCGCTCAGAGTCCGCTTCTTCTTCCAATTCTTCTGCTCCTTTACTGCTCATGCTGCTGCTAAAATCGTTCGTTCGGTCTTTCAAAGAGACCGACGATACAGTCTTCTTCGTCCTCGTCGTCTTCTTCGTCGTCATCGGATATATATAATACGTGTGATAGATAGTTTAAGCGTCTCAATGTGCGAGGAATGCTCTGTGGGATTTTGAATTTTTTGAAGCATTTCGCTCGTATTTTTACAACTACTCTACTGTAGAGTATTTTCAGCAGCGGCTGCGGCGCGTGTGTTACTCGCGTCTATGTCTCTCTCTTTCTGTTATTATACAACTTTAGAAACGCGATTGTTATTATGAAACTGGTGGCACGTGCAACTTTCCATCTTCGTATCGCCAACCGCGTGGGAGAGGACAGTTGTTGTCGAGGAGGTATTGTAAACACTCGGTGTGGTTGTTCGCGTGCGCTTTTTCTACGGCCAAATAGTCCCAAGGCGCTTTGGCGGTTTC
>Ga0209308_10002027_pt1 | contig 17949 bp, 14 predicted proteins | sample COGITO_mtgs_1204_3_FD_184806 | JGI IMG/M metagenome (GOLD analysis project Ga0209308, IMG submission 184806) | Pelagic marine microbial communities from North Sea - COGITO_mtgs_120405 (SPAdes) (version 2) | ecosystem: Environmental > Aquatic > Marine > Epipelagic ...
ATTTAATTATCTGGTTATTTGTGCAACTTTATTTATTTGCTCAAACCTAAGTTCTCAGGAAACAAGTGCTCCAAAATTTGGTAAAGGTCTTTTTAATTTAATTGGTAAAGACAGCTCGTTCTCAATGAATGTTAGTGCTAGAATGCAAATGCTGGGCACATCAAATTGGGATCTAAACAATGGTTTATCTAACCCTTCTTCTTCTCTGCTAGTAAGAAGAGCACGTTTAAAATTTAGTGGGTTTGCTTATTCCCCAAAATTAAAATATAAATTAGAATTGGGTCTTTCTAATAGAGATATTGGAAAAGCTTCCTCATTTACAAATGAAGCTCCTAAGTATATTTTAGATGCTGTAGTAAAATGGAATTTTTCTGGAAATTTTGTTCTTTGGTTTGGTCAAACAAAATTACCTGGGAATAGAGAACGTGTTATTTCTTCAGGAGACTTACAACAAGTAGATCGTTCTTTATTAAATAGTAGATTTAACATAGACCGTGATATGGGGTTTCAATTGAGACATCACTTTAACCTCACAGATACTTTTATTGTAAAAGAAATGTTTGCAGTGTCCCAAGGTGAAGGCAGAAATATAACTACTGGAAATTTGGGAGGTCATCAATACACTTCTAGGGTTGAATTGTTACCTTTTGGGAAATTTGCTAGTAAAGGAGACTATAGGGGAAGCGATTTAAAGTTTGAGCCAACACCAAAATTAGCTATGGGTTTTACATATGATTTTAATAATGATGCGGTAAAAAACAGAAGTAATCAGGGTTCTTATATGACAAACGATACTGGTTTTTATTCAACAAATATTTCAACAGTTTTTGTAGATGCTATGTATAAGCACAAAGGTTTTTCTGTAATGGCTGAATATGCATACAGAGATGCTGAAGATGCTTTTGCTAAAAATTCTGATGGAACTTTAACAGGTGATGTAGTACAGGTTGGTAACGCGTTAAACTTACAAACAGGTTATTTACTGTCTAAAACTCTAGAAATTTCTGGAAGGTACACCAACATAGATTGGGATAGTGACATAACTGGTAAAGGAGCAGAAAACCAATACACTCTTGGTTTATCTAAATATGTTGTTGGTCATAAATTAAAAGTTCAAACGGATGTGAGCTATTTAGACTTGGCCACAAAAACAAATCAATTCATGTATAGACTTCAAGTCGATATTCATTTCTAAAAAATAACGTTTAAATAACATTTCAGCAAAAAACTCTATTGATATTTGCTTAAAAATTAAAATTAAAAATCATGGATAATATTTATTTACTTATGTTAATTGCTATTGTAGTGTTAGCTGTTGCTGATATTATAGTAGGTGTTAGTAACGATGCAATTAACTTTTTAAATTCTGCAATTGGATCTAAGGCCATTTCTCTGAGAACTATTATGATAGTTGCTAGTTTGGGAATATTTATTGGGGCTGTGTTTTCTAGTGGTATGATGGAGGTAGCGAGAAAAGGTATTTTTGTTCCTGCTCAGTTTGAATTTGGAGAAATCATGCTGATTTTTATGGCGGTAATGATTACAGATATTTTGTTATTAGATTTTTTTAACACATTAGGGATGCCAACATCTACTACAGTTTCTATTGTGTTTAATTTATTAGGAGCAGCAGTAGTAATGTCTTTAATAAAAATTAGTCATTCAGAAACCCAAACTATTGCGGATTTAGCATCTTATATAAACACTGCAAAAGCTCTTGAAATTATTTCTGGAATTTTACTCTCTGTGGTAATCGCCTTTTCTGTAGGTGCATTAGTACAATGGATATCTAGAGTCGTATTTACATTTAACTATGAAAAAAGAATAAAGAATTTTGGAATTTTATTTGGAGGAATAGCACTAACGGCTATTACATATTTCATCTTTTTAAAAGGGCTTAAAGGAACACCATATTACAAAGATTTAAAAAGTGTATTAGTTGGTAATGAAATTTATATCATCTTAGCAAGCTTTGGTTTTTGGGTGTTATTTTCATTTATTTTTGAAAAATTAACTAAGAAAACAGTACTATTGGTCGTAATTGCAATAGGAACTTTTGGATTGGCCTTAGCTTTTTCTGGAAACGACTTGGTAAACTTTATTGGCGTACCAATGGCTGCATATCATTCATATGAAGCTTGGATTCAAGCAGGGATGGATAATACTATGTCTATGGCTGTATTAGATAAGAAAGTACCTGCTGAACCTATTTTACTTTTTATCGCTGGAACTATTATGGTATTAACATTATGGTTTTCTAAAAAAGCAAAGACTGTTGCTGAAACAGAAATAAGCCTTTCACGCCAAAGTGAGACCCATGAAAAATTTGAACCAAACAGAATTTCAAGAATTGTTGTAAAAGGAACTACAAGATTATCTAATTTCCTTTCTGTCATCATTCCACCGTCAATAGGGAATAAAATCAGCAAAAGTTTTGAAAAGCCAAACTATACAATGACAAAAAGTCAAAGTATTGAAGCACCTGCTTTTGATATGATTCGTGCTTCTGTAAATTTAATGGTTGCAGGGGTATTAATTGCTATCGCAACTTCTATGAAATTACCTCTTTCAACTACTTATGTAACTTTTATGGTAGCCATGGGAACATCTCTAGCAGATAAAGCTTGGGGAAGAGAAAGTGCAGTTTATAGAGTTGCTGGAGTATTAAATGTAATTGGTGGATGGTTTGGTACTGCAATAGGAGCATTTCTTGCCGCTGGTGCTGTAGTACTTTTAATTAGTTTTAAACCGCCTTTTGTAATTCCAATATTATTAATAATAACTGTTTATTTGTTATACAGAAACTATAAATCACATAAAACAAAATCCATAAGAGTTAATGATGAAGATAGTTTAAGTGAAGCCGAGAGTAGTTCTGTGCAAGGAGTTATCCACGAAAGTGCTAAAAACATCTCTAAAGTAGTTAAGCGTACCAACAGAATTTACACAAATTCTATTGCTGGTTTAGCAAATGAAGAATTATCACTACTTAAAAAGAGTAAAAATCAAGTCGTTAAATTATCTAATGAAATTGATGATTTAAGAGATAATATTACATATTTTATTAAAAACCTTGAAGAATCTAGTTTGAATGCAAGTGGTTTTTATATTAATATTTTAGGTCACCTTCAAGATATGTCACAGTCTTTAGAGTATATTTCAAAGATAAGTTACAAGCATATCAACAATAATCACAAAAGTTTAAAATCATCTCAAATCACTGAACTTAAAGAGATTGATGATAAATTGGAGGTTTTATTTATTAATACTGAAAAAGCATTTAAATCTGAATCATTTGAAGAAATTGGAACTATTTTAAATGAAAAGAAATTAGTTTATGACTTGGTAAATGAAAAAATTGAAAAGCAAATAGGACGAACTCGTTCAGAAGAATCAAGTCCAAAAAATACAACTTTGTATTTTGGTCTTCTTATCGAAACAAAAGATCTAATAGATGCTACAATGAATCTTTTAGAGGAGTATCATGGTTCTTTTGATAGTTCAGTTGAACCAGCAAAGATTAATTCTTCAAAATAACTTAATATAAATAGAGTTGTGATTACCAAAAAAAACCGAGCTAGCTCGGTTTTTTTTTGGTAACACTCGTTAATAATGGAAATTCCAACTCAAACATGAAATGAAACAGAAAGTCTAAAGTTACAATTCTATAGACATTAAAACCATTCTTAACTCCATAAAAGAATATGATTTATCTACATTTTCTTTTAAATGAGTTAAATTTTTATACTCCACAGCTTCTATTTCTTTGATCATTTTTTGATACTTTTTTAAAGGAATCAATTCTAAAACATCTATCTCTCCAGACGGAATATAACTTGCCAAATGACTTTCTATAGTCCCAGCTGTTAAACTTCTTTCTTTGGCAATTTCTTTAACAGACAAGCCTTTTTTAAATAACTCGAAAGAAATTTGTTTGGTAGATTTTTTATCCTCTTTTTTTTGTTCATTAAAGGTATTAATACCATTCTCTTTGCAATATATTTCTATTAATTCTAGAATCTCATCTCCATACTTTTTCACCCGTATTTTCCCCATACCATTTACTTTCAACAACTCTTTTTCAGTTCTTGGTAAACTATCGCATATCGCATACAAAGTTTCTTGAGTGAAAATCTGAAAATGAGGAATATTCTCAGCTTTAGAAATATCATCTCTAAGCTCTCGTAGGCCAAGAGCTAAAATAGGATCTCTTTTTGAAGATAATTTTTTCTTTTTAGATGGAGCTGTTTTTTGAAGAACAGCTGCTGCTCTAATCTTTAAATAGGACTGTACCTTAAAACCTTCAGTCATTTTTTTTAAGGCAAAAACTTTCTCACTCAATACTTCTTGTAGCTTATCAAACTGTGTTGTAAAGTCTTTTTTTATAGCTTTATTATCCGAGGAAAAAGATAGACTTGCTATAGGTTGTACTATATTTTTAATACTTTCAGTCAAAAAATAATCTACTGCTTTTTTAAAACGATCTTGAATTTGAGAACTGTTTTCAGGTAAAACACCTTCTTTAGAAATAGTATTTAATTGATTTCTAAAGCCATTAGAAACTTTCATTAAAGCTACAATTCCTTCATCTTTGATAAGTTGTAAGTGTTCAATTACCTCTCCTTTAATACTGGTTCTATTCTTATAATAAATATCTATTAACCTGGTAACAGGGTATAAAAAGGATTGGTAATCAAATAACTCTGAAATTAGATTGAGTTGAAACTGGATTTCGGAAGCGGTTAAAACAGATTCATCTGGGTGATTTTCTTCAACCTCTTTACTAAAAATTTGCACAGTATGATCATTAATAATAGCACTACTAGAAATGGGAGTTTTTAATACCAAGCCTTCAAGAGATGTACATCTACTCAAAGCTACATAAGTTTGCCCATGCGCAAAAGAAGCCTCTGCATCTATAATAGCTTTGTTAAAAGTTAATCCTTGGCTTTTATGAATAGTAATAGCCCAAGCCAAGCGCAAAGGAATTTGAGAAAAGGATCCTACAATATCTTCCTTTAACTCTTTAGTTTTTTCATCAATAGAATAATTAACGGTATCCCATTGTTCTTTTTCCGTAACAATTTCATCAATTTCATTGGCACATTGTACGGTTACATTTTCTCTTGAAATAGCTGTAATAATTCCAATTTTACCATTGTAATATCTTTTTTCTGGTGAAGAATCATTTTTAATAAACATTACCTGTGCTCCTACTTTGAGTGCTAATTTCTCGTCATTGGGATAGGCATTTTCGTTGAACTTCCCAGACACCTCTGCTTTAAAGAAATAATTTTTTGTTGTAAGCTTATTTAGCTCAGAATCATTTATTAAGCTCGCTCTATTATTGTGAGTAGTAAGCGTAATATACTCCTCATCTTTGTGAGGAGAAAATGTAGGTTGGTATCGATTATTTAAAATCTTGGCAGAAGTTTCTGATAACTGATCATTTCTAATTTCATTTAAAATCTTAATAAAATCCTCATTCTTTTGTCTATAAATATGTTGTAATTCAATAGAAATAACTGCTGCTTCTTGATACGCTTTTGCACTAAAAAAATATACGGTATTGTAATACTCTTTTAATAAACTCCATTCGTTAGGTTTTACAACGGGCGCCAATTGTTGCAAATCTCCAATCATTAAAATTTGTACACCTCCAAAAACCTTATGCTTATTTTTATACCTTCTTAACACCTGATCAATCCCATCTAATACATCTGCACGCACCATACTTATTTCGTCAATAATCACTAAATCTAATGATTTAATAATGTCTATTTTAGTCTTAGAAAATCTGCGTTGTTGGTTAGAGGAATGTGCAATTTGGTTGGGTAAAATAGGTCCAAAAGGCATCTGAAAAAAAGAGTGAATGGTAACTCCTTTAGCGTTAATAGCTGCTACACCTGTTGGGGCTACTACTACCATTCTTTTGAGAGATTTTTCCTTTACGCTATGTAAAAAGGTAGTTTTACCTGTACCTGCTTTACCCGTTATAAACAAGTTTCTATCGGTATTCTCAATAAATTGGAGCGCAAGTTCTAACTCAGCATTTTTAGGCATGGTAGCTTTTTAAAAGCAAGATACTTAATATTAAAGGCTTTTTAAATAAAAATCCCAAGCAATACTGCCTGGGATTTTTTTATATAATTTAAACACCTTCCTTACATTTCTAGCGCTTTAGTTGGGTTGTTATCCATTAATAACTCCACTGGATTTTCTAATGCTTCTTTTACAGCTACTAAAAAACCTACAGACTCTCTACCGTCTATAATTCTATGATCATAAGACAAAGCTACATACATAATAGGTTGTATCACTACCTCCCCATTTACAGCCATAGGTCTATTTACTATGTTGTGCATTCCTAAAATACCACTTTGTGGAGGGTTTATAATTGGCGTAGACAACATGGAGCCAAAAACACCACCATTGGTAATGGTAAAGGTACCTCCAGTCATTTCATCTATTGTAATTTGCCCATCTCTTGCTCTAATTGCTAGACGTTTTACTTCACTTTCTACACCTCTAAAACTCAATTTTTCTGCATTTCTAATCACTGGCACCATCAGACCTTTTGGTCCTGAAACTGCTATAGAAATATCTTGAAAGTCGTGTTCTATCTTAAAGTCTCCATCAATCATTGAATTTACATCTGGATACATTTTTAAAGCTCTAACTACGGCTAATGTAAAGAAAGACATAAATCCTAGACCTACGCCGTGCTTGGCTTTAAAGTCTTCTTTATACTGGGCTCTTAAATCAAAGATTGGTTGCATATTTACCTCATTAAAGGTAGTTAGCATAGCTGTTTCACTTTTTACAGCTACCAAGCGCTCTGCCACTTTTCTACGTAGCATAGACATTTTCTTGCGAGTTGTTCCTCTTGTACCATCTTCTGGCATTGTACCCATTGATGGAACTGCTTTTACAGCATCTTCTTTGGTAATTCTTCCTGCTTTTCCAGTTCCTTTAATTGTGGACGCGTCTATGTCTTTTTCTGCTAAGATTTTCTTAGCTGCTGGTGATGCTGTTCCTGATGCATACGTTGTAGCAGTTTCTTCTTTTACCGGAGAAACTTTGGGTGCTTCTTTTACTGAAGTTGAAGTTGGTGTGGTAGGTGAACCCTCTGGTTTTTCTGCGGCAGTGTCTATTAAACAAACTACAGCTCCTACCTCAACAGCATCTCCTTCTTCAGCTTGCAAAGTAATAGTCCCACTTTCTTCAGCTGGCAACTCTAAAGTAGCTTTATCAGAATCTACTTCAGCAATAGGTTGGTCTTTTTCTACATAGTCTCCATCCTCAACTAACCAGGTTGCAATTTCTACTTCTGTAATTGATTCTCCCGGTGAAGGAACTTTCATTTCTAAAATCATCAGTTCTTATTTTACGTATACTGAATCTAATCAGCTTTTATTATTATTTTATTATAAACAATTATTTAGCATCATTAAAAACACTGTCTATAACTGCTTTATGTCGTTTTTTAAATCGTGTACTAGACCCTGCTGCGGGTACAGCATAGTATTTTCTAGATCTTACATTTAATTTTACCAATTCTAGTCTTTCTAGCATAAAACTCCATGCTCCCATATTTCTGGGTTCTTCTTGTGCCCAGATGTATTCTTTTACTGAAGGATATCTATCAATTACGCGTTGTATTTTTTCTAAATGCAACGGAAATAATTGTTCTATTCTAACTAAGGCAACGTCTTCTCTTTCCAAAATTTCGCGTTCTGCCAGTAAATCATAATAGAATTTACCCATACAAAAAACAAGCTTGGTCACTTTAGATGGGTTTAATGAATCGTCTATAACTTCTTGGAATTTTCCTGTAGCTAAATCCTCTATGGAATTAACCGCTTTTGGATGACGTAATAAGCTTTTAGGTGTAAAAACAATTAACGGTTTTCTGTAGTTACGCTTCATTTGTCTTCGTAACAAATGATAAAAATTTGCTGGAGTAGTACAGTTAGCCACTGTCATATTATCTTCTGCACACAATTGCAAGTAACGCTCTATTCTAGCAGATGAATGTTCAGATCCTTGTCCTTCATAACCATGCGGAAGTAATACTACAATCCCATTTTGCATTTTCCATTTGTCTTCTGCAGCTGATATATATTGATCAAACATAATTTGAGCTCCGTTAGAGAAATCTCCAAACTGTGCTTCCCAAATGGTTAATGTATTTGGATTTGCCATGGCATACCCATAATCAAATCCTAACACACCGTATTCAGATAATAACGAGTTATATATCGTCATTTTTCCAGAATTATTTGGGTTATTGTTTAATAAATTAATTCTTTCTTCAGAAATTTCATCTCTTAAAATGGCATGTCTGTGAGAAAAAGTACCTCTTTCTACATCTTGTCCAGAAATACGAACGTTAAATCCTTCTTCTAATAAACTACCATAAGCAAGATTTTCTGCCATACCCCAATCTAACGTATTGGTGTCGAAAACCATTTTTGACCTTCCTTGTAAAATACGTTCTGCTTTTCTAACAAACTGAACATTTTCTGGAACAGTAGATACTACTTTGGCAATATGTTTTAATTTATCTACTGGATAGGTAGTGTCTTCTGTCTGCAACATCGAAGTTAACTGCTGACGCTCAAACCCTTTCCAGGTAGATTGCATAAACTCTTTAACTTTAGAGGTTTTTACTTTTTTAGATTCGTTAAATTCTGTTTCTAATAGTTCTTTAAAGTCTGTAGTGACTTTTTGAAGGTACTCAGAATTTATGGTGTTTTCTTCTAATAACTGCGCAGCATATAAATCCTTAACGTTTTTATGTTTAGAAATTGCTTTGTATAATTTAGGCTGTGTAAAACGAGGTTCGTCACCTTCATTATGCCCGTATTTTCTATACCCTAATAAATCTATAAAAACATCTGTTTTAAATTTCATTCTGAAATCTAATGCCATCTCCATGGCATGACAAACCGCTTCTGTATCATCTGCATTTACGTGTAGCACTGGAGATAAGGTAACTTTGGCTACATCGGTACAATAGGTGCTAGAACGAGCATCTAAATAATTGGTCGTAAAACCAATTTGATTGTTGACTACTATATGAATTGTTCCTCCAGTTTTATAGCCATTTAACTTAGCCATTTGAGTAACCTCATAGGCAATTCCTTGACCAGCTATGGCTGCGTCTCCGTGAACTATAATGGGAAGAATTTTACTTTCGTCTCCGTTGTATTTTCTATCTATTTTGGCTCTTGCAATTCCTTCAGCAACTGCCGCAACAGTTTCTAAATGTGACGGATTGGGAACCAAATTCATTTTTATTTGTTTTCCGTTTCTAAACGTTTTGCTAAGGGTTAATCCTAAGTGATATTTTACATCTCCATCTATATTTGTGTCTTCAAAGTCTTTCCCTTCAAATTCACTAAATAAGTCTCTAACAGGTTTCTTGAAAATATTTACTAACGTATTTAAACGACCTCTGTGAGCCATTCCTAAAACACACTCTTCAACTCCATATACTTCAGCTGCATTTCTTAAGGCTACACTAATTCCAGGAATTAAAGCCTCTCCTCCTTCTAATGAAAATCTTTTTTGTCCTACATATTTTGTTTGCAAAAAACTTTCAAAGGTAACTGCTTGATTTAATTTAGATAAAATATACTTTTTTGCATCTTGATTGTAATTTGGATGGTTGTCATTTACTATGAGTCTATCTTTCCACCAAGATAACTTTTCTGGATTTCGCATGTACATGTACTCTACTCCAATAGAATCGCAATAGGTTCTCTCTAAATGTCCAATAATTTCAGAAAGTTTTTTTGGACCAATTCCTACAATTTCTCCTGCATTAAAGGTACTGTCTAAATCACTTTTAGAAAGACCAAAATTTTCAATAGCTAACGTAGGAGTGTATTTTCTTCTATCTCTAACCGGATTGGTTTTGGTAAATAAGTGACCCCTTGTTCTATACCCATTAATTAAATCTACCACTAGAAATTCTTTTCTAACAGATTGTGGAATTTCTACTGATGATTCAGAATCGTCTGTCAAAGAGAAATTTTCATTGGCCAAGTCGTAACCTTGAAAAAAACTTCTCCAGCTAGGTTCTACAATGTCTGGATTTTGTAAATATTTATCATACAAATCGGCTATATAACCGGTATGTGCTGCATTTAAGAAAGAAAACTTATCCATAAAAATAGATTACAATATATCTATGCTAATTATTGTCTGTAAAAATACAACTTTTACAAAAAATAGCGATTTATTTAGGCATTTAAATACATCTGAATATGCTTTAATGCATTGATCTTAAAATAGCCTTAAGTAGGTAAACCATCAATAGTTTTAGAGGTTTAACAAAACTAACAGTTGATTGGGTGTTTTTTTACAAAAAAAGTTTTTGTGCTTTTTGTAAAAGATATATATTTGCACACGCTAAAATAAATTTATTCTAGCAAACTCCTCCTTAGCTCAGTTGGTTAGAGCATCTGACTGTTAATCAGAGGGTCCTTGGTTCGAGCCCAAGAGGGGGAGCAACATATAATGATAAAACGGTTATACTTTTATAGTGTAGCCGTTTTTTAATTAAAAGACCCCAGTCAAACACCCTCAGTTATTAAGTGGAGATCTCCCAGTGATTATTAGAACATTTTAAAATAGTTTGAAAAAGGTTAAAGTTTCTTTGTCGTCAGTTTCATTATATTTGAATTAAAATGATAAAAGAGAACAAAAGTTCCTTTTATCCGGAAACATAGACCTATAAACAGGAGATTTATTCCACATATAAGGGGAGTTGGCGGTAATTACATTAAACCTTAGATGATTGTAAGAGTCTAAGAAGAAAATTTAAAAGGTTAATTTATGATGAAACAGATTTTTGCAAGTATACTAATTATGGTGTGTTTGATATCATGTGATAAAGACGATGATAACATAAGTCCACCTGTAATATCTGCACCAATAGTCAAGTTGAATACTACCTATGAAGTAAATATTACGGAAGATATCACTTACGCTGAAGGACTTAGTCATGATAGTTGGAATAGTGCCAATAACTCTGTAATTCCGTTATTAATGGACTCTTATGTTCCAGACAATGATGTACAAAATCGCCCTTTACTAATGTTAATTCATGGTGGTGCATTTGTTGGAGGTTCTAAACAACAGGTAGCCCTTGTAGACATTGCAAATTATTATGCTTCTAGAGGATTTGTTGTGTTTTCAATCGACTATAGACTTAGGGACCATATGGGAACAATTCCACAAGAATGGATTGACGCCATTTCAGGTGGTGCCCCTTCAAATCTCAACCAAATTTATGCAATGTACCCTACTCACAGAGATGCTAAAGCTGCTTTAAGGTGGATTATAGCTAATGCCGATAATTATCACATTAATACTGATTATATTACTGTTGGTGGTGGTTCAGCAGGAGCAATTACTTCTATTGGGCTTGGCGCATCAGAATTAGGTGACTATAAAGATGAAATAAGCTTAAGTGAAGATAATACCTTATCAACAACCAATCTTTCTCAAACCTATGAAGTACAAACAATTTTAGACTTTTGGGGATCTAATGCATCTGTAGAAATACTGGAGTCAATTCATGGATACCAAAGGTTTGACTCAAATGACCCAGCATTGTTTATAGCTCATGGTACAGAAGACCCTACCGTACCTTTTAGTAGTGCGGAAGATTTAAAAACTATATGGGAAACAAATGAAATTGATTTTGTGTATTATCCATTAGAAGGCAGAGGTCATGGTGCTTGGGGAGCTACTGTGAATGGAAAAAGCTTATCAGATTTATCTTTTGATTTTATAGTGGAGAACCAAAGTTTGAATGTCGAATAAAAACTACCGCCAACAAGGTGTATAGTGCATACCCTTCGGGATACGCACCATACACAGAACGTTATCCAAATTTTTGGAACCAAGGGATCATCAATCCACTTCCTTCAAAATTAGAGGAAGTTTACGGACGTTTCTTACTAACTAATAAATAGTCCGTCAAAAAAGGAAATTGTGCTGCAACTTTGAATAATAGGGGGAGCAACTTATAATGATAAAACCGTTATACTATTATAGTGTAGCGGTTTTTTTATGCCATACAATTAGAAATGTAGATTTAGGAAGATTAGGTTGTGGTGATGTATTTGAGAAATGCACTTCGGATGTTTATTGTGACGGATTACCTTTATCAATGAACGTAGAGGTTTGGTCAAGTAAAGAAGGTAAAGGCTATGAATATAGCGAAGGTAAACTGGACGATGAATTTGATGATTCTCAAAGCCTACATTATTGGCAATTGGTGGGGAATGATTCACCTATCAAACTAGTATTCTAACCCATTTTCTTATCACAATTCTTAGTCACTACTCTTTATTTTGTATGTGTATTACAAAATCACGGCACGACATAAAGGGAAATTTACAGGAGGTATTTGGTTTACTCCTTAAAGCTTTTTTGTTTTAAAAACTTCTGAAATTTGAAAAAATAAATTAATTGAAAGCCATTATTAATCCTCTATTAAGTTTAACTGGCTGGGGGAATAACATTCTAATTTCTAGGTAGAATTCTTTGGATTACATTAAAAATCGTTTCAATATCACATTTATAGCTATGCTATTTACCCATATTTTTAGGAGCTAAATCTATCTCATCTAAATTAGTTCGTTCATCTATGTTTGATTCACTTTTCAATTTATAACAACACAGGGTGTGATTTCTATGTAAGACTTCTAAGTCTTCAATTTTTGTTAATTCGGTTTTAGGGTTAATTATTCTCTAAACTAATTTCTTAATTCCGCCTTTCAGATGTTCAATTTGAATAGATTCTAGTTTACCATTTTTATCTTTAATATTCTTTTGTTTGAATAGCTTGTTGAACTTTGTTCTTAGGTTACTATTCATAAAATAACCTTCATTTATTTGTAGTCCATCTAGTTCTTCTGGAACTTCTTTTTTTAAAAGGACAAACAATTTATATGTTATTGGATAATAATGATATCCGTCTATTTGTCTTATCATATGGATAATTCCATACTTGTTGCATTTTGTTAAACTTAAATTTTGTTTTTTGAATTCTTTTAAACCGCCTATGATTAACAACCTGTTAGATATAATGTTGTCTTCCTGTTTTGGAGAAAGTGGGACTACTTTAAACTTAAAATTCTCTTCTGAATCCATTTATAAGAGACAAGTTTAGCTAATCCAACTCACAATCCCATATTAGACCGTTTTCATCAAAGCCCTCAATCGTACAAGCGTAGGTGTCACCGCTTTTTGAATCAAATACAGTGTACCACCCCATAAAATCTGTTTCTCCATCATTATCGCTCAATAAATCAAAGATGGATTTATAAATATCGGTTGAGATAGGATCAGTGCCTAAAAATATCTTGCTACCATTTGTAGATTGGGTGGCTAAAAACTTTAATACCAGGTTATCACTGTCAAATTCGGAATTGAAAGTTAAGTTTGGTATACTAACTCCAACAGCAAGTTCTTCTTCATTAAATGAAATCAAGTCGTTTAAATTATACCTTTCCCTCAATTCATTTGCTTCTTCCTTTTTCTTATAGAAATCTTCATCGTTTTCAGCGTACCAGTACAGAAAGCAATCCTGATTCGTTTTTACCTCAATATAATTAGCCATAATTTTTAAAAATTTTCTGTTCATAACAAACTTAATAAAAAATTACTTCATCTGCTGATGTAAGAGCCCCCTAATTTAAAACCCTCAAAATTCAATTCTGTTTTGAGATCCTAATTTCTTAAAACAGAAAGTTCCGGCTGCAACTTTGAATAATAAGGGGAGCGATATTAGACAAGAGGTCATTTTTGACCTCTTTCTTTTTTTTAATACCTTTCAAAACCTTACTGGCCAACATAATAGATTCGATCTCTGGAGTGAAAATGTTGTTGCAACTCTCGAAATCAAAATTTTCGAATTTTTCGGTAAAGATGCAACCAAGAATCTTTTGTTTTGTCTTTCCGCATTTTTATAGTTTATTTAATTATATTTGAATTAAAATGATAAACAATATCAAAATAAATATGAGTTACAGGTATTACCTCAATACCAAAACTTAAAACAAATAACAATGGCAAAGGTTTTTTTAACGCTACAAAGTTGGGCACAAACTGATATCTCAAAAGAAAAAATAAAGTTATTAGAAAAAAATAATATTCCATTTGAATGTGATGAAAAATCTATTTTTTTGATTAGCCAGGTTGCATTTAATCATGGAATTAGTGTAAGTAGTAGAGAATACGATAAACCATATAGTAAATTTTGCATGCAACTTTCTGATTCTGCTGAAGTATCTATTGGTATGGGAGAAGGGTCTATTAAAAAAGAAATACTTTCAATATTGTATAGTGTATTTGGTGAGAAATTATATTTCGAATTAACATTATCATGCGGCAGTGATAGCGAGAATTTATCAATGTCCATTATTTTAAATGAAAATACAGATTTAGTTGAGATCGAAACGAATTTAGAAGAAGAAGATGAAGATGATGAAGAAGAGGATTGTTATGAATGCTCAAGGTGCAAAAAAATGTATCCAGTGAACAGCGAATGTGATTGTGTAAACATTAAATCCAATGTTGTTGAATCTACATTATATAAGGAAGAAATTGAAAAAATTAGGGCTGTGTGTAAAGAAATGGAAAGTGAAAAAATCGATTATTTTGAATGGGAAAGTTTTTTTAAATCTAAAGGCTACAATTCAAAAAAGAATTTCAATTTGGAAATCATTTTTGACCAAGTCACCTTTGAAATTTCTCATAAAGACAATAAACTTCCATTGGAAATTAGTTTTATTGAAGGAAAGTTTGCTGGTTGGATAAAAAAGTAGCCACTTCCTTCACAATTAAAGGAAGTTTACACTCGTTACTTAAGTATTATTCGGTAAGGAGAGATGTATATCGTCCAGGGCGAGTGGATCGTCAAAAGAAGAAATTGTGTTGCAACTTTGAATAATAGGGGGAGCCATATTAGACAAGAGGTCATTTTTGACCTCTTGTCTTTTTTTACCACTTTTTAAAACCTTGCTGGCCAACATAATAGACTTTATCTCTGGAGTGAAAATGTTGTTGCAACTCTCGAAATCAAAATTTTCGAATTTTTCGATAAAGATGCAACCAAGAATCTTTTGTTTTGTCTTTCCATCCGCCTTATCCCAATAAACGCTTAAGTTTTCAATCATAGGAAGAGTTTTGTTTAGATATACTTTGAAAGGACTCTTCGTGGACTTCAACCGTTCCAACTAAATCTGTTTATGAATTAAGTCTGATTTAATCTTTCAACTTCATTTAGTATCAGATAATTTTTATATTTACATATGATTTATTTAAATTTATAAAAGTATGAATGATAAAAAAATTAACATTAGTATACAGGAGTTGGTTTACAGAGTTTCAGCTGCTACAAGGTCATCAATGACTCACGAATTTTCAGATTTTTAAATAGGATATGGTTGGCAAGTTAATGAAGATGTTTTTGTGAGTGATGTTGAAGGATATGTAGGTCTTTTTTTTACTGATGGTGATATTTTAGATAAAGAAACGGTTGAACAAAATATAGAATGGGGATTGGGTGATTGTGAGGAGTTTATGCTTGATTTTTATCAGGTCAATTACGAAGGGAAGAATGAAAAAGGTAAAGATGAAGAATTTACAGGCACATTAAGAGATTGTTTACGTAAATTCAATATGGCTTCTTTTAAAAAACAATGGAAACTTGAAGATCTTAATGAAAATTGGAAGGGATATGAAGAATATATTTTTAATGATACTGAATCTGAAGAGAGTTACGAAGACATTTTTGATAAATATTAAATTATCTAAATTTTTATTATGAATACAATCACAATCAAACTTCAGTTTTCTGAAAAAGATCTTGAAGATAGTTTCCTTGAGAATATTGACTATTATTGTTTTGATGAGGAAGTTGAAATTCCTTTTGAAAAATATAAAATTCAAAATGGAGATAGTTTAGATATTGCTTTTGAAAAAATACTTTCAGCTTTTGACGATCTTGACGATGGATTAATAGATGAAAACGAATTAGAATTATTACAATTGGTAAAATCGGCTATGGAAAAAGCATCCGATTATTACGAAGGTAATCAAAGTGGTGACCAGATGGTAGAATACGCGAAAATTCGTGTAACGGGCTATAGTAATGATAAAACTGTAGAAGAAAAGTTTTTTGATCTACCTAATTGGTTATATGAGTGGAGTTAAAGAGTTGCCTAACTCTAAACAATAGCCATATTACTTATCTCCCCATATAATCTTATCCATATCTTCCAATAGTCCTAAATCCTTTTCGTCAAGCGTTTGAATCGTACCTGTCCTTATCTTCACTTGTAAATTCTGTTAGATTTTTTTTTATATTTGGTTATCTAAATTTTTATTATGAGTAATATTGAAGGAATTAGTATTTCGAAAACAGAAAAAGATGTTTATTATTTTAATTATAAATCTTTACCAAATCAAACCTTCGAAAAGATGAAAGGAGGAGAAGAGATTGGAATCTACTCTTTTTTTGAAACAGAACAAAATATCGATGCAATTGCCGGTTTTGCATATCTAATACATAATGCAGATTCTAGCAAAGGAACGGCAACTATAACATTTCAAGGAATTATAAATTTTGATGAAGAAACCGTTCAAGTTATCAAGCACACAGAACCATTTGGTTCTGATGAGATTCAAATAGTTTTAGATGAAACACAAGATTTTTCTAATGCTAGATATCCGATCCAAGGGAAAGAAGATATTTCTGCAGTTAAGCAAAGACTTGATGACCTAACTAAAGAATGGAATATTAAGTGGGAATCAAATCAAATATTAAATAATGAATTAAAAGAAGTTTAAAATGGAACTAAATAAAGAACTCCAAGAATATATAAATGAGGAAAGCATTGGTTGGTTTTGTGAAATAGCCAAAATTTTGAGATTTGGAAGAGCAAAATTAATAGAGGAGGGGTATGAAGAAGGCGATGATTTAGAAGCCGAACTACATTATATGCTTTTTGAATATATCGAAGATGAAATCTACGGAAATGCACCATCAAATTTTGAATGGCTAAATAATTATGTTAAAGAAAATCCTTGGGACAGTTAGTTGGAAATAAATTACTTATCTCCCCATATTATTTTATCCATATCTTCCAATAGTCCTAAATCTTTTTCGTCAAGCGTGCTAATAGCTTTTGTGAATAAATATGAGATTCTTTAAATTAGAGTTTCTATGTCTAAAAGAAAATTAACAGAATTTACAAGTGAAGATATGCCTAGGTACGATTTGAAATAGATGTACGAGATACATCTATAAATTTAATGATATTTTTCAATAATAATATCTTCAGAATAATGTTCAAAATTTAGTTTTTTAAACAAGTTCTTTTCATCTCTTCTAATACTACTTTTTTTATGCTGCTCGGCCGTAACATTACATTGAGCCCACAAAATCAAATTTCTAGGTAACCAATTATTAGCCATATCATCAACAACTTTAACAACGAAGAGAAACCATTTATCTTTTTTTAATTCATATAAGTATTTATAGGGGTCATTATCGTTCTTTATTTTTAATTCTTTTATTAATCTACTATCAATTTCATTTTTTACTCTTTCACCAATTGTTGTTACCCCAATTATATGGTCATTTACACACCTGATTCCGGTTTTTTCGTTTTTTCTTGCTTCATTTGCTTTTCTAGTTGAAAGTCCTGATCTTTTAGGAGTCAGGTTTATAATATTATATCCCAATAATAATCTTTGAAATTGTTTTGATTTTGAAGAAGACCTTTTACCATCACTAGATTTTCTATAATATGAAATTGCATCATCATAATTATGTATATTATTATTATAATCATAAAATTTTCCAGCCGCATACTGAAAAAGATGCAGTGAAAATGTATATTGTAGCTGGTTATTATAGCT
>Ga0209308_10002028_pt1 | contig 17947 bp, 9 predicted proteins | sample COGITO_mtgs_1204_3_FD_184806 | JGI IMG/M metagenome (GOLD analysis project Ga0209308, IMG submission 184806) | Pelagic marine microbial communities from North Sea - COGITO_mtgs_120405 (SPAdes) (version 2) | ecosystem: Environmental > Aquatic > Marine > Epipelagic ...
GTTGCTCAGGGAGCCATCCCCGATCTGCCCGGAATCATTCCGCCCCATCCCCCAAAAAGTACCGTCCTGTTTGATGAGGATAGTATTGGGATTGGAACTTCCATTGGAAGCCACCGCTTGGAAAGGAGACAAATCTGAGACATACAATTTGTCCGAATAAACTCCGCTAGAGGTGGAACCCACGGCGAGATAAACTTGATTTCCAATCACGCCAACGTCTCCGGCGTAAGAACTGACAGGCAAATGGCCCACCACCTCCCAAGAGTTGCTGACTGGATCATAGGACTCAATGGTGCTTTGATAGGTACTCGTATTCCTGCCTCCTCCAATGAATAGTTGCCCATTTCCCACCCAGGCTACAGGCCAAAACCTAGGTATTGTAAGGTTTGGCCCTGCCGACCAGGAATCAGTGACCGGATCATAAACCTCTACCGTTTTTAGATAATTTGAGGCGGCGAACCTTCCTCCCATAATCCATATCTTTTTATCATAAACGGCTACTTGGTGACCGTGGCGGGCAGTTGTCATCGACGCTTTCGAAGTCCAGATTTCGGTGCCCGGATCATATTCCCTTACATCAGAAACTTCTGTCGATCCGTTGTATCCACCGAAAACCAGAATTTTACCATTGTGACTAAGAGCCCTTCCATGCCTTAAACTTATTGGCAAAGAGGTTCCATACGACCAGGAATTTGCTATTGGATTAAAAATTTCAATTGAACTCAGAGAAGATCCACCGATGGCAAAAAATTGATCATTAAGAATCGCTCCCATCGTTCCAGTTCGAGCAGTGTTTAATGAAGCCAAAGTAGTCCATTGATTAGTTGCTGGGTCGTATCTTTCAACAGTATCTCTGCTTACTCCGTCACTTCCGCCTGAAAAATACAATTTTCCATCGATCACCTCCACCCCATCGAAGGCGTACCTAGCCTGCGAATGGCTTGCCTTCTCTTCCCAACCGAAAACCATGGCAGGTGTGGATTGATCCGCAGTATCCGTATTGCCCAGTTGTCCAAAATCATTTCGACCCATCGACCAAGTCGTACCGTCTATCTTAGTGAAATAGCCTTCCTTGGAACCCGCAGAAACTTGAGAAACATTACTTCCATTGAGAACCTGCACCGGTGAATTCCGGTTGGTGGTGGTTCCATCCCCGAGTTGTCCATCCGCATTCAAACCCATCGACCAAAGATCCCCACTCCCCTTTAGGTAGTACCCATGGCTCTGGCCACTCGCCACTCCCGTCACGGGACTGTAGTCGGCAACATAAAATTTGTCCGAATAAACGCCGTGGGAAGTCGCACCCACGATAAGGTAAGCCTTGTTATCAATCACTCCCACATTCCCGAGGTAGGAACTGACCGGTAAGTTACCCACCAATTCCCAGGAGTTGGTATCCGGGTTATAAGATTCGATGGTATTGAGGAAGGAAGCTCCACTTCTTCCGCCTGCCACATACATTCGACCTTTCGCCACCCACCCGACTGCCCAGAAACGCGGAGTTGTCAAACTGGGACCGACAGTCCAGGAATTCGTTGCTGGGTCATAGATTTCAACGGAATCCAAGTGCGTCGTTCCACCAAGTCGTCCTCCCATTGCCCAAATCTTCCCTTCATAATAGGCACAGACATGCCCACTACGAGCAGTGGTCAAGGGTGCCTTGGTTGTCCAAACACTTGAGTTTAAATCAAATTCCAGAACCTGAGTAAGCTCGGCAGAATCATTTGCGCCACTTACCAAAAAAACCTTGTCTCCCGCCTTCACACCGGTGGTTGAAAGAGGGTTTGGAATTGGAACTCCCGAAGACCAAGAATCACTTGAGGGATCGTAAATTTCGACGGAACTAAGGGTTGATCCGTTTTTCCCTCCAAACAAATAAAGCAATCCATTGTGGTTCGTAGTAAATTGACTAGAGCGTGCTTGCGTCATTGAAGCCAAGGCTGTCCATTGGTTGGTACTGGGATCATAGCGTTCCAACGTATCACTGACGGTAGCAGAACTTCCCCCAGCAAAGTAAAGCTTTCCATCGATCACCTCGACTCCATCGTAGGCGGCATACCTCGCCTGCGAGTGGCTCGCTTTTTCCTCCCACTTCACGGTTTCGATTCTGACAGGGCCGGGGCGATCGGTGGAGGTGCCGTCCCCAAGTTGGCCGACATGATTTCGACCCATCGCCCAGAGGGAACCATCCGCCTGAACGAATCGACTATGGTCCCCACCCGCAGAAAAGGTGGTCACCGGATTGAGATCGGTGATGTATAGTTTGTTGGAATGGGCAGATCCGTCCCAGCCGCCCGTCAGGTAAAGTTTTCCGTTTATCAGGGCGGAATCCGATTGGTAAGCCCGAGCAGGCAAGTTCCCGATGATACGCCACTGGTTGCTGGAAGAGTCGTAACTTTCAATCGTGGTCAGGTAGGTTGAAGCATCCGGGCGTCCGCCACCGATATAAACCTTTCCATTCAGAGTCCACGCCAGTGCCCAGTGCCGAGCCACGGTCAAGTCGGGCATTTGCGCCCACGTATCCGTCGCAGGATCATAGACATCGACTCGATTGGAGTAATTGATCCCCACTCCTGCTATTCCACCCATGATCCATACCTTTCCTCCACATACGACCGCCTTCATTCCAGATCGACCCACGGGCATGGAGGTTTTGGCACTCCAAGTGTTTAAACTTGGATCGAATTCCAAAACCTGGTCCATATTATCTTCCGCCTGATCCCATCCGCCGAAGACTAAAATCTTGTCCCCATAGGTCACGGCAACCGAGTAATTGCAGGCAACAGGTAGGTTCGGACCGGCAGTCCATGAATTCGTGACCGAGTTGTAGATTTCCACACTATCCAACTTGTTGCCCGGCCCACTTGCGCTTGCCCCTCCAAAGACGAGAAATTTTCCATTGTAAACGGCCATGGAAGCTCCAACCCTTGCAGTATTCAGGGAAGGCAGAGTTTGCCAAGATCCAGTCGATGGATCAAAGCTCTCGAAGGTGGCATGAACATTTCCAACATTTCCTCCACCGGCGAAATAAAGTTTGCCGTCCATCTCTTCAACTCCGTCAAAGGCAGCGCGAGCCAAGGAATTGCTCGCTTTCTCCTCCCAGGCGAAGACTTGCCTGGGAGTGTGGCGGTCGGTGGTGGTGCCGTCCCCGAGTTGGCCGTAGTCATTGGCTCCCATCGCCCAGAGGGTACCGTCGGACTTTTGAAAAAGTGCATGCGAGCCACGGCTGGAAACTGCGGTGACATTACTATCCACAATTTGAATCGAGGCGGATGGATCCTCGGGTTGAGATTCCAGTGAATATAAGGCGGAGACCTCGGTAGCGGACAAGGCTCGGTCGTAAATGCGAATATCGTCGACAGTGCCGCTGAAAAAATGATCGCTACCAAGACTATTGTTGGCACCAATTTTCAATGATCCATCTTGAGAAGGACTGTCTTTGTAAGAACCTTGTTCGATTACAATCCCGTCAAGAAAAGTTGAGTGAAAGGAATTAACACCTAACGAGGTAACTACATTAATCCATGAACCTATGGGTTGTATACCATAAGATAAAGCGGAGTTGTGGGCGGAAAAAGATGATCTTAATGAATGCATTTGACCAACAATACCGGCACTTACATGGTCCGATCGGTTCCCATTAAAACCAATCCGAAAAAGAGGATATGAACTCCCTAGATCAAAAAGTTTTGGGTACTCATTATCGAAAGATGCAATTTTTAGCCATGCAGAAAAAGTAACCTCATCGTAAGTCCCAATTGTCATGGAAATATAATCATCCACCCCATCGAAGCTGTATGCTTTACTTGCTTGTCCGTGGCGGTCGGTGGAAAGGGTAGCTCCGTTGACCGTGCCATCGTTTCCATTGCCTGAGCTGTCGGTGGCGTCCCCATCGAATTTCCACCACCCGACGAGTCCCTGATCCAGCCCCTGTGCATTCCCCAGCTGCCCGCGATCGTTGCGCCCCATGCCCCAGAGCGAACCGTCTTTCTTGATGAAGTAACTGGTCTCGCTCCCCGAGGCAATGGCGGTGACGTTCGCATCCACCACCCGTGCGGGTTGATGAGAAAAGGGTTGGGATTCCAAAGTGTAAAGAGCGGAAACCTCAGTGGACGACAAAGCACGATTGTATATGCGGATGTCGTCGAGAGTGCCAGAAAAGGACCCTAGGTCACCCAACCTCTTCGCCCCAATTAACCAGTTATGAGCTACGGATTCTACATTCGGGAATGTTCCGTCAGGCTCCAAAGAATCAGGTTGTGGAGTGCTAACACCAATTGAATTAAAGGTACCGCCATTTAGAAATATAGTCGTCCCGTTTTTGTCGAACAATACAACTACATGGTTCCAGTTATTCTCACTATTATAAACTAAGCTTGCTGGATCGGAAACCCATCTTTTTGCCTCAATGCTACCCCCAACAATGCTGGCCCAAGATTCCCTATATCTGCCATTCTTTCCACCATTATTGAATAAGTTGCCTACCGAATCACCCGATACCCAAAAAGAAACACTCACTGTAGGAAAACTAATATTTAAGTTTGTATCAAAATATTCATCATCTTCGATAAATCTATACGCACTATTTGGCTGTCCATGGCGGTCGGTGGTGAGAGTGGCTCCGTTGACCGTACCGACGTTCCCATTGCCCGAACTATCGGTGGAATCGCCGTCGAATTTCCACCAACCGACTAGTCCGAGTTCGAGCTTGCTGCCGTCTCCCAGTTGGCCCCGGTCGTTCTTGCCCATCGACCAGAGGGAGCCATCCGTCCTTAGCAGGAGACTGTGGTTCTCCCCCGCGGACACCGAGGCGTTGGTTTCGCCCGAAAAGAGAGTAAGAGAAAAACTCGAAAGGAATAAAATCTGAATAAGGAAAGCTTTCCAAATCCATCCGGTGGAAAAATTCAAAATAGACTTAAAAACGAGACGGAACATAAAAAAGAAAAGCTTCGATTATTTCTTGGATGACTTGCCAATATCCATTTTTTTATAAGCGGCAAAATTTCTTTTGATTGGGGGCTTGGGCTTGGATTTTATACTACCTGTTTTTACTTTTACAAAGGATTGTCCTTTATACTCGGTGATGGCATAGAAAGTACCTTTGGCTAATGCGACACCATCTTTTGTACGGACTGCAAATTGCGGAGAACCCCGAGGGCGCTCCGGATCCAAAAGAATGGCAATGGTACCGCTTTTCAAATGGGCTTCGTAACGGTTATTGTTTGCCGGACCGAGGATGAGTTTTGCTGGACCGGATACACGGCCCGCAATTCCCTGAGGGCAGGAAAAAATGAACTGAGCATCTGCAGAAAGAAAAATCTCGGTGGATTGTGAAAATCCCTGACCAGGAGAAACAGGTAGGTATTGGCCTTGGGCTTGATTGAACCAAAGAACCTGGCCTTCCATTTCCTCGGCAGTTGGGATTTGTGGGAGATTCTCGGACGCCTCGGCCAAAAAACCTATAAGGGAGAGTAAGGAAAGGGGAATTTTAATTGATATCCTCATGGTTTTACATAGGTTCCATTTTCATCAAATACGGCATTGGGATTCTGTAGGAGAATGGTTTCCCTTAATTGCGATTTGAGCAGTTCGTGGGTATTGACTGCTTCCACTGCCAATTCGCCAAGATTGGTCGATATGTCAAAAAGTTGATTAGCGTACCATTTATATTTATCCCGCAGTTCAATTCCTTCGGTTTCATAAAAATACGAAGCATTCCGGTCGGCTTCCGGAATGATGTAAGTCGTATTTAAGTTCTCAAAACGGGCAAATAAATCAAGAAAGTCCTGAAGTTTTTTAAAAAAGGTCTGAATTTTTTGGATTAATTCAATTTCCAACACTTCAATTCCACTTTGTAAAAGTGCTTCCCAAATACCCGTGTTTACCCGAGCGATGGATCCATATTGAATTTGGTTAGGGAAGGGTTTTTCCCCACTGGCATACTTACTAAAAAAGGGAGTGGCATAGGAATCAGATAGGGTTTCATAAGCCGTACCGAGTTCCTGTTCATAGCCCTCAAACTCACCCACTAAGGCTTCAATAATTTGATGCTTTCGAAGGAGGTCCATTTTATCGTCGTGGATTCGTTCCAAAAGAAAGGCTCCGTAAAGACCAAGAAAGATAAAAATCAATTCAGCGAAGAGCCAACCAAAGCGGGTGATTAAAGTTTTGGCAGATTTTGTGAGCTTTAAAAAAACCATGGTGAAAGTTTATTTTATATATTTTTGTAGGGAGCTTCTTGTGGCATCATTTAAGGCTTCTTCAAGTATGAGACTCGCCGAAGGAGAGAGTAAAGGCATAGTAATAGGGGCAAATTGTACTGCAGATGCAATTTTGGCTATTCGGGAGGGTGCGTCCTCGCCAGTTAATATGTTTTCACTTTCATCTTCATTTAAAAACGAGGTTTCGGATGCAGGTTTGGCAAAGATGGAAAAATCCCCCCCAAAAAGAGAAGCTGGAGAAAGGGCAAAACTTCGCAGAAAATAGGAATATCCACTCAGATAATCGTATTCAAAGAGGACTGCAAGTTGGGCATCTGAAAGGCCTTCTAGTTGAACCTGTTCGCTGGACTGCAGGGCGGCAAATTCTGGGTTTTCTCTTGCCAATAAAAGAATGGTTTCCGGTGGCAGGGTGGGAGCAAGATCGTCAATACTAACCGAGGTGGCTCGCAAGGTTACAAAAGTGGACTGAGTCGAGGATGAAGTGGAGGATGTGGAACTGGGGCTACTTGTGGATGAAAACTCCTCCGGTGTCTCGACTAGGGATTGGCCATACACTACACGGGTTGTAAAGGGATAGCTCGAGGATGGTTGATCGAGAAATATTTTTTTGCTGGCGGCTAAGAGAAAAATGCTTGAGGAAGAGGAATTCAATGTGGAGATCGAATCTTTTAACCGAAGGTCCCCATCGTACACTCTGAAGTCGACTTCCCCTACACTTAAACTGGGAGAAGATGTGGAGGAAGCCAGACTTCCCCGGCTCACTTCCATAGTTGGTTTACTCCGAACCGAAAGTTTGGAAAAAGAACCAGCTGCGGAAACTGCAGGTAGTTCATTAGTGGAGGATAAAAGATCAACTTTTGGCTGACTGGAACTATATTCCGATGAAGATGAGCCTTGTTCAATATATAATTTCTGTGCCTCCATTTTATGGACAGAACTAGATTGAGCGGCAGATTCGCGCGGTACAATTCGTACGGTATCCCCTTTGATCGCTCCGTCGGCTAGTATAGACTTTCCGTGAAGTTCGATGTGAGATGCTTCGAGGATTCCAGTCTGTAATAACGCCTGGCCTCCAAGGTCAGTAATCATTGTGGATGGGGTACCGTCCGAAGAAACAACATTTACGGCGATCTCCCCTTTTGAATCAACCAGCTTTAGAGATTCGGATCCACTGTTGGGTGTAATGGTGAGACTCGATGAATTACCCTCCCCTTCTGCCAATACGATATAGCCTTCAGGGGCATAGATTTGTCCATTATTCACAACGCGGGCTCCTGTGAAACTGACCGATTGAGCGGTAATTTTCCCGTCATTCCGAACCTCTCCTGTTAATGATTCGAATTTGTCAATTTGGGCTTTAAAATTATCATCGGTGAGAGATCCGGCAACCACATGTAAACGCCCGACCTCGACCGTGGACCCAGAACCAAAAATAACCCCTGCCGGATTGACTAAGTAAACACTACCATTGGCACGGATATCCCCCTGGATATTTGACTTTGCACCCGTCCCCACAACCCGGTTAAGCACACGCGATTGTGATGATGGTTGAGTAAAACGAACCGTTTCATTAGGAGCCACATTAAATTTTTCGTGATGAAAAATACTGTTATCCGGTGCGGAAATTGTCATCTCCGAACCGATGGTGGAAACGGAACCTCCCTCCGTCATGGCTTTGCTGCCTTCGGGTAAAGAATATAGCCTGATTTGAATCAGTAAAAAAAGAAAGAATGGATATATAAATTTGTTCATACTTAAAAGGTCCATTGAGTGGATGCGTGTACCCGATAATCATGGCTCTGTGTGCCTTCTCGAATACCCGTGTCGGTCTCCACCGTTTTAAGAGGTTTTGCAAAGTCCAATCTTGCCTGTCCCCCGCCGGGAAGCTCTGTGAGTAGACCACAACCAAGTCCAATCAATGTCTGGTCGGATTCATAAAAGAATGGATCTTTCACGAAGGATTGTCCGTAATCAAAGAAGGGTGCCAAGGATAAGGAAAACCTCTTTTTGGGAGAAGTGCCGAGGGATAATAATTTCCAACGATATTCAATTGAAAAAAGAAAACCATGATCACCCGCCACTATGGATTCAGGATATCCTCTCACTCCTGATGCCCCACCAAGCAACCATTGTTTCTGCGGTAGCATCCGCTGATTAGTGAGAGAGCCCACGGCGTCAAAATTCAACCAGAGCGAATGACGATCGAGATCAGCATAGGGATCATTTGTAGATGAAAACAGCTTACTTAGATTAATCATACTACGATAAGAAAGTGCCAATACGGGCACCTTGTCTTCCACTTCGAACCCACCCATAAATTCACGCTGTTCAACCGGAATGGAACTTAAGTTAGAACGAAGAACAATTGACCCAATTGAACGAACGATCTCTCCATTACTTTCTACAGATAATGAAAAACGGGGAGTAAAAAATGAACCGCCCGCATTTTCCTGAAAGATAGAATTATAAGATTCCACTTTTTCATAATTCATACCCAGCTGATAGGAAAAATTGCTTTTTTCCTTTTCCCATGACAGCGGATTGCCGTAAAGTGCAAGGTCCAGATTGGTGGAAGACCCCTGGAAGTCAATCGGAGTAAGGGCAAAGCTTGAACCGTCATACTCGCTATACATTCCCGTTATCCCAAGATCCAATACTCCAGGTTGAACGAGGGGAACCCGGTAACCCAAGCCTAATCCGTAACGCTGTCCGGTATCTGAAACTGTCCATGATATATCTACGGGATCATCCGAACGGGTTAATTCATGAAGTCGAAACTGACCATTCCACAACCATTTACCAGTACTAGGACTACCATTATTGGCAACGCCCACTGAAAACTGAGTACGTTTTTGTTCCTTCACCTCGACCACAGCTTCAACTTCACCGGGGCGATCCCCCGGAAGTAATAATAAACGGGATGATTTTGCAGGACTACGCCCCAGCCTTTTCACGGTCTTCTTAAATTTTTGGGTAAGGGGTTGTCCAAGTACGCGTTGTTTCCACATCTGCTTTGCTACGACTTTTTCCACTTTTTGCTGTGTCCTATTTTCATCCCCAGAACCGGAATAATCTAGGTGAACATTATTAATACGAGCAACCCATATCTTAATCTCCAGGCCCGTTTCTCCAGGACTGCGCAGGTCCGCACCCGTGGTGGGATCAATCTGAGCGGGATTTACCATAGCAACCATGCCCTCCATTCCACTTTCTTTTAAGTAATGAATACAAACTTGAGAAATCTCGCGCAGTTCCTCAGTTGAAAGAAGAAAAGGGTTCATACCCGTTGAGGGATTCATTAATCCGCCCAAGTCAATCAACCCTCCTTTTCGGGAGTGTGGAAAACGGATTTTTTTAAGCTCGTTTAAGGTAGGTAATCCCTGGCTGTCTCCACCATAAGAAATGACTAGAGGCATAACGGAGTATTCCTTAATAATATTTTCAGAGGGTTGGAGCGGAAGGGTTGGAGTAGTTTTTGATCGAAGGGGAATTGGTGGTTCAACTTTATTAATTGAGGTTCCGGGCAAAGGGAACAATTCATCGAATGATTTTTCAGGTTCAACCTTTTTGGTTGCTCGAGTAGAAAAAGGAGCTGGTCTCGTAAGAGGCCGATTTTTTGTTTTTTCAGCTAACTTATTATTAAACGCATCTATTCTGGCCTGTAGGTCTTGGATATTCCTCCTTAGATTCTGTTGCGATTTTCTGTCATATGTATTATCAGACCAAGCATGTGAAATACTGGACAAGCTAAGCAATAGTATGCAATAAAAACGAATTAAAGGAGTCATCAGAAAATTAAACAAAAGGGAACAAATATTAGTAAAGTCAGATAAGAAAAGTTACAAATGTTTATTTTTTAGGCGTATTGAATATTTTAAAATTAATAAATTAACATTAGTAAACCCGATTTCTTACATCTAGTCTTACATTGAAAGATAAAATGTAAGTACAAGAAGAAGATTGAAGAAACTTGAACTCTGCACCCAATTTGCTAATGTATTATCTATGACTCCACCCCAAAACTCTGGTTATAGAGCCCTAAATATTGCATTAGGTAAGACTCTAATTGCAGCTGCATGGGTAGATGGTGAATTGAATGATCAGGAGTTGGATTGCTTGAAAAGTCTAATTTTACAAATGCCTCAAATCACTTTTGATGATTGGAGAAAGCTAAAAATCTATATGGCTTACCCGATAACGATCCCTGAACAAAATTCGATCGTGGAGAGTTTTACTGAAAAAGTTTATCTTAAGGGACATCAAAAACTGGCTTGGAATTCTTTGCTGCAGGTTTTACAGGCTGATGGTTCAGTAACTTTTGAAGAAAAAGCTTTTGCGGTTGAGCTTGAAAATGCTCTCGAAGAGAGTTCAGGAAGTTTTCTTCGAAAAATTAAATATTTTTTATTTCAGGCTAAAATTGAAAATGCACCTGCTTGGCAAAAAGCTAACCCGGGGAGAGATAAATTTATTCATGAATTTTTCGACAACCCAGTATATTTTATTTTTAGGAAAGCGATTTTAAAAGAGGGACTTGAGGTGCCTCACTCAAAACCCGAACTTCAAAAAGTTTGCCTCTTGGCCGCAATTCTTTGCTGGTTTGCAAAATCAGATGAAAAACTGAGCCTTAGTGAAGAAGCATATATTCTTAAAATTCTAATCGAACATTGCGAAATTAAGAGAAATTTATCCGAATGCATTTTTAAAGTTGGAAAATCTATCGATGTGACCGATTTACAACTTAGCGAACTGACTACTTCCTATTCTGATTCAACGCCTCAGCATGAAAGAGACGAGTTTTTTGTTATCATTGCAAAAATGATAATGATCGATAATTCGCTTAGCCCGCAAGAACTAGAATGCTTGAGAACGGTGGCCTTATATCTTGAAATCTCTGAAACCCTTTGGAGAAAAGTTTTAGGCGATATTCATCTGAAAACGACTTTTTCTGCTTAAAGCTTTTTTGAACTGTGAAACTGCATCAAGGCAGTTTTGCTTCGGGTTAAATTTGGATTCCAAAATATAGCAATAATTGAGGAGTTATCTGAAAAAAAGTAACTAAGTTAATCCCATCTGAATGGGTAAAATTAGAAAAATATACCTCTCTCGATTAAGGAATTTTGGGGGCAGCTATGGATTCTGAATTTTTCTGACTTCAGTTGATTCCCATATTTAAAACCTCTTTAAAATCTAATAATTTTCATCCGTGCTCATGATTTTACATTTATCTAATTTATTGATGGGCACTTCATGCTAGTTCCACTCGAACCATTCTTGAGTGGAGTAATTATAATAGTGCCATGGATTGGAAGTTCCTTGGTCGTAATGAATCCAAGCATCCTCGGCATTCGAATACACAATCGGATAATAGTCTAAATCAGTCCACAACCAGCCTTTATCTGCGGTGTAGTGCCAGCCTTTAAGGTAGGGTACTTTTAACTTCGCAACCAGGGTAGTTGCTTCCTCCCGTTTTTCTCTTACTTTTTGATCAAGAAGATCGTATTCTTGGGACAGACGAACAACTTCTTTTTCAGCGTTCCTTTTTTGAAGAATTATTTTTTCCGAATGTTTTTGAGCGTCGGTATATTTTACGCTCAGTTCCGCTATACGAAAAAGGATTTGATTAAGCTCGGTCTCGGTCTTGCTTATCTCTGTATCCAATCGAACATTATTTTTGCCTACCCCATCGATTTGATCCTGAACGCCTCTTATTTGATCCTCTAATTTTACGAAGGTGGCATTTCGATCTACGATCTGATTATTTATATTTACTAATTCCTTCTTCTCTTTTTCCCATCGTTCCTTCCAGTCATTCAGCGGAGGTGGTGGGGGCGGAGGTGGTGGGGGCAAAGACATTTTCTGTACTTCTATTACAAATGTTTCTAAAATCCTAACTCCCAATTGAGTCGCTTGGACCCGAATCGATAAAGTAGGACTTTGAGAAGAGTTTAATATAACTGATGTTTTAAGTATTCCACCAGACGCGATAGTGAAAAATTCATTACCAGAATCGCCCTCCCCTTTTACCAATTCAAAAATCGCTGAACCACCAGCTTTAATACTAAATTCACCAACCTTGGAATGTATGGGAAGATTTTCACTTACTTTACCATGCGACAAAATAATTAGCCTCGGATTTGATTCGTTTATATCTAATACTTCAATCTCAAAAACTTTTTCCGTAGGAGTCTTCCTGGATGACTTTGCAAGCACACGGATAGAATGTTTTTGTTTTAGCTCGTAGTCGAAGGACTTCGCGGTTTTAAGAACGCCTTCCGAACTCAAGGTGAAATTCTGGTTACCTTCCGAACCCGCCCCACTGACTAAAGAATATTCAATTTTTTCCTGCAAATCAGTATCTTTCTTGTAAAGAGAAGTAACTTCAGTCAATGGCAAGGCCCGGTCATAAATACGAAGATTGTCGATACTGCCTTTATAATGACCGTTTTTGTAGTTTTTGCCCAAAATTATCGATGCCCCAATTACATTCGTTCTATCAAATTGAAGACCGTCTTTGACAAAGTTACCATTTACAAATAACCGAACCTTGTTGTTTATGCAGCAAACCACATAGTGCTTCCAACCAGAAATGTCCGATGGGTATGCCAAAGTTGCAGGAGCACGACCACCTGTAAGATGGGCTATGTTAAGAGCATTCGAACCCAAAACTATCCCAAATCCTACTTGCCTTAAACCTTTGCTCCCCATCGGGTAATACATAAGCGTAGAATGAGCAGGAGTCGCCATTGCCCCCCCTTTAGTAGACTCGCCTACAATTGTTGTAGCTTTAAGGGGTTCAGCCCAGAAAGAAACTGAGAAGTTCGAGTAATGCTGAGATCCTATATCAAAAGTGAAAGTATCATTGATTCCGTCAAAATAGATCGATCGGTTAGATTCTCCATTTCGATCGATTGAAAAACTTACGCCATCCGGAGTTCCAGAAAGACCACTACCCGAAGAATCCGAGTAGTCCCCATCAAACTTCCACCAACCCACAAGACCTCGAGCGTTGTCCTGCTTACCCTTGATACTGAACTTTCCGACCTTCGTGCCGATCGCCTTGTTCTCCTCTACCGAATGTGGGGAAAGAACGAAGTCGAAGGGTAAAGTCTCGACCACATCTAAGACTCGAATCGTGAAGACTTTTTCCTTTGGACTCTTTCCAGAAGGAGTAAAACGCACCCGAATAGAAAATTCCTTGTTTTTTTCAAAATCGAAAGTTTTTGAAGTATGTAGGAAGCCATCAGTATTCAAAGAAAAATTTGGATTTCCATCAGAACCAATTCCGCCAATTAATGTATATTCTCCTTTTTCATTACTAGAGTTGTTAAAGTTGCCTATCTTAGTTCCAATCGGTTGATTTTCTTTAACAAAATTTGATGAGAGAGAAAAGTCCAGTGCTGCAGATATTCGTATCGAGAAAACCTTTTCGAGAAAAACCATACTAGCCGAGGATGCGTTAACGCGAATTGAATATTCCTTCTTTAATCCATAATCAAAGGATTTAGAGCTTCTCAAAATGCCATCTGATGACAAAGTGAAATTTGGGTTTCCACTATCACCTACTCCGCTAGATAAAGAATAAGTAATTGGAACTCCGCTTGATGAACTAATTTTCCCAACTTCAATTCCATTGGGCTTCTTTTCTTCTATAATATTAGCCGAAAGAACATAATCATTTTTAGGGAAAATTTCCGGTAATTGAATTACATCGGAAATAGAATCATTAATACCAGTCCAACCCTTCTGACCGAGCTGTCCTCGATCGTTGGCACCTGCGACAACAAGCCTACCGTTTCCAGACAAAACCATATAGTGATTTCTACCCATGGCAAATTGAGCAGTGCTAGATCCAATTTGTGAAAGACCTCCGCTGGGATTTATGTATTTGTTTATTCCCCAAGTCCATAGTCCGTCATCTGTCTGAGCTATAATCTGCTGTCCCCAGTGCTTACTATAATTGCTTGTCGCAACTGATTTTACATTATCAAAAATTTTTCGGGGATTCGGTTTGTCGTAACCCATAATCCAAAGTGAACCATCAGTTTTAACAAACAAGCTACACTCTGCCCCTGCGGCTACATAAGAAACTCCGGAGGAGACAATTTGTATGGGTGAAAATCTGTCTATTGTCGTTCCATCACCAAGTTGACCATGATCGTTTGACCCCCACGCCCAAAGTGATCCATCTTTTTTGACGCAAAGATTATGCCTGCTACCTGTTGCCATGTGTTTGACTTCATTAATAATTACACCCTTTGGATATTGAATAAGCACATCGTCTGACCGCAGCATCAAAAGATCACGATTTGCTGAAATCGATTTAATTGGACGATATTCTGCCTTCATTTTCTCTTTATTCCAAATGGTTCCTTGGTGAATTAGCCCAGGGAACCAACAATTTTCGTAGCGAGCGACATTACAATTTCCATTTGTTGACCAAACATCTCCTTTTTCTGTTATAAAAAATGCTTCATTTTGACCAACTGAAATACCAAAAACTTTTTCTTTTAAATCATGTCCATGGTTTGGATGAGGAGCTAATTTGGATGGAAAAATCTGTTCAGGAAAATGCCTAACATGATCCATTCTATCGATATTGTATTCCAGTTTTTTTCCAACACCAAGTTTTCCCAAGTTGTTGCAACCCATTCCCCAAAGACTTCCATCTTTTTTAATAAAAAAACTAGATTTACCAAGATCTGCCATAGCTGAATAAGGGTGAAGTATTTCATTAACAAGAAGAGTTTTCAGGAAAAGAATTGTAATTAAATAGAAGTAAAAAGAGAGTTTTTTAAAAAGTTTCCTAAAACCAAATAGGCTAGGATCGAAGAATACTAATTGTATCAAAAATAAAGATCTTACAGATTTCATAATTCTTAATGTAGTTACGTATTTATACTAAATGAATGAAGAAAAAATTTACTGGAACCATTTTTGCCAGGTTTCACTTAGGTAATCATAGAAGAGCCTTGGACTGTGGGTGCCCTGATCATAAAAGACCCAATTTTCACGATCCGATGAATAGACATAGGGAAAGTGAGATGGAGATGTCCAGAGCCAGCCTTTTCCATCCACATAATGCCAGGATGGTAAATGAGGAACTTTTAATTTACGGGTTGATTCGACAATCTCTTTTTCAACCGTAACCAGTTCCTGATTTAAGCTTTCCAATTTTCGAGGAAATTCTTCAATTTGAAGAATAAGCAGCTTGATTTCCTCTTCCATTTTTTGAGTACCTGAAATTAAATCATTTAGGTTTTGGGAAAGGACTGATTCCTCTTCATTTTTTAATATAAGATTCGCTTCATATTCAGCCAATTTTGATTCCTTTTCCTTTTTTACCAATCGAATTTGTAAAAGTTCTTTTTCCCGCTTGGAAAACTCTATTCCTGACAATTCAATAGATTGATTGAGGTCTGCCAGAATTTGGGTTGCTTGATCTACTAGAATAACGGTTTCCTCGTATAATTTCTTATATTCATTTCCAGGAAAATCAGGGGGTGGAGCAGGTGGTTGCCCCACCCCCGATACAATCGATCCAGTGAAAAAAAGATTTAGAAAAAGTAGGGCTTTGGTTTTCATAATTTTTGTTTTTTGTTTATGAGGAATTACCATTTTTCCCATTCCTGGGTTTGATAGTTGAAGAAAATTTGTAAATTTTGGGAAGGAATTTCTGCATATAACCAATTTGAAGAAGCGGCAGAAAAAATCATCGGGAAAACAGAAGGACTTGTCCAATGCCAGCCTTTATCCTTAATAAAGTACCATCCATTAATATGCGTATTTCGATTAGTAAACTCTGTGTTATCCCGTTCCTGAGAAAACTTTTTCAATTTAATCTTTCTTAGTTCATCCACCACTTCCTGATTTGCTTCCTGTTCGAATTGGAGCTTTTCAAATTGTGATAGTAATTTTCGTTTACTTTCTTTCTCGTTTTTGAGTTCAGAGATTTTATTTGATAATTCTGAAGATAATCTGGAATTCTCGGATTGTAAGATATCAATTCCAAACCCAATTGTTATCTCATCTTGAACAGGAGAAGGATTTCCAGTTTTTGGATTTTCTGAACTTGATTGATTATTTTCCCTTGAAGGAGGAGCATTCTTTGGGAATTTCTTTGGGAATTCCGTAGGATTCCCGCTTGGTTCTTGTGGGGTTATATCTGGTGCTGGATTTTGAACTTGTGCATAGCATTGGAAATAAGATTTTAGATAAATAAGTAACAAAATAACTATTGCAGAATGCTTCATGTAATAAAGTACACTTAACTACTTGGTGTATTTATGCAAATATTACTTTATTTATTTTCTTGATTAGATCCAATCAAATAATAAATAGATAACCATATGATAATCCTTCTATCCCCTGCAAAGACATTAGATTTTGAAAACCCTGCTATAGAAAAAACATGCACAGAACCGGAATTTCTTTCCTTATCAAAAAATTTAATCGCCGGGTTATCCAAAATGTCAAACGAAGAGATTTCGAAACTTATGGGAATTAGTGACAAGTTAGCGGCTCTAAATTCCGAAAGATACAAATCGTGGAATGTGAAGCACGAATCTAAAAATTCCAAACAGGCCATTCTTGCTTTTAAAGGTGATGTGTATGAAGGAATGCGGGCTTGGGAGTTCAAAAAGGAAGATTTTGCCTATGCCCAGAAGAATCTTCGTGTTCTTTCGGGTCTCTACGGCCTCCTGAAACCACTCGACTTAATACAGGCACATCGGCTGGAAATGGGTACAGTATACGCCAATCCCGCAGGAAAAGACCTGTATTCATTTTGGGGCGAGCGGCTGAACAAAAAATTGAATGAGGAGTGCAAAAGTTCCGGCTCTAAATACCTTATTAATCTAGCTTCGCAGGAATATTTCAAGGCAACCCAACCCAAAAAACTTGAAATGGAGGTTATTTCTCCGGTCTTCAAGGACGAAAAGAATGGAAAGTTTAAAATCATTAGTTTCTATGCAAAGAAGGCGCGGGGAATGATGAGTTCTTTCTTGATCCGCAATCAAGTGGAAACTTTGGAGGGCATTCGAGCATTCAATGATCAGGGCTATCAGTTTGAGTCTTCAGAATCGACCAACCTTCAACCTGTGTTTCTTCGTTCCGAGAAGAATCGAGTTGCAGCCTAAGACTGAATATACAATTGTACGGAAATGTCCGTGCTTGCCCGCATTTGTTGCATTTTTACACTTGTATTTAATCCTACTTTTTTTGGTTTTGCCAAACGAGAGGCTTTTCAATCGTTCAAGGTCGTTGTTTATAATGTGGAAAACCTTTTTGATGTGGATGATGTGTCGCTATACGATGATTACAGAATGGGGATGTATGGAATTAACGAACTTGAAAATAAACTGGATGCAATCGTTTCGGTACTGAAGAAAATTGGTGGCGAATCTGGTCCGGATATTGTTCTTCTGCAGGAAATTGAAGTCGACCGAACTCCGAAAAAAAATCGTTCCGCTACCGAGGAATTACTCCGTGAATTAAAATTACACGGTCTTGGACCCTATAAATATCGACTGGGATATGATCCCAAAAATTCACCCGATTCATGGCCTTCAGTTCATTGTCTGACTCTGTCTAAATTCCCGATTACCGAGAGCCAACTCCACGAGTTGGAAAGAGCCCGTCCCATTCTCGAAACCACTCACTTAATTGACGGGCAGTCATTTACCCTTTTTAATAATCATTGGAAGTCAGGGGCTTCTTCGCCCAAAATG
>Ga0209308_10002036_pt1 | contig 17889 bp, 7 predicted proteins | sample COGITO_mtgs_1204_3_FD_184806 | JGI IMG/M metagenome (GOLD analysis project Ga0209308, IMG submission 184806) | Pelagic marine microbial communities from North Sea - COGITO_mtgs_120405 (SPAdes) (version 2) | ecosystem: Environmental > Aquatic > Marine > Epipelagic ...
ATTTGGTGAGTGGAGTGAGAACATATTTTTCATCTGCAGCTGGAACTGTTGATTATGCAACTGGTTTGATTTCAGTAAGTCCTGTTTTTATAACTACAGTATCTAATGTAGATGGTAACATATCATCTGCGATTAGATTTACTGCTATTCCATCGTCTACTGATATTGTAGGTAAAAGAAATCAGATACTTGAGATTGATACACTTAACACAACAATTAGTGGTAATCAAGATACTATTGCAGTTAATAGCGGAGGTGGTAGTTCTACATTTACTACAACCCCTAGTATCGCATCAACGTCGAGTTATTAATCATGCCTCCTTTTGACATGTCTTGGACCCCAACTCTAGAAAACAAACTTAGCACTCAGATTGATGGTCAATTACCCGACTTCATTGCTGAGGACCATCCGAAGTTTTCTAGATTTCTAAAACACTATTATCAGTTTCTTGAAGCTGGTGAACTTAGAGTTGATGTTAACATCGACAACATTCTATTAGAGATTGAGACATCTACCAATCTTCTTAGTGAAGATGGAACTCTTGTTGTTACAGAAATTGGTTCTGGTTCAACAGGTAAGTTTGCTGAAGGTGAGACAATCAGGGGCGGTACATCCAATGCAACGGCAACTGTTCTTGTAGAAGACCTTGGTAATGAAAACCCAAGACTGTTTATATCTTCCCAACAGTTGTTCGAAACTGGTGAGACTATAACTGGTGCAACCTCTGGTGCGTCTGGAACAGTATCGCAGTATCGTGCAAATCCCGTACAGAATATTCAACAACTGTTGGCTTATGCTGACATCGATAATACTATCTATGACTTTCTTGAAGAGTTTCGTAAATCCTTCATGGAGGGTATTCCGTCAAATCTTGCTACGGGGATTGATAAGAGAAATTTAGAAAAACATATTCGCGAGCTGTATCGCCGGAAGGGTACGAGAGAGGGTGCAAAACTCTTTATGAAAATTCTTCTGGATGAGAATGCAGAAGTGTTCTACCCCAACCAATATATGTTAAGAACCTCTGATGCTGATTGGGACAAACCAACAGTTCTTCGTTGTTCGACAGTTGGTTCATCTGTTCCTAGTGAAATTATTGGACAATCTATTACAGGACAGGACTCGAATGCAACTGCTCTTGTTGAAGACATTACAGTTTTTACAGCCGCCGGTGGTATATCTTATATTGAAGTTCAGATTTCAAATGTGGTAGGATCGTTTCAAGTTGATGAGACTATCTATGCAACGTCCTCTGTACAAGATGTTCGTTTTAACTTTATTGTTAGGCAGATAAACACTACAGTATCTATTACAAATGATGGAACACTGTATCAATCTGGTGACGCGATTGATTTGGACGCATCTATTTTGATTGGTAGTGGTGATGTTTCTGCAACTGTTGGAGACATTCAGACGGGCTCGGTTTCTGGTGTTTTGGTTGATGATGCTGGTACTGGTTATGAAATAGGCGACCTTGTAGTATTCACAGACAATGGCAATGAGGTTGGTTTTGTTAAAGAAGCAGAAGCACGAGTTACTACTATTCATGGTAACATTGTTGATGAAACAGATAGTGATATTATTCTACAAGAAGATGGTACAAATCAATTTATAGAATTATTTAACTTTCAGTTGGAAGAAGGCACTACTGTAGGTGAGGAACCCTATGCAGTGTTTGGTATTGATAGGACATACTCAAATACATCAAGTTATTACTATCCAATATATTTAACAAATTATGCTGCAACACAATCTACTATCACAAAATCGTCGGCGTTGGTAAATGGTGCGACCTTTGCATCTACAACAGTGGCGCTGGACGGAAATGCTGGTGGTACTATTATAGCGGGAATGACTGTAAGAGGAACCAGTATTGGTATTAATGAAACTGTTACGGTTATATCGGTTATAAGTCAGAGTTCAATTACACTGTCCAGCGCACAGACACTTCTGGACAATGAAACTCTGGTATTTGAGACTACACCAACAGCAGTGAGAGAATATGAGTTCCTAGAATATCCCGGCATCACCTTTTATTCACCTACTGCATCCACCGCCGCTGCACAGGCGTCATATGTCAGCACTACCTATACTCTTTATGGTGGCAACTTCAATCATCTTGCAGATCAGTTATATAGTGAGTCTGGTAATGTTGCAAGTTACACCGATGGTATAAACACAGAGGCTGTTCTTGGTGATCGTTTGCAATCTGAATTTGCGGTTAACCAAACAAGTGTAGACACAAATCGTTATGACAATGAAGGGTTTATGTTAGAGTCTGGTTCTGGTGACATTACCAAGGTTACTGTGAATAAAGGTGGTCAAGGTTATTCATTGTTACCGACTGCGACAGTAATAAGTCAGTATGGTGCAAATGCCAAGGTCTTTGCAACAACTCAAGATATTGGACGAATAGAATCTGTTAATGTAACAAATGCCGGATTTAATTATAGTGAAGCACCCACAACTGAACTTCGTGCAAACTTTCTGATTAAAGATATATCAGGAACCTTCGCGACAGGTGATGTATTAACTAATCCCGGCACAGGCACGGTAAGATCATTTGATCAGTCAACTCAAGTACTGTCTGTTTCTCTTGAAGATACGATTGCGATAGAGGGTGAACAAAATGGAAACACACCCACTGAGGGTGTGCGTCTAGAAGATTCTCTAGTCGATCAGTCTTATGTAGATGTTAATCTTATTTCTGATGCTGACCTTGTATATGGAGAAAATCTTGTTGATGCTGACGGAGACAGAATTTTAATAGATGCAATTGCTGCACGAACGGATTTCATTCTTCTGGAGGATGGATTTGGCGAACTAGTTATGGAGTTTGCCGAAACTAGGGGGTCTTTCTTTGATATAGAAAGTGGTACAGGAGATGCCGGTGTTGTAATAACAGAGGACTATGACTATATTGTTTCTGAGGATGAAGAGAATGAACTTCCGTTTGAATACGATACCCGTCAAATTAAATTTGTGCAAGAGACTTCTTCTCCCGATACAACTAAAATAAATGTTGGGGACTTTGTTGTACTTGATGCAGACTTGGTTTATGAGGAAGATTTGGTTCTTGATGCTAGTGCGGCCGATGTTGATGTTGGTGAAAAAATTCTCTTCAATGCGACAGACGCAAATGGAACAGATGATCCTAGTAATCTTATTGTCATGGAAGTTGGAACTGGGTCTGGGGTTGATGTTAACAATGAACTATTACAAGAAGTTGAACCATTTGTTAATCTGGTGTTGGATGGAACAAACTCTTCAGGATTTCATGAGACAGAAAAGATATTGTTTGAGGATGCCGGAGCAGATTATCTAAGCACTTCAACTACAATATCTACCGCAACTGCGTCTGCAACAATAATTGATGTTGATGTTGCTAAAGCATCTTTTGAGTTAGGAACAACTATTGAGAAGACAGGTTCCTTTAGTGGTATTGAAAGTCTGATAGGTGAAGAACTTGTCAGAATTCAAGACTCTTTTTATTATCAACAGTTTTCTTATGAGATACAAACAAATGCCAGTGGTAATTCGTATCTAAATGAATTGAAGAAAGCAGTTCATCCAGCTGGATTTAATGTATTCTCTAAAGTTATTCAGACAAGTTCTGTGTCTATGGCCATAACAACAACGGGCGCTAGTCTTGACAGAAATGATTACGATATTAACACCTATAGTGCTATTCTTGCATCTACGTTTACAACTCTGTTTGATGAAACTATTCAACGGCGTCTTGGTGTTCAGATTGAAGAAGAGGATGAGATTCTACTAGAGACTTCTATCATTCAGCGCGACGGTGATAAATTTATTCTTGAACAAAATAACTCTGTTGTAGATACTGGTGCTCCAAGAATGGACAGCAATGTTGATAACATGGACTCTGATATCATCACTATGGATGGCATAGGGTTGTTTGGTATCGGCATAATTACAGATACCTTCTTATTGCGATATGAAGATGAATTGTTTGCATACCCAGACTTTGAATCAATTGTTGTTGAATATGGAACTGACGCTGGTGAGTTTGGTATATTGCTCACAGAAGATTTAGATCGTATTGTTTCAGAACGTGCAGAGGTAATATCAAATAATCTTGTTCTTGATGGAACGGAAGATGGTCACCTTCAACAATCTCAGGACGATGCTGGCTCAAATATTCTAACCGAAGAGGGTGAATCTTTAGGGACTGAAGATGATTTGCGTGATGGTATCTCTTTCATACTTGGAGAAGACACAAGTGTGGTTGATAATCTTCTGGATGAAACAGAAGGTGAAGCTTTTGTTTATGATGGAAATGCTGACTTAAATGTAGATGTATTCTTACGACAGAATATTACAACCAAGGTAACTGCAAGCGTTAATGTTGCAACACCCAATGGTCTTGAATTCCTTGCAACAAAAACTGTTGAGGGTATTACAGGCGATGGTATTGAACTGGAAGTTGGAAGTGCTCAAAGAGGTAGTCGTTTGTTACTTACTCAAACTGCTGGTGACGGAACAGATTTAGGCGATCATATTTTATTAGAAGCCGCGGTAGATTTTAATCTAAATCAGAGTGTAACTAGCACCACTTACACATCTCTAGGATATTCTAGTAATAACTTTAGTAGAGATTCTTTGGTATTCTTTCCAAATGAGAATGATGGTCTTATTGATGACACCATCATACTTGAGGGCCAAGAGATTGGAACATTTAAACTGGAAGATGGAACAACTGTTGCAACAACATTTGGTGATGATCTTCTGTTGGAAGACTCTACTGGATTTGGTGTTGGTCAAAAAATACAACTTGAAAGGACGTTTATTGCACTAGAAGATTCATTAAACACTGGTATGCCTCCATTTGGTGTATCTGGTAACACCATACTTGATCCGTTCAATACACCATCCGATATATTTGTTAATCAAACTGGTAAATTAACTGCTGAAGACGATTATGATTTCATAGTGTTCAATACTGCGGCAGATGAGAATGATCAAATCATTCTTGAGGATGGAACTGAAACTGATTTGTATATCCAATCTGTATTAAATCCACCATTCTCAACAGATTTAACTTTTGCATCTAATAGTTTAACTTTTGATGGTGGCGAAACTTTTGATATATAAAAGATATAAATAGAATAAAGGAAGAAATCTATGTCAAAATCAGTAATAGGACTCGGCGGATCAGCGAATGATGGTACAGGTGATTCTTTAAGAGCAACAGGTGCAAAAATAAATGCTAACTTCACTGAGATTTATACTCTAGTTGGTGACGGTAGTTCTTTAACTTCTGATACGGTAACACTTAATACTGCAACTCAGACCCTTACAAATAAATCACTAACAAGTCCACAGATAACCACAAGTATTTTACCAGCATCAGCTGATGGTGCGACCATTGGTAGTGCAACGAAAGAGTTTTCTGATATTTTTCTTGCAGATGGTTCTACAGTTCAGTTTGGTAATGATCAAGATGTTACGTTGACACACGTTGCTGATACTGGTCTTTTACTTAATAGTACTATGGCACTTCAGTTTAATGATGCATCACAGTTTATCAATGCACCTAGTGCTACGGTTCTAGATATTAATGCCACTGATGAAATTGAATTAAATGCTACAGCAGTTGATTTAAATGGAACTTTAGATGTTAGTGGTGATGTTACTCTTCAAGCAGATTTGGAACTACAACATGACGCCGCAGTGTTAAAGTTTGGTGCAGATGATGATGTGACTTTAACTCATGTTGCTGACACTGGACTATTGCTTAACAGCACTATGGCACTTCAGTTTAATGATGCAAGTCAATTTATCAACGCACCTAGTGCAACGGTTCTAGATATTAACGCAACCGATGAGATTGAACTGAATGCAACTCTTGTGGACGTAAATGCTAATCTTGATGTTAGTGGAACGATGACCACAGGTGGCAACATCGTTATTCCTAATGATGGTAATATCGGTTCTGTTGGTGATACAGATTCTATGGCAATTGCATCCAATGGTGTTGTGACATTCTCTCAAGCTCCAGTATTTCCTGATGGTTCCATTCCACTTGCAGACCTAGACATCGATGGTGCAACAGATATTGGTGCTGCGATTGCTGATGCAGACTTGTTCATCATTGACGATGGCGCTGGCGGTACAAATAGAAAAGTTGCTGCATCAAGAATTGCCACTTATATTGATGCTGGATTACCTAGAGGTTATCTATCGGGTATGGGATTATCAAACGCAACTGATACCGCTCATGATATTACTGTTGCAGTAGGCGAAGTAAGAGATAATGCAAATGCCGTTGATATCGTATTGGCCAGTGCGATGACTAAAAGGATTGATGCAACTTGGGCATCAGGGTCGGGTAATGGTGGTTTGGCATCAGGTGTTAGTATTGCAACTAACACATGGTATCACGTTCATGCAATTGTTGTTAGTGGTAGTGTTGATATTGGTTTTGATACGAGTGTAACTGCTGCAAATCTAGTTGCAAATAATAGTGCTTCTGCATTTAGACGTATTGGAGCAGTTCTGACAGATGGTTCGTCAAATATTTTAAACTTTATTCAAGATGGAGATGAATTTATCTTTAAGGCACAGATTGTAAATATCAATGCTACAGCTATTGGAACATCAAGAGTTACACAAGCAGTATCAACCCCTCTAGGGGTTCAGACTAGAGCAATTCTTGGTTTGGTTGGTCAAGTTGCTAGTAGTAATTCTGGAGTCCGTGTCACACTTACACATCCAGACGTAACGGATGCTACTCCAACTAACCAAAATGCTAATAATGCCGGTGAAAATTCCTCTAATAACAACGGTACATTTGCTGGTGGTACACACATTGTTCTTACGAATACGAGTAGTCAGATTGCTATACGTCAGGACTTTGACTCCACCGTATCGATGAACACAAATGGTTATTACGATAGAAGGGGACAAGGTTAATGGCATATCAATCAATAGGATTAGGAACTACCGAAGGCGACGGTACAGGTGATACTCTTCGTATCGGTGGTGACAAAGTAAATGATAACTTTGTTGAAATCTATACTCTGTTGGGTACGGGTTCTGCACTGACTTCTGGTATTAGTGCAACCGCCTCTGTTGTTACTCTCGCGGGCCCATCGATTACTGGTGTTGCATCATTCGCAGACGGTAGCGTATCAGCACCATCTATTACAAACACGGGCGACACAAATACAGGTATTTACTTTGGTGCTGCTGATACAGTCAACGTCACCACTGGTGGAACCAAACGAGTCGATATCGACAGTTCTGGTTTAGATGTAACAGGTAATGTGACAGCAACAGGAACAGTAGAACCAGCTGGTGACACTGCGGCGGGTGATAATGCTGCAATTGGTTACACATCGGCCGAGGGTTTAATCCTAACAGGACAAGGCAGCACATCAGATATAACTTTAAAGAACGATGCTGACGCCACAGTATTTACAGTTCCTACTGGTACTGATGACATTCTTTTCCCTGATAGTGCTAGGATATTAATGGGTGCTAGTTCTGATCTAGAAATAAAACATACTGGTAGTCATAGTTATCTTATGGATAGTGGTACTGGCGATCTCTATGTCGCTGGTAGCACTGTTTACATATCAAACGCAGCAACTGATGAAATTGGTCTTAAATTTGTTCAAGATGGCGCAGTTGATCTTTACCATAATAATGTTGTCAAACTTGCAACAAGTGCTGCTGGTGGAACTCTCACTGGTGTTTGGGTACAGACTGCTAATATTGCTGATGACGCAGTTACACAGGCAAAAATGGCAAACGATTCCGTAGGTTCTGCTGAAATGAAAACTCTATCTACTCTACTAATAAAAAACTCAGGTGGTACAACTCTGGCAACATTCCACACAGCTGGTGCATAATGGGAGATGGTAAATGACAGTTCGAGCACCACTAAAATACGTTGATGCCAACACGCTACAAGAAATGTCCACTGCTGAAGTTACGGCATGGGTAGATCATATATGTTATTTGTATGGTGGTAGTCCGTCTGTCACTCTAACAGTTGATACTGGTTCAGCACAAAACTTGCAGGCAATGTCTGATACGAGATTACAAGCTGGTGCTGCGTCTACTAATGCATCTGCATTTGTTGCAGAAGGTACAACCGCTGAACCTGCCACTGTTACTGTAACATATGATCGCGTTGCTCAGACTTATGCAAGTGTTTCTCCAACATCAGATACGGGAACGACTTGGCCCGTGTATTTTGATTCAAGCAGTAAATCAATTATTGCAATGTCACTTGCTGATATTAAGGATACATTTTTACACCCTGCAATTGATAAGTTAATTGCCGCATCTGAGTCAGATACGACTGCTGGAACTTTTACTGTTACGACTTCTGCAACAGCTGCAACTGGTTATACTAATATTTCTACGGACGCAATATTTACTGATACCCGCGCAGATACAAGTGCATATGCGGCTAGTGGTATTCCAGAGACATTGGATCAACCAACAACGGTTACAAATTATTTTCTTCACAGAAGAAATCAGGGGAGTGACGGATTTGGAAGTTTGGCCACCCCACTGATTATTGCAGATAGCGGTCAGACACTAACCGCGCAGACAACGGAGGCTGTAATAGAAGGATTATTTTTAGAATGGATACGCGAAACTGCTTCTGAATCAGGTGATGGTTACCAAATTGTATATTCACTGGCAACATCTGGTGGTAATACAAGAGGTACTGCTATGGTTGATACGAGATTGAACGGTTCTGGTAACTATCAAACAAGACAGGTAGGTGATGACTATCGTTCACAAGAATTTCCTAACGGATCAGCAGCAACTATTACGACTTATAATTTGAGGATAACTAAGGCATAGTTGGTAATGATGTATAAATACTAATACAGATTAGAGGAATCGAACAATGACAGCAATCATAACAGAAAAATTTAGACTTCATAATGCGACACAGTTTCAAGAGTCGTTTTCTGAAGCTGCGCCAAACAAATACTATATGTTGATTGGCAAAGCAACACCATTTACTAGTGGTACAACTGGCGGTACAGATGCATCTCCACCTACACCTGCTGATGACGTATCTAATGAATATTATGTCTGGGATCAGACAATTGCAGGTAAAAATATCACATCTAGTGATGTTGCCTTTGCGGTTCCTCGCCGTGATTGGGCAAACAGCACAACTTACGATATGTATGAGGACAATGTTAGCTCTTCAAATCTGTCTACCTCTGGCGCATCTAGTATTTACGATGCGACATTTTTCTTTCGTACCTCTGCAAATCGTGTATACAAAATTCTAGATAATAATGGTGGAACTGCATATTCTGGTACTGAACCAACTTCAGAGTCCACATCACTATTTGCACAAGGTGGTTATGTTCTTAAATATATGTACACGATTACCGCAGCAGAACAAACAAAGTTCTTGACAACAGACTTCGTGCCCGTCAGTACGGACAGCACGGTAAGTGCAGCTGCAACTGATGGTAAGATTGAAAGTGTTATTGTTACTGCCGGGTCTGGATATACTGACGGCACATACTTTGTCGGAGTGAATGGAGATGGAACAAGTGCTGGAACATCTTCTGGTGCGGTTATTTCCTTTGTAGTCTCAAGTGGTGCAATTGCAAGCTTCGGTCTTACTTCTGGAACTGATACTATTGTTCATGCGGGCGGCGCTGGTTATACTTACGGAACGGTTACACTTTCAGACTCCACCGTGTTTGAGAATGCAGCATTGACAACCGCAATTGACAGCGGTGATATTGACAATGGTAGTGGTGGTGCAATTCAGATTGTGATTAGTCCAAAGGGCGGCCACGGTTTCAATGCGGTCAACGAACTTGGTGGCCACTATGTGATGTTGAACACACTGTTCATTGGTGCTGAACGTGATGACCTTCTTACGGGAAATGATTTCCGTAACATTGCGATTGTCACTGATCCAACAACCTTTGGAACATCAACAGTCGCATCAGACTCAACAATTCGTCAAACCTATGCAACAAAACTGACAAGTGTTAGTGGTACATTTACCGCCGACGAAAAGATTACACAAGCTTCAACTGGCGCGGTTGGTAGAGTGGTTGAGTGGGATTCTACAAACTCAATTTTGTATTATCAACAGGAAAGATATACCGATTATGGTACAAACTCATCTGGTGCTTATGTTGCTTTCTCTGGTGCAAATGCAATTACGGGTGCGTCCTCTAGTGCAGCAGGAACACCAGACTCAAGTGCAGATAGCGCAGTAACACTTGCGAACGGGTTTACTATCACATTTACTGACGGTTACTGTAATCCAGAACTTCAAGCAGACAGTGGGAATATTATTTACAACGAAAACAGATCACCTATCTCCCGTGCAACAGACCAGACGGAAGATATTAAAATTGTAGTGGAATTCTAATATGGCACAAAAGACAAATCTTAACGCAGCACCGTACTTTGATGATTTTAATGCAGAGAATAATTACCAAAAAATTCTCTTTCGGCCGGGTTTTGCTGTTCAGGCCCGAGAACTAACACAACTTCAGAGCGCGTTGCAACATCAGATAGAGGCCCACGGAAGTCATATTTTCCGTGATGGTGCTCAGGTTGTGCCCGGCAATTATGTGTTACAAGAATATTATTCTCTCAAACTTGCAAGCACCTTTAATGCTGAACAAGTTGATCCATCACAGTATTATAATGCAGACACTCCAGTGACAATCACCGGCGCAACAACGGGTGTTACTGCAAAAGTTGTTGGATTTAAGGCAGCAACGACAACAGAACAACCACTACTTTATGTTTCTTACGAGCGATCTGGTACTGATTTTGAAACCACAGTTTTTGCAGATGGTGAGAACATTAGTGCGAATACCACAATTACACATTCAACACAACAGTATGCAACAGACGTAGCATCTGTTACAACATACACTTCTGAATATACTGAAACTAATGGTGCAACTGCTGCACAACTTGCAAGTGCTGAGGGCCCTGCATCAAGAACGGGTCTTGCACTTCGTATTGAATCTGGAGTTTACTATATTCGTGGTTTCTTTGTTAACAATATCGCAGAGACGTTGGTTCTTAATAATTACTCAGAATTTTATACTGGTGATATTGGTTTTAATATAACAGAAACTATTGTTACACCAGAAAATGAAACATCTCTTCTGGATAATGCAACAGGCTCTAGTAACTTCGCTGCTAAAGGCGCGCATCGTCTAAGTATTACTTTATCACTAACTACACTAACCTCAACAACAGATACTACTGATTTTGTCAGGTTAGGTAGTATTGAAAATGGTAGTCTACGAAGAATTGGTAGAACGACCGAATATGCTGTTCTTGCAGATGAAATGGCAAGACGAACCAATGATGAATCTGGAAGCTACACGGTTAGACCATTCCAATTTAGAATTGAAGAATCTGTTGATACCAGTGTTGCTGGACAGGATTTTCAGGGAAATTATTCAGTTGGTGAAACAACAAGAGATAATAATACTGCTAATGAATCTTTACTTTCCTTTATTGTTTCTAGAGGTAAAGCTTATATTGAAGGTTTTGAAATTGAAAAAACTAACACTTCAATAAAAGATGTTAATAAAGCAAGAGACTTTGAGACTCTTAATGCCACAGTTTCTACCTTTGACATGGGTAATTATGCTTTGATTACGAATGTATTTGGAACACCTGATATTACAAATATAAGTGGTGAATCTACTGCATTCAAAACTATTGAATTCTACGATACAGCAAACACCACAAGGGGTTCTAAAAACGGAAATCTAATTGGTGTTGGTCGTGCGCGAGCAATTGAATATCATTCTGGTGATGCTGGTTCAAATTCAGATGCAACTGGTGCTCAATACAAGTTATATATGTTTGATATTCGTCCCTTTACCAAACTTACTTTGAGTGATACTCCATCACCAACACTTCTGGCAACACATACCAATGGTGGTGTTCTGGTAACTGGTGTAACCTCTGGTGCAACTGGATTTGTGCATAAAGACGGAACATCTTCAACTAGTGTTAATCTAACCACTGTTGTTGGTAATTTTCTAGTTGGTGAAAAAATTACCGCATCTGACTCATCTGAAACGGGCGCAATTGTTGAGAACTCAGGTAATACAGACCTTACAATACTTGCAAAGAGTACATTTAGTGTTAGTAACTTTAAACAAGTCTTTATGGAGGATGAGGATTCTGGTCAAGATTTTACTGCTGATTTCGTCACTTCAGTTTCAACAAACATTTTTGCTGACATTGTATTAGAAGAAGATGTTAATTCTTCTATTGAATTAGAACAGGCAACAGCTTCCTCGGGCCGAGTCATTCAAGAGGGATTTGATACTGATGTAGTAAAATTATTTGATGCTGAGAAAAATCGCGCACTGTTTAAATTACCAAAAAACACGGTTAAGACTCTTCTGACTGCAACAAACGATGGCGCAAGTGATACACAGTACACTCTTCGCCGTCAGTTTGTTGGAACGACAAACTCCTCTGGTGTGGTAACATTTCAAGCAGGAACAAATGAAACATTTGCATCTCATGCCGAGAAAGATTACACACTGAGTATTCTCACTGCTGGTGGTGGCACTGGTGCTCAAGGTGATGTTGTTACTCTTGACGGCAAATTGTCAGGTACAGGATCAACATCTCTTACGGTGACAGACAACACAATTTTGGGAAGTTCTGCAAAGATAAAACTCACTGCGACACTTCTTAAAACCTCCGTTATTCAAAAATCTAAAACAACAAATTTGATGAAACAAGTGAAAGTTATTTCTGGAACAACAGATGCATTTGGAACTCGACCCACTGATACAACGATCTCTCTAGGTCGCGCAGATGTATTTAATGTAGTTGCAATATTTGACTCAGAAGAAGCAAGTACGGATGCCATTGCCCCAGAAATGACACTCACTAATGCAGTTGGTACATTTGATCGTGGTGAGGAAATTGTAGGTGGAACCAGTGGTGCTAGGGCAAGAATTATCGATATCTCTTCACCAATGAGTTATGTACAAACTACTAATATTGGTTTTACATCAGGCGAAACAATTACAGGAAATCATTCTAGTGCAACGGCCACTGTCGGTACTCTTACTGAAGGTAGCATAGATATTAGAGACAAATTTTTCTTTGATGATGGTCAAAGAGATAACTTCTATGACATTTCTCGTATTGTGCGAAAAGGGTCAGCACCCGCACCTACTGGAAGACTTCTTATTATATATGATTATTTTGAACATGGTACTGGTGACCTATTTACTGTTGATTCTTATGTTGATGTTTCTGGTCAAATGGGTTATGATGACATTCCAGTATATATTGCAAATAAAGTTGATCCTGATTCTCCTGCACCAGCTGGTGAATTTGATTTACGAGAAACTGCTGACTTTAGACCAAAGGTTGAAGACATTGCCGGTGCATCATCTACACTAGAAACTGTTGATGAAATCACAGGAAACTCCTTTGATTTCTTCTCTCGTCAATATGACGGTACTGGTGCATCAACAGTTGATGTTTGCAAGCCGGGATCATTTATTCAGTCTGATTTAGAATTTTATCTTGCGAGAAAATCAAGTGTTGTGATGGACAATAGAGGTGTAATAACCGTGTTTGATGGAGCTTCATCTGAGACTCCAACGCGGCCGGACCTTCCAGATAATGTTATGATCCTTGCACATATTGACTTACCACCATTTACATTTAAACCTTCTGATGTCCAAGTTACTAGAGTTAAGAATCAAAGATTTACCATGAAAGATATTGGTTCAATCAATGAACGTCTTAAAAATGTTGAAAAACTTACCACTCTTAATCTCTTAGAAAAAAATGCAGCAGAATTTGAAGTAACCGATGCTAATGGATTGAATAGATTTAAGTCTGGATTTGTAGTTGATAACTTTAGAGGACATAGAGTTGGTGATGCGTTTGCCAGAGACTATAAAAATTCTATGGACTTTGAACAAGGTATTCTTCGGCCTACTCATATCTCTAAACCTGTAGACCTTGAGGAAAGTGTAACTTCTGACGATGCAAGAACTGGTGCTGGTTATCAAAAGACGGGTGATCTCATTACCCTACCATATACAGAAGTTGTTGCAACAGAACAACCATTTGCTAGTACAGTTGAGCGCGTTGCACCATTTCTAACTGCAAGATGGGAAGGTGTTCTATCGATTGATCCCACACAGGACAACTGGTTTGAACAAGAAATTGCTCCACAATTAATTATTAATCGTGAGGGCAACTTTGATGCGGTCGTTGCTTCTCTTGGTAACAGTATTGGTACTGTGTGGAACGCATGGCAGACAACTTGGGCGGGAGTTGTCACCCGTACGGGCGCTTTGGTGTCCGACGGGGATCAGGTGCAAGAGGCGTTTTTCCGCCGGCAGCGTCAATTCAATGCTGTCCGACAATCTAGAACTGGTACTTTTACAGAGGTTGAAGAAGAGTTTGAACTTGAGAGTCAAGGTTTTAGGTCTGTTTCTAAGACTTTGATTCCATTTACACGGGCAAAAGATATAACCTTTACTGCAAATAGTCTAAAACCTTTTACCAAACTTTATATTTATTTTGGTGGAAAGGTTGTTAACACATATGTTACGCCTGATGCATCAGGTGCATTTGGAACAACATTTGGAAGTTTCTCTGATCTTGATACTCCTGTTGCTGGTAGTACACTAATCTCTGACGGCCGAGGTGACTGTCGAGGTGTTTTCAGTATCCCTGACCCAAAGGTTTCTGGTAATCCACAATTCCCAACAGGTGATATTGAATTTGTAATAACAGCTGATCCAAACAATAGACAAGTTGGTGATGGCGCAAGTGAAGTTGTTGCAAGAGAAACTTATGCTGAAGCATTATATTCTGCTAAAGGTATTTTGGATACTCAACAGGAAACTATTATTTCCACAAGAAATGCTATTGTTAGAACTACTGAGTTGAATGAATCAACAGAAACTTTGACAGAGCTCGTGCAGTTCTTTGATGACGCCGGAGACGGCAATGACAGCGGCGATCCACTTGCACAAACATTTATGATCTTTGATACCAAACAATCTTCAAAAGATGAAACTGGTTTCTTCTTAACATCTGTTGACATCTATTATTTTGCAAAAGACTCTGTTTACCCAACTTGGATAGAAATTCGTAATGTGATTAATGGAGTTCCGGGCCCAAAAATTCTACCTTTTGGTCGTAAGTTGTTACAATCAGATGAGGTTTTATTATCTAATGACGGTTCTGTTGCAACAACATTTACGTTTGATTCTCCCGTTTATGTTAAGGGTGGTACAGAGTATTGTGTTGTTGTAAGAACAGACGTTCCTGATTATAAAGTTTGGATTTCTGACCTTGGTACGACAGACGCTAATGGAAATGAAATTACAGATCAACCTCATGTCGGTGTACTCTTTAAAAGTGCGAATAATTCATCTTGGTCAGCATCACAGACTCAAGATTTGAAGTTTACTGTAAGACGTGCTAGTTTTGATACATCTGCTGCTGGTTTGGTTACTTTGCAGAATCAATCGTTACCCGCCAAGACTCTTACAAACAATCCATTAGAGATGACAGATAGTAACACAGCTCTAAAAATTAATCATAAAACACATGGTATGTATTCTACGTCCAATAACGTCATTATTGATGGAGTTAAGTCTGGAGCGTCAACTACACTGAATGGTGCGCTCAGTGCAACCGCAACTTCTATTACTCTTACGAGTGGAACAAACTTTGATGATACAAGCGGTAAGTATTCCAGAGATGCGTCTAATGTGTATTACATTAAGATTGACGATGAGATTATCAGTTATACTACTATTTCTGGAACTGGTATTACAAGTGCAACTCGCGGCGCGAACAGCACAACTGCTACAACTCATGCGAATGGCGCAACTGTAGAATTGTATCAAATTCATAAAGTTCCTTTGTTTGATATTAATAAAACACATACTGCAATTGCCAATATTGGTGCAGATAGTTATACAATTGTTTTGGCCACAACTCCTGTAGTTGATGGTGCTGGTAGTACATCTACGTTTGGTGGAAGTGTTTGTACTGCAACAGAAAATGCTCAGTATGATGTTGCAACTACAATTATGGGTAGTTTAGTTCCATCCAGAACTTCTATTACTGGTGGTTTTATTACAACAAGTGGAACAAGTATAAGTGGATCAGAACAGTCTTTTGCTAAATCAACAACTACCAGAGCTCTTCCACTTAATGACAACTATTATTTTCCATCAACCAACTTGATTGCGTCTTCAATTAATGAGACAAATGAAATGGGCGGTGTAAAATCTTTGAGTGTTCCTATAACCCTATCTTCTGAGTTAGAAACGGTATCTCCTGTGATTGACACACAAAGGATGTCTGTGATTGCTGTTGCAAACGTGGTTGATAAAATTGATTCTTCAGCTGATGTTTATCCAACGACAATATATAAACCAATGACGGAACCAGAAGGTGATAATCATTCTGCGATTTACATGACTAAAAAAGTCAACCTTGAAACTCCTGCAACTTCTTTGAGAATTCTTTTGGATATCAGTAGAGAAGCTTCCGCAGATGTAAAAGTAATGTTCAAAACTTTGCGTGTGGATGATGCATTTTCTTTTGATGAAATTGATTACAGGTTCTTTAATGATGATGGAACACTTGCTGGGTCAGGTGGACCAGATGTTGAAGTTCGTCCGGCAATACGAAATGAATTCCTTGAACACGAATATACTGCTGGTGTTACGGATGATGGTATTGGTAATCCTTTGGATGAGTTTATTTCTTTCCAGATTAAGATTGTTATGCGAACAACAAATCAGGCAAGGCCACCTAGAGTAAGAAATCTACGAGCATTAGCATTGGCAACATAATATGTCAGATCATCTTAAAGTTGAAGGACATGACAATTTGGTGCGAGATTCCGATAGTAAAGCAATCATAAATACAAATAAGAATGCTTATGAGGTAGCAAAGCGTCGTGCTGAGGAAGCGCAACGTCAAAGAGATGTGATGCGTGAAACTGCGAGGGAGATTAACACTCTGAAGTGCGAGATGCATGAAATTAAACATCTATTACAGGAATTGGTAAAAAAATAAATAGATATACTTGGTGATGTGCAACAAAACGAACGACGAATATATTATAAATATATTTAATGGAGAATATTGTAGATGTCATACCAAGCACTTAATTTCGGCACTGTTGTTAATGACGGCACTGGCGATACACTTCCCGTCGCCGCAGATAAAATCAATGATAATTTTGTAGAAATCTATGGTCTACTTGGTGATGGCACATCACTGTCAAGTGGTATCAGTGCAACTGCAACAGTAGTAACATTAACTGCTCCAACAATTTCTGGTGTGGTCGGTGGAACAATCACATCTGCCACAATTACAACTCTAACAGGAACCACTTTTAACGCGGGAACTCTTGCATTAGCTGCTGGTTCTATCACCGATAGTTCTGGTGCGATTAGTTTTGGTAACGAGAACCTAACAACAACAGGTTCAGTTACAGCTGCATCGTTAGACATATCTGGTAATGTCGATATAGATGGTACACTTGAAACTGATGCACTAACGATTGATGGCGTTTCACTGGCAGAAACTATTTCTGACACAGTTGGAGCAATGGTTAGTTCCAATACAGAAACAAATATCGCAGTAACATATGATGATGCAGATAACACATTAGACTTTGTTATTGGTACACTCAACCAAAGTACATCAGGGAATGCTGCGACAGCAACTGCACTTGAAACTGCACGAACAATTCATGGTGTATCATTTGACGGTACTGCAAACATTGACCTAACTGAAGTTGTACAAGATACCGTTGGTGCAATGTTCTCTAGTAATACAGAGACAAACATTACTGCAACGTATCA
>Ga0209308_10002054_pt1 | contig 17750 bp, 17 predicted proteins | sample COGITO_mtgs_1204_3_FD_184806 | JGI IMG/M metagenome (GOLD analysis project Ga0209308, IMG submission 184806) | Pelagic marine microbial communities from North Sea - COGITO_mtgs_120405 (SPAdes) (version 2) | ecosystem: Environmental > Aquatic > Marine > Epipelagic ...
AACAGGTGCGGCCTCGACTTTTATCAGCTCGGTCGCCTAAAAGAAACGGAGTCGCACATCACCGAAAAGAAGCTCAGCTCGAGCGCACTGGGTGATAACCTATTGAAACTTCTTCCCATGCCCGGACGGTTCATTTTTGACCTGTTTCATGAAGTGAAAAAGAATTATAAACTCGACAGCTACAAGCTGGACAACGTGTCGAAGTTGTACCTCGGTGATCAGAAGATAGACATGAGCCCGAAAGAGATGTTCAGACGCTACAAAGAAGGCGACCCGAAGAAGCTCGGGGAGGTCGCGCAGTACTGCATCAAGGATACATTGCTACCGCATCGCCTGACTAAGAAGCTGTGCATTTTACTGAATATGCTGGAGATGGCCAAGGCGACGTGGGTACCCTGCAACTATTTGGTCGAACGAGGCCAGCAGATCAAAGTTTTCAGTCAACTCACTAAGAAAGCGCGCGAACTCGGCTACATGGTTCCGACGATCAAATACGGCAGCACTCCCGAGGAATTCTACGAGGGAGCTACAGTACTCGAAGCCCAAAAGGGGGCATATTATACACCCATAACTGCTCTTGACTTTGAAGCACTGTACCCTAGTATAATGTGCGCACACAATCTCTGTTACTCAACGCTCGTGCTCGACGAGCTACGCTACGGAAACGTCCCAGGTATCACCTATGAATCGTTTCAGGTCGGTCACAAAACCTATAAGTTCGCACAAAACGTACCTTCGCTCCTACCCGCGATCTTGAAAGAACTCAAAGAGTTTCGAAAAAAGGCGAAGAGGGACATGGCGGTGGCAACCGACCCTTTTATTAAGGAGATCTTCAACGGTAAACAACTGGCTTTCAAGATCAGTATGAACAGTGTCTACGGATTCACTGGAGCTGGAAAAGGAATGCTCCCGTGCGTCCCGATCGCTTCCAGCACGACGTGCCAGGGACGCCAGATGATAGAGGATACCAAGAACTACGTCGAAGAGCACTTCCCCGGAGCGAAAGTTCGGTACGGGGACACGGACTCCGTGATGGTCGAGTTTGATGTTGGCGACCTAAAGGGCGAAGAAGCCATCGCCTACAGCTGGGAACTCGGTGAACGCGCCGCGAACGAGTGCAGCGCTCTCTTCAAGAAGCCAAATAACTTGGAGCTTGAAAAGGTCTATTGGCCGTATTTTCTTTACAGTAAAAAGAGGTACGCGGCGAAGCTTTGGACCAAGGGTAAGGATGATAAGATGCACATGAACTACATCGACGTAAAGGGTCTGCAGCTCGTCCGACGGGACAACACACCGCACGTCCGCGAGGTGTGCAAGGAGCTACTCGACGTCGTGTTGGATGCGCCCGACACGGAGGCGCCCAAACAACTCGCGAGGCAACGCGCGACCCTACTTCTGGCGGGAGAGGTTCCACACGAGAAGCTCATCCTCAGCCAATCCCTATCCGACACGTACAAAGTCAACGGAAACCCCGTATCCGTCACGTCTCCTATGTCTTGTATGATAAACCAGGCGCACGTTCAAGTGGTGAATAAGATGCGCGAACGCCAACCCGGTTCTGAACCGCAATCGGGCGACCGCGTCCCGTATCTTCTGACCAAAACAGGTGATCCGAAGGCTAAGGCTTTCGAAAAGAGTGAAGACCCGAAGTTTGTCGAGGAGCATTCCATTCCCATCGATTACTATTATTACTTTCTGAACAAGTTTCTGAACCCCGTCTGCGACTTACTGGACCCGCTCTTCCAAAATGCGAAGCTGGAAATCTTTGGAGAGATCCTCGAGGCGAACAAGCCGGTCCCGAAGAAGAGAGGCCCCGCCATATCTACGATGAAGAAAGAACAGCTCATAGCCGAATGTGATCGGCTCAAGCTTGATACCTCGGGAAACGTCGCAGACCTTAAGCTGAGAATCAAGGGGGTGTGGGAAACTCAAAACTCTGTCGAGAATGCATTTAAAAATTTCGCGACAAAACAGAATAAGAATGAACAACAGAATCACTCGATTGGTGATTGAAAAATCGAAAAAAGTTTTACTCGAGCAACTGCCCAAACTTCTCGAAGATGATTTGAACGATATCATCCAGGACCTAGTGGAGGAAGAGGTGCAGGAACGACGTACCGAACTTCTGACCAGGACTCTGGAGAACATCTCAAAGAAACACCAGATTCCCTTGGAGATCCTTCTATACGACGTACCCGGAAACGAACAGAAATGCCGCGGGAAGAAAAGGACGAGAGACGGTCGGGATGTAAGGTGTAATTTCAACGCCACGCATGGGGGGTACTGTAAGTTTCATCAGGGGCAGTGCGAATCCATCGAAAGTAGGCGTTTATCGAGCACCAATCCACACACACACGGACCAGAACAAATAAACGTACCCGGGTGCCCAGGGTGCGCTTCCAGTAACGGGCTTATAGACTTACATCGTATAATGTTTAATGAATAAAACAAGTATATTACTATCTTCCATCAATCAGTTCTATAAAGAAGAACCCAACCGAAACAAGCTCCTGACGATACTAAACAAAAGCGGTGGTATTTCATTACGAAACCTGGAATGGTTCATCACCAACTACGCCAAGAAAAACAACACATCATTCCGAACCTCGAACGGTAAAATTTTTACGGTTCATTGTGCATACAAATCTAGCTTGGACGGATACTCCAAGAAACTCTTTGATCCCTTCTGCAGGGCGGAAAAGTTTACCTATGAGATCCCAGACTCATCTCAAAAAATTCAAACAACGCTCGCGCAATTAAATTTTATCAAATGGTGCATTAAAAATGACATAATTGAATACATCTACGATCACAAACAGAGTTTATTTAAACCATATAATCAAAAACTTGTGTCATGATACCGTCCTTGATTTTAATAAAGTTCAGAGTTTTTGCCAGTATATGAAATCTCCTCTCGTGAAATTGAAAGTTAACATTAGAGTTTCCCACCGGGTGCCTACTCGAAAAGAGCTTCGCGGTGAATATAGGTTCGTTCACCGCACTGAAATTGACGTGTCCCGACGCGACGCTGTCGTTAGGGTACAACGCGAAGCTATAGTTGTAAAAACGTCTGGTGATGGGGGTGTTGCGATGATGCAGACGGGGTTGGAGGATTCGCAAGAAGTGTGGACTTCCCACGTGTTCGTCGATGACTTCCTGATTATCCAGACTCAGGGTCAGGTGCTCGAGATGCTCGAACCGAAGCGCTGGATCCACCTGCTGCAAACTAGAATTGACCGGAATCTCGTTGTAATTTGACGTCCCACCGAAGGCGTTATTCTCTGTGTACATGCAGAAAAAGTACAACTCCTGGACCAGATTCGTGAAAACCAGACGGGTTTTGATATCCGTTTCCTCCCTGCCCACAAACACGTCATTGTACTGAATTTGTTGAATGGCAAACTCGTGTTCAATATTTTGCACTTTAACTTTCTCGATGGGATCTAAAAATACACATTCCGTCGATAATCTTAAATCGTAAGGCTTGTACGTCACGAGATCAGCGGCGTTCGCACCCACAAACCCCTCTAATTCAGCCACGCCGTGGTTGGTCATGCAGATACACTCCTCAACCTTCCTGAACTTCACCTCTACGTCTATTTCATTTGCGGCGGAGAGTGCGCACACTGGGAACGCCAATTCTGGTTGGTCGTGGAAATAGAAGGGAACATCGAGACACACGTCACCACCGAGTTTCGTCGGAAAAGGTGCAGTCTTCGTGATGCGACTGTTCACCTCCGAGGGATTGGAACTCACGTCCCTCATGCACATGTCGAAGAGGTTCGATTGCTTCGTCGTGGTATACTCCATCTCGTAATAGAGATCTAAGTACTCCGTGGTGAGATGCTGAATCACGACGCCACCCACTGAAAGTGTGATGTACTCTATGAAGTTGCACGCCTCACCGTAGACGAAACCCTTGGTATCGAGACTCGGATCTGCGAGGACGATGTCCGGGAGAGTCCATTTTAGACTGACACCCCGAAGAACGTCGCAGTGATCGGGTAGAATCGTGAACTTGTGCACTTCGTCGTATTCGAAAGTCTTTCCGGCTTTGATGTCGATCGTCTGAAGAGAGAACTGTGATTTTTTGAGAAACCCCTCCTTCCAGAATGTGAAATCTGGGTTGTCGGTGGTGTATGAATCTAAGATCCCTCTTGAATCTAGTTGAATAGTGCCAGCCATTACTATAACAAGTTACGAAAATTTTAAGCCAGCAAGTCCCGAGTCGAATGAAAGAATGTTATAATTTAGGGCGAATACCCGTATGCGCGTCTCCGCTGCGTAGGACCCCGACACGGGACGAAACGTCAGAGTATTGGTACCGCGGTCAACGTACCGATCACGGTCTTTGAATTCTATAGTGAACTTCTGATGGATGATTCTACTGAAATTGATGTGCCCGGCGGGGTCGTTTGAGTCTGGATCAAGGGAAAAAGAGTAGACCCCGAATTCGTTCTCACCGGTGTCTGGAATGTTCCTGTGGTTTTTGAATGGCTGAACAACTGAGAAATGATGGCCGTTTTCTTTGAAGAAGACGACGTTATTCAGACAGAGTTCAGCGGTTTTTATCTGCCTGAAAATAAAATTATTATTCTTATCCTGAGCGTCGGGGACTGGATAAGGTTCACCGAGAAAGAGAATCTCCTTGGTGGGATGCCTGAAATCGAGGAGAAACGCTTTTTTATGGACACCGCTGGGGATCCGCTCTTCTCGAAGTTGCACCTGGGTGATGAGGTACTCCATGTGTGCATCTTGAAACGCTCCGCGCTCGATATCCGAGAGGTATACGTTCTCCGTCGTGAGGAAGATCTGATCGATGAGCTTTCGAGACGTATTGTAAATGGGAGGGATGTTTGAACTGACACTCTTGGATTCGTAATAGGTATTTCGACCCGTGAGTTTCACCCGTATAGAAACCTGCTGTTTGGTCAGTTTGCAAAGAGGAATGGCGTTTTTACTGGCTCTGGTAAAATAGAAGGGGAGTTCGACCGAGAATTTTGTCGGGTAGTACCCCTCGGTTCCCGTACCTTCACCACCACGATAAGTTTTGATCGCGTCGTGTTGTGAGGAGGTGTCCAATTTCTGACGGAGATATATGTATTCGCCCGTGATGCGATCAATAACTTGCTCGCCTATAACGAGGTCGGCGTACTCAATCAGTTTCGTTATAGGGTTACCGACAGTCGTCATCGCGTCGTAATCCTTTGTGAAGTTCACGGTTAAAGAAACCGAGTTGAGTAGGTCTGATTTGTTGCTTGGCACGCGACAGGTTATGATCTCGCCGAAGTTTGGATTGCCGGTGAAAGGAATGTCGCTGAAGTCTATTCCGAACGGGGTATGACGCCGGAAGTTGTATATGAAGTGTGAGAAATCAGGACATCGGGGATTCACCCACGTATCCTGGATCCCCTTAGCACAGAGATACATCTACTATTAACAAGCTATTTTTTTAATACTGCACGGTCATGAACCCACGCGAAAAGCTCAATTTTTGTAACTCGATGTAATACAGGTTCAATTCGAATTGACCTGAGAACGCCTGGTCGTTCGCTTCACTGGTAGAGGAACCCTCCACATTCTGGTCTGCACCCGGACCCGGAAACAACGGTGTCATATCAAACTCCATCAGGGTCCGATCCGCGTTTAGATTGCGAAAATCCAGTGTGCCCGTACTCTTGTCATGCAGGGGGTGCAGGGCGAACGACTGGGTGTAAATATTGGTCCTGTCGTCCGTGACACCGAGATTAAAGTTGTAGGGGATCGCGTATTTGTAGTGCTCGTGCGATTCCATCAACGTATTCGGGAAAGATTCGCCGTTCAGAAAGAACGTCGCCTTGCGCATTATGGGGGTGTTTCTGGTCACCATATTGAAACTCAACGTGGGGTCCACACCTTCTTGTGTACCCATGGTCCACTGATAGTCCTTGGCTCGGCTCCGAACGAAGGTGACATACCTGTGCGTCGACAGGGTTTGGGTGGTGAACAACTTGTCCCTGAAGAACCAGTGAAATATTTTAACTTTGGATTTCGGTTCGAGGTTGACTTTCAGCGTTCGATCACTCGTGGTGAACGAGGTGTGTTTCTTAACGACGTTAACTAGCACGTCGTAATTGCTGTCTATGAGGTACAGGCGTTCTTCGTCGCTCAGCTTGATCTCCTCTGAAATGAGTTGAAAGTTGTTGAGTTCGATGACGGTAGGAACAAACCCTTCCGGCGCTCCGGGATCCACACCTTGCCAAAAGCTCTGCGGGTGAAATGTCAACTCGAACTGGATCTTCTGTTTGTGGATGGCGCACACCGGGAAGTACTGGCGGTCCTCGACTTCATCCCGAAGCTCCGTCTTGCCATACTTTCGACAGAAAAACAAAGATAAGGGGATGATGAATCGATTCGAAAACTGGTAGGATGTGGTGGGGCTGACACCGGGTGTGAATCCCTCCGACATGTTTTGCAGGACGAGGTTTCCATTCTTACTCTGAGGGTCGAGGTATACGCTCTCGTGGATCATCTCCCAATCGTCGGTAACTTCCTCCACCAATATGTCGTCGACATACATCGCGATGCTTTTGAGAAAACCTCGTCCGATCGGGGTGACGTAATTCACGTTGGTGGTCTCTTTCGCCGGCAGGTCAATCTTAAGATACAGATTCGTCAATAAATCGCCCATGTTTTGGGGTTGATACTCAACCTTGACCACTTGGTTGAAGGGCCAACCCGCGGTGCGACCGGGATTTAAAATATCCTTCGACCTATGAAACTTACGAAACTCACTGTGTGTGGTAATTTTATCATAATTAAAATTTGACTTGTCAGGGTTTTTTGACACTAGATACGTATCTTGTTTACCGAAAGCTTTGAGCTGTAATCTCGCCGCTTCGCTCATACTATAGTTAATCAAATATTTTTTAAGTCGTTCTCGAACATCTCGTTACAACTGGTCGCCTCAATACGAGCGAGTTGTTTTCTCAACCTCTCAGCCTCCTCGTTCATCGCGGCCACGCGTTCTTCGGTGTAGTCTACAGTCCTGGTATTCAGGAGATAATCGTAGGTCCGGTCCACCTTGGGGAACTTCCGTGTGGTCATCTCATCTTCTAGGTCTCGCTTCCTTTTCTTGAAAACGCGAATCTCTTCGTTAACGACCGCGTGAATGAATCGAGCGCGTTGAGAAGTGATGTTCGATTTACTGCGGATGTCTTCGATGAGGTTCGCCTTGCGCTTTTTGTAGTACTCCATACGAAGTTGAAAAAAGTCACGGAGAATCTGCTCGGGTGTCTCATACTTCTGGATACCGCGCGTAGGATGGAAGAGATTCATATTTGAACATCTGATGACCTTTTGGAGTTTCAGATCTTTTACGAGATCCTCGCCCGCGTACGCCTGAATAAGAAAATTCACGTCATCGGTTGTACTGTTGTTGGTGTAGCTTGATATAACCTTCTTCTCGACGAGTGTATCCAGATGTTCTTTGAAATCTTGGGTCCACCGACCCGGGGGTAACTCCGTGACTTTGACCGTCGTCCCGATACTCTGCCACACACCTTGGGTCATCCACGAATCATCATCCTGTTCCAATATAGATCCCTTAAACCCACGAAAAAACGGTTTCATCTTCTTCAATTCCACTCCATTCATGAGGTTTCGGAGATTCGCTTTGATGTCAACTTCACTGAATGGAGGCACGTAGCAGCTGAACCCCGTTCCGATACCTTCCGTACCATTGACGAGCACCATGGGGATGACCGGTAAGTAAAACTCCGGTTCGATGGACCTGCCGTCATCATCCAAATAGTTCAGAATTGGATCATCCCTCGGATCAAACAACTTTCTCGCTTCGGGGGTCAATCGCGTAAAAATGTACCTCGTCTGGCTAGCATCCTTTCCACCCATGAGCCGTGTACCGAATTGACCACATGGTTCGAGAAGGTTGATATTGTTAGAGCCTGTGTAGTCATTGGCCAGCTTCACGATTGTATCTGCGAGGGAAACTTCACCGTGGTGATAGGCACTCTTTTCTGCCACGTAGGCGGCGAGTTGTGCCACCTTCATCTCTACAGTGAGATTCCTTTGAAAGCACGAGTACATCACCTTACGCTGCGAAGGTTTGAGTCCATCGGCGACGGAGGCGATGGACCGTTTCAGGTCCGCGAGTGAGAAGTTTACCAGGTCCTTGTGAACAAAGTCAGTAATGTTCAACTGTTTCACATTACCATAAGGAACCTCTAACTCCTTGGGGTCTTTTGCGGTACTTTCAAGAAGCCAAATCTTTCGATCATCAGCCTTTTTCTTATCAAAAGCCAAAGTAATAGATTTATCAGACATCACATCTGTATCAAACTTGACTGTGAGATCTTCAATCGTCTTGAAGTACTCCCTAGCCTCCGCAGAAGTTGAGGTACCCAAACCCTTGTAATACTTGATGCGCCAACCAGATTGTCCATTTCCATACCATGTACGAAATGCGGAGTCTGTATAGAAAGATTTACTTTGATTACCCCTAGAAGCCTTGATGATCGGGGTGACCATCGATACGACGAATCCCAACTTGAGGAGACTGGGCCAGAAATAGTCAATCATATTGAGAATTAGACCCTTGATATGTGAACCGTCATTATCTGCGTCAGTCATGATCATTAGCCTTCCGTATCGAAGCTCGGATACATCTTTGTATTCCTTGCCTTGTTGGAGACCCAAGATCTTCTTGAGATCGTTGAACTCCTGGTTCCCCGTAAGCTGTGCCACAGAAGCATCTCTGACATTTTTACATTTCCCTCGAAGCGGAAAAACGCCATAGAAATCACGACCAACCACAGAGAGACCAGCGACAGCGAGTGTCTTTGCTGAGTCACCCTCTGTGACAATAAGGGTGCACTTCGACGAATGACAAGTCCCAGCCTTGTTTGCATCATCCAGTTTGGGAATACCGGTGATCTTAGATTTGCGAGCTCCGTCCGTTTTTTTCAGTTCCTTCATCTCCTTGAATCTATTGAGAGCCGTGAGTTCGTCGGAAATACCCGTCTTCAGAACATGCTTGATGAAGTTCTTTGGCATCTCGAATCGAGACCCGAAGTCGGAAACCTTAAGAGTGCACTCGGATTTCACCTGGCTGGAGAAGCTCGGGTTTTCGAGGGTCGCTTTCACGAAGATACGAAAACAATTCTTGACGGAAGCGGTTTTTAACTTGATCTTCTTGAAGTCGATGACACCCGAGGCGATAAGGTTTGAGACGTGGTCGACGTGCGTGCCACCTTTAGTGGTACAAATACCATTGACGAACGAAGTTTGTTCGAATCCATCCTCGGAAGGGCCGATGCAAACCGACCACCGTTCGGTCGTCGTAGAATATACGGTTTCCACTCCCCCGTACATCTTGCAGTATGCCTCGAAACTCTGTTTTGGAAGCGTCTCGCCGTTGAGCTTCACTTTACAGTTGGGTGAGGTGCATATATTCGCGTCCCACGCGCGCTTCTGAAAGATCTTAGCTATGGCTTCGCTCATGTTGGTCATCCCGAACCGTTTCCAATCGGGTGTGAATGTAACCGAAACGGATGAAGTCGTGCCGCTGTGTTTGGTGATCTTAGGCTTGCCGGGACTCGTCATGTTATCTCGCCACTGTTGTTTATACGTCTGATGCGTTTCACTGTCCTTGACAACTATGGAAAATTGGGATGAATAGATGTTCGCTAACTTGGCTCCATAACCATTCCGACCTCCACATAACCGCTTCTGACTGTCGTCGTAGTTGGTGGATGTGAGAAGGTGTCCGAAGACCAGTTCGGGGTTGTAGACAGCCTCTTTCTCGTTGAGTACGACGGATAGGCCACCCAGGGGTCCATTGTTTTCAATGGTGATGGAGTCTGATTCGATCGACACGGCGATGGAAGTCACCCCCTTAGGGTGCAACGAGTTGCGGTCCACGCAGTTTACCAAAATTTCATCGAAAATCTTCAAGAGACCTGGGCTGTAAGTCAAATTTTCCTTTCGGAAAGTATTTTCGCCAGTGAGGACCCAGTATGACTCGGTAGTTTGAGATACTGGACCCACATACGAATCAGGTCTCTTCAATATATGTTCGATATGGGTTAGTTTTTGTACGGATTCCATTTCTTTCTTACTTATTATTTCCTAGCGTTATTTCTTTATACGCTTCGAGGCCGATCGTACTTAAACTGGTCGGGTGGGGCTCTTCCTCTTCTTCGAGGCCGGGGTCGGGGTCTTCCTCTTCTTCGAGACCTGTATGCGCTCATTTAGTTCTCGTATCCCAACCTTAAACTTTTTTATATATTTTTTCCTATCCTTTTTTTCCCTTTTGTAATGTTGTTTTTCATTATTATATTTTGCATCAATAATATACCCCTTTAAATTTTTTTTCGATTCTTTTTCATTTGCAAGAAAACGTTTCATTTGCTGCTTACGTCCCCTATTCGTCGTTGGGATGAAGGTTTTCATTGCGTTTAGTTGTTGCTGCCGAAACCTACTGACTGGACTGGGAAGACTACTGCGTTTGACGGTGGCGCTGGAACGATTGGAGCTGGTGGGACTGGAATTTCGTGTGTTGCGGGTGGGACTGACCTTTCTCACTCGTGGTTTGTCGTTGTTCGAATTGTAGTTCGAATTTACGGATTGATATTCAAAGCGCCTGGCACGTGAATAAGACGGGTTCCATTGCCATATCAAATTACCTTTATAATTGGATTTGGGGTGTTGCTTGAACCCGAACCTCTTGTAATAGTTGATGACGTTGGGTAATGCAGATAGTACTAAGGGTTTCTTCTTTTGAGTGGCAATTTTTTTCAATAAATCTAGAAGGCCCTTGCCCGGGGCGTACCCTCCCCCCCTGTTTTTCTTTCCCATCGCGTTACATATTATACTCACGTAGAGCCAATCATCTTCATTAACCCCCGCGACCGATTCATTAACCCCCGCGACTCCCCTGACAACTCCCTCTGAATTGTACGCCAATAAGACTATATCAGCATCTTTTAGGGCCCCTGTGGCATATGTACGTAAACCATGGCACAATTCGCCGTTCTGTATACTTTTAATTGCATCCTGTATCTTCTTGTCTTTCTTCTTCAGTTTAACGACACGAAGGCCCTTAAAGGCTGTAGCGTAACGTGTCATACTTTATTTTACGCACACATTTTTTTCGAGGTTCTAGTTTTTTCTGTAACGTGACTTCAAATTTTTCAAAGCCCCCTTATATATTTTTTTAGATCTAATCCCGCTCAATTTTAATTTTTTTAGAAGATTCAAATATTCTTTTCGATCTTCCTTGGAATTAGCAAACATATGTCTCGACCTTTTTACACCGATAATCTTCCCCTTGTATCCTTTTATATCTTCTTTTTGCAGTGCAATTAAAGATTTTCTGCCCTGTATCAAAGATTTAGCTCCGGGAATGATGCGTTTGACGGAGGCACTGGAACGATTGGAGCTGGCTGGACTGGCCTTGCTTCCCACCGGGCTGGCCCTGCGAGATCCAGTGCGTTTGAAGGTGGCGTTGGAACGATTGGAGCTGGAACGATTGGAGCCGGTGGGACTGGTGACCTTGCTTCGGGTTCGCCTGTTATTGTTGTTCGAATTGTAGTTCGAATTTACGGATTGATATTCAAAGCGCCTGGCACGTGAATAAGACGGTCGCCATGGCCATATTAAATTATGTTTATTGTTGGAGTTGGGATTTTGTTTGAACCCGAACCTTTTGTAATAGTTGATGGCCTTCGGTACGGAACCGAGTGTTAAGTCTTTTTTCTTAGTTACCGAAATCTTTTTCAATAAATCTAGAAGGCCCTTTCCCGGGGCGTACCCTTCCCCCCTGTTTTTCTTTCCCATCACGTTACATATTATACTCACGTAGAGTTCGTGACGTCTTTCATCAACCCCCGCGACTCCCCTGACAACTCCCTCTGAATTGTACGCCAATAAGACTATATCAGCACTTTTTATGGCAATGGGGGCATATGTAGGTAAACTACTGCACAATTTCCCGTTCCGTACACTCTTGAGCGCGTCCTGTATCTTATTGTCTTTCTTGTTCAGTTTAACGATACGAAGGCCCTTAAAGGCCGTAGCGTAACGAGTCATACTTTATTTTACGCACACATTTTTTTTCGAATATCCGATGACTGCACATGTAATTCTCTTCCCCGCGTGTCCCGTACTTAAACTATCGGCGTGGCCGCCTCTACCCAAATCGTCGCGCTCCTCGTGAACGACGAGCGCGCGGCCTATCACGTTCGCCTTCGACCCCCGTAACTTCACGAGCGGATCGACCATCCGAAACCTGGCCACACCTCGGGCGTCAAATTTGATGTTACCGAGATCGCCGACATGTCGCTCCTTAGATTTCGGTCCGCCGTGCTTTTTGCCGTAAGGGTTGAAATGTGCACACGCGCTCGCGCACCCGTCGGTGAGGTCGCCCGCCTCGTGGATGTGGATTCCGTGGTAGCTGTTCTTGTATTTACTGGATTTGAGTGTTCCCTTAATCACCACCTTGTTCCCCTTTTCGAAAAATTCGACGACGCCCTTGACGTGGGGGTGATTAAGAAATGCCGTGGCTATGATGATACCCATTATACTTTGTGCTGAGACTTTTGTTTTGTGGGATACTCTGAAATAAAATCTATATATCCAGTATGAGCAACGTCAAATACAACATTTCTAGCAATGTTAGAAATCAAGAGAACAAAAGAGTGTTTCGAAAGGCTCGAAACAGTGCGATCAACAACGTTTTTGAAAAATACAAAATTCCCAAAAACATGGGAAACCAGGAAATCAAAAGGCGAGTCAAATACAGCAATTGGGTCGGTAGCAAATTTAGGTTGTACGGTCCGGCATTTTATGAATATCCGGGCCAAAGTATGAATGCTAAAATGAAAAAATATGAGAATCGTTACGCCCGCGAGAAAAAAGGTAGCCTAAACACATACACAAAATTTCTTATGAACGATAAAATCCTTACTGAAAACAAGCGAAAAGATCTCGTTGTATTGGCGTTACAATTAGGGGGAAATGCGAGGGGGGTTTTAGCAGTGAGAAACCCTGTCATCGTGTCCTACCTCATGAAATTGGTGAGTCTGTATGGAAATTACTATCCTGAAGAATTCACAGGACAATTAAAGTCGTTTGGTAAGTATCGCGAGGATGCGGCGATCATTTCTGTGCTGAAAAAACGAATCGGCTTTTTGAAAAGATTAAAGAATTATGGACCCATTCCTAATTTTGTTCCTAATAATATAAGAAATAATCTTGAGCCAGTTTTGCAAAAATTAAATATTAAATCCTATAACTCCCTGAACGAGTCAAGACTCAAAAAGTTAATGGATGAGATCTTTCCAATCCCACCGCACCCCAAAGGCAACACCGCGGCCAAGACGATCCAAAGACGGACACGAGGTATGATTAATCGAACCACGGCAAAGAAAATGAAGACCGTGGCGGGTAGGGTCAGTCTGAGGAGCAAACGAAAAAAAACCCCACAATAGGTAAACAATAACCCTGAGAAAAGATTATATGGTCCCGAGCGGTGAACAATCGTGACCACCGAGCTTCGGTAAACCACCACTACTCCACGAGTTGTTGATTGGGAAGTGATACCTGCAAAACGAAAAGCTACAATTGCGACACGTGGCGGATCCACCCCCCCTGCACCATGCCAAGTTAGAGGATGTGTCACACTTAAGGTCGGAGTCGTAGACCACCATTTCGGTGATTCGTTCGACTTCACCCGGGCTAGGATCCGTGAACGTGATGTGTCTCCTCGCGTCGAAGTTACGCTCCTCGAACGACCAGTTCATGTGAAGGCCTCGGTATTTCCACCGGATATGAAAATTCGGTCCACCTCTGAGCTGCACCTCACACGTGTCCGATTCTGGATCGATCACCCCGCGTTGCACGGGGTCTCGGTCACCGCGCTGGAACGTACCGTTCAAGCCACCTATGTTCGGAAGGTCGACACCCACGCTCGTACAGAAACACCCCTCTATCATGAATATTTCGTAGTCTACGATGTAGTTACTCTCGTTCGTCAGATACGCGGTTCGTCTGGGGCACACCTGGAAAGGGGCCTTCTTCGTTTTTAAAACCATTTTTTATTGTTGGTCAACATTAAAAAAGGATGTATTTCTATCTAGTCGTCGCGATTTTCACTTTAATCGTCATCGTTCAGAATAAGTCCCGGGGGGTCACTCACAGTGTCGACAAGCTCGTCAGGCAGAGCGCTCGCTACGCAACTGCGGCGCAACAAGATACTTCCCCCATGATTGCCGTTTTACACGCCAACTACGCCGCGGCTTATTTATATGCACTGAAAGATATAGCTACCAACGCACAGATTCACAACGCTACGGGTATTGACGTGAAGAAGTTTACAGAGCATATCATTAATGTTCAGGATATGGTCACTAAAAAAACTACCGAAAACTGTCCAGAATTTGTTGGTCAGCTGGATGTGTACCTCGCGGAAATCGGCGGTGAAGCCTAGGGAAATCGCGTCGAATGTAATTTCAAAAATGACCAGGAAAGAAGTCGTCCGCGATAAAATCTGGGATAAATGCCTTGCGAACGCCGTCGATTTTTACAGTTTGAAGGAACCGGACGACCGATGTCATAAGCTCGCTGACGCGACCTGGAAAACCAAGATGTCATATAAACGCTTGCAGCTCAAGAAGGATTCGCGAAGGTCGATCCTGATCGACCAGACCCCAGACCCGGTGGTGCAGAAACGCACGTCCGCGGTACTATGCGGTGCGACGACGGTTTCGGGCAAGCCATGCTCCTTCAGAGCCGTGTGTGGACAGTTCTGTAGAAAGCACAAAGTCAGTGCGAACGTTGAAATCGGGACGAAAATAAATGTGTAGTTATATAAATGCTAGATCAGGATACACTTCGACCAGTGATCGTCTCAATGGCGCTGTATATCAGTATCGCCACCCTTGTTCCCATCCTTTTCAAAAAGCCGACCAACGTCAAGTTCGTCGACGACATCACCCTCAGTATCATCCGTCAGAAGGAGATGCTCATGAGTGGTACTATCATCATAGGCCTTATCACTCTGGGCACCAATTACATAAACGAAGAGTTGATTTAAATCGTGTTAGAGAAGTTGGTTGCGGTCTCTTGAAACTTTTCGTACGGCAGTTGTTTGAGGAAATCACCCCCTTCTTCAAACGGGTTCCCTTGTTTATTCGTGTAATAATTCGCTCTAGGGTCATGCGTTGCGAAGAAATCCATATTATTTTTCCCGATGGAAACGGCCGTATCGTAGAACAGTCTCTGTTTGTCCTTGTCGGTAATCATAGATTTAACCTTAGATTTAACCATTTCAATAATTGCCATTATGTTACCCGTGTCGGGGATGTACCTATCACAGTCACTGGTTTTATCACTGGAATATAAATTCTTATTGGAGATGTGCATCCGCGCGTCGTACCAGCTGTTGCCAACCTCTTTTTCGTCGCAGGTAATTTTCCCTTCACCCGAACTTCCTTCTTGAGTACACGTGAACCCCTTGGCACAAGCCATGACCTGCTTTTCATTCAGAGCGTTCACGACCACTCCACCCAATTCTTTGACCATGTCAGTGATCACTTTCGCGTCACTCTCGTCCTTTATGATTTTTTGGAGAGCTTCGTTGACCAGGGGTTGCTTGAAAAATGCAATCGATATGTCAAGAAGTTGTTCGAGAACCGTTCCGCCCACGGATAAACCCGGGTTTCCCTTGACAGTGTACATTTCTGTACTGGGTGTTTCAATATCTTTCAGTTTTTCCTTGAGATTTTCTAAGTCGTCCACGGTGTCGCTCTTAGCTTTTATGACGGGTTTTTCAGCTTTTGACGATGATGACATCGCAGACTTCAGACACGACGCCACACTCGATGACACTACCAGTGCACCGACTACACCGAAGAAAGACATTTACTTAAGACTGAGAAAAAAAATTACTCTTTACACTCTCCCCACTCACGACCCGTTTCGTGTGGGTGTGATCCATGTAACGTAACCTCTTCTCGTACGCGTCCCGCATGAAGTTCAAAAGTTGATCGAAATTGGGTTTTCCCCATTCCATTCCTTTTTGAAAAAGGAAATCGTCCTCCTCCAACTTTTGAGTTTCACAATCTATCAGGTATGGGGTCTTGACGTACTCGGGTGCTCCTCCGTAATCAGTGATGATCACCGGTTTGTCGCGCATGGCGGCTTCCACGGCGCCCAAACCCACACCTTCCGAGTGGCTGAACGAAACGTAGCAATCTGACGTATCGTGAAGTTCGTTCATATTCTCTTCGGGGATTACACCGTTGATGACCGTGACCCGAGGAATTTGTATATCGATATCTTTTTTGCACGTGGCTTTTACGACGAGTCGAGTGTTGGATTCGTTCAGTCGGATGAACGCCCTTAGAATTTCTCTAAACTGTTTTCTTGGGTCTTGTATGTTGCCGATGTGATAAAATACGTATGGCTTCTCCGGTGGTGTGGGTATATGCGCTCTGACCACATAAAACTGGGTGTCCGGGAACTGGGAAGAGAATACAGATTTACAGAATTCAGAAGGGACCGCGATTTGTTCAAACTCCTTGAACAATAAACCGTAATCAGGGTGGACAGTTTGCGTTTCACAAACTGTCATACACTGAAGGTCTTTGACGCGGGTTCTGATGTACGTCAGGTACTCCATGTGCCATCGGACGGGAAGCATGAAAACCAGTCCTCGCTCGGCCTCGGGTAGTTTATCCCCCAGTAGATAATAACCCCTCCCGAACAGTTTGGAGTATTTCAAGGCGTGTTGGCCGATGCCAGTGTTGAGTCCGGGTCCGATGATAATCATAGTTAAAAAACAAATCTTTCTTTTATATATAATAACACAATGACCACCCTCCGCCAAGAAATCGTCCAGGAAATGGCCAACCCCCGGGTGGATAAAGCTCGGTTATTCGACTTACTGTTAAAGATCGTCGATCACGCACCAACTACCGCCACCGGACCCGCGGGTCCCCCAGGACCACAGGGTGAAGTTGGACCCCGGGGACCGGTCGGTCCCGCCGGCAAGGCGGCCGTGGCGACCACAACGGGTACCACCAAAAAAACCACCACCACCAAGAAGAAGACCGAATCGGCTTAAAGCTAAGAGTGTAATATATAATAAGAAAAATGGACACACTTGTCGCGCGAGAGAGAGAATTCATCGCCCGAGAAGAAGCCAGCCTCGATTTTCAGGAGGCCTTACTCGACGCTCAACAGAAAGCGATCGATGAACAGAAAGCTATCATCCGGGCGCGCAGGAGGTCCCTAGAAGACGAAATCAGTCTCGCCGAACTTCAACACAGGCTCGTACCCGAAACGCCCAGAAAGCGCAGGCGTGTCACCAGCGACCATATGACACACGAGGAAGTGTGCGCCAGTGTCGGGTTAGGACCGACGCAACGCGGTATAACGCTAATTCCAGACGGTGTCTATATGCAGTCTCAGACTGAGAACGACGTGGGCTATGAAGATTACATCACAGATGACTATGGCTTATACGATTTCTCAAAGCCGAGGAATATGGACGTCATCTCGACTGAAAAGGATCTTCGCCCAGGGACCATCAATCATACCCTTTTTATGATGGTTAACGAAAATGGACCCCTCCCCGTTCGACTCGCTTTTGGTGGGAAAAATAAGTGGAAATTGACAGATAACCTATTCGTCACCGGATTTCGGTCATTTGATGGAATTTTGAAAATGAGACTCTCCGAGGTTAAAGTTCC
>Ga0209308_10002059_pt1 | contig 17743 bp, 16 predicted proteins | sample COGITO_mtgs_1204_3_FD_184806 | JGI IMG/M metagenome (GOLD analysis project Ga0209308, IMG submission 184806) | Pelagic marine microbial communities from North Sea - COGITO_mtgs_120405 (SPAdes) (version 2) | ecosystem: Environmental > Aquatic > Marine > Epipelagic ...
GACGATGCGATCCTTGATGATCATCGGCTGGCTCGACGCTCGACGTGAGCTACCGGCGTTCGAGCACTTCGCTGACCTCGCTGCCCAGGCTGAACGGATGTCAACTCGGTACCTCGCTGCGAGGTAGGAGCCGCCCGTTAGGAAACGGCTGTCTCGTCCAAATGTTTGCTGGTCTCAGGTGTCACTCCTAACGCCCAAGTTCTTGGCGTGCGTGGGCTCGCAGTGTCTTGTAGTCGACCTTGCCTGAAGGCGCTCGCCCGATCGTGGGCACGAGAACGACATCACGTGGCGCCTTGTAACCAGCAAGTTTGGTTTTGACATGGGCGACGAGCGCCTCGCTGTCGACCGATGTTGCACTTGCTGCTCGCTCAACTACTGCGCACACAGTTTCGCCGAACCGTTCGTGAGGAATACCAACACATACGGCGTCGTGCACCTGGTCGTGCAACTTCAGGACCTCTTCGACTTCCTCTACGAACACCTTCTCGCCACCGGTGTTGATACAGACCGAACCACGACCAAGCAGCTTCATGGATCCGTCGACTTCGACCGTTGCAAAGTCACCTGGTACCGACCATCGTTTGCCCTCAATGGTGCGGAAGGTCTCCGCAGACTTCTTCTCGTCCTGGTAGTACCCAACCGGCATCGGCCCGCCGAATGCCGCAAGACCCACCTCGCCGGAGCCGGGCACGACGAACCCGCCTATTTCACTGATCACTTGGGCCAGCGCTCCGACCATGAACGACGCTGTTTCTGCAACGTCGTCTTTTGTCGACACGGAGCTGCCCATGGCCGCAGCCTCGCTTGAGCCAAAGACGTCGACCATCATTGCATCGCTGCGCAGGTGTGTGAAGAGGCCCTCTTTGACCTCGCGGCTCCACATCACACCAGCGGAGTGGATGACCTTCAGGGAGTCGAGTGACCACCGGTCAGGCTGCGCGTCGAGTTCAGCAAGCAGGGGCCGGGCGAACGCGTCACCCACAATGACGAGCGATTCGGTCTGTGTGCGGTCAACTGTCTCCCACAGGCCTGGTGCGTCGAACTTCTCGCCTGGCAACAGCACGACGGTGCCGCCGATCATCAGGGTGGAATAGGCATTGCTGAGCGCGGTGGCATGCATAAGTGGGCATGCGAGCATGACCACCGGACCGTCGGATCGACTCAGCACCCCCGACGCAGCATCGGTCACCGAAGTGATGGGCGGGATACCCATCAGCGCATTACCCCCCGCCCCCATGGCCTGGAAGAGATCGGTCTGTTGCCACATCACCCCTTTGGGCATCCCGGTGGTGCCTCCGGTGTACACAAGCACCACGTCGGTACCGCTTCGGCCCCCGGGGCTCCGTGGCGCATCGATCCGTTCGCTGGCCGCAACACTCTCGTACGGGGTGGCCCATTCAGGACAGGAGTCGCCGATCGCGTACCAACGTTTGACATGTTCGAAGCGATCTCGTAACTCGTCGACGACATGGATAAAGCGCATGTCGAACACGACCGCCTCGGTGTCCGCGTTGTCGAGCAAATAGGCGATCTCCTCAGGGCCATAGCGATAATTCACGTTGAACGGCCACGCGGAGATCTTTTGTGCTGCGTGATAGGCCTCAATATATTCGGGCCTGTTCGGTACGTAGACAGCAACCTTGGACTGGGCTCCTAGACCGGCTTCGGCCATGTCGTGACCTAGCGCGTTCGCCCGTTGGTCGAAGGTTCGCCAGCTCACCCTCTGGTCGCCGTAGATAATCGCGACCCGGTCAGGTACCGCTTCAGCGATTGCTTCGTAGATGTCTGCGAAATGCCAGTTCGTCGCGTCAGCCATAACTGACGGTACCCCGAGTACTAGGTTCCATAGCAATGGACTTTGCACGCTCACCCCGGGCCGACGATCTCGTAGATCGGCTTGGCGCCTTCATCGACGACCGAGTCATACCGGCAACAGAGACGGCAACAGCCGAAAGAAACGCAGCTCCCGAGACCCAACCTCCGACTATCGAGCGGCTGAAACAAGAAGCCAAGCACCTTGGTTTGTGGAACCTCTGTGTCCGCAATCCTGACTACGGACCGGGCCTGTCCTTCGTTGACTATGCACCCCTGGCGGAGATGATGGGCATCCATCCGCTTGCCCAGGAAGCCACCAACTGTGATCCGCCGTCAAATATCAACGGCGATGCCATGATCATCTACGGCTCTCATGCACAGAAGGACCGGTGGCTCGAGCCCCAGCTCGACGGACGTATCAAGTCGGCCTTCGCTATGACTGAACCCGCAGTTGCCTCCAGCGACGCCAGTAATATCTCCACCACTGCAGTTCTCGACGGCGATCACTGGGTCCTCAATGGCCGTAAGTGGTACATCAGCGGCGTATTACATCCGCATTGCCAGTACATGATGACCGTGGCCAATACTGACCCAGACGGCCCTCGTCACGGACGCCACACCCAGTTCATCGTGCCCACCGATACTCCCGGCCTGAACATTGTGCGTAATCTGCCCAAGTTCGGATATCTCGATCATGACGGCCATGTCGAGTTAACACTTGAGGATGTTCGGCTGCCGGTCGACAGCGTGTTGGGTCAGGTCGGCGGCGGTTTCGGTATCGGCCAGGCTCGGCTGGGACCCGCTCGGGTGCAGCACTGCATGCGAATGATCGGCATCGCCGAAGAAGCCCTCAGGCTTATGTGTGAACGAGCGCCAACACGGACCACGTTCGGAGCCGCAGTGTCAACCCGCTCGAATGTGATGGATTGGATCGCCGAGGCTCGTATCGATATCGAGGCTGCTCGACTGCTGACGCTTCGAACTGCTTGGCTCATGGATCACGAGGGTGACAAGGCAGCAGCGCCCCAGATGTCACTCATCAAGGTCCAGGTCATGCGCACCGCGACCACTGTGGTCGATCGAGCCATTCAGGTGTTCGGCGCCGCGGGGGTTTCCGACGACACTCCGCTGGCTCGTTGGTATGCATCGATGCGGTCGCTTCGTATTGCCGACGGCCCGGACGAAGTGCACCTCATGGCCGTCGCCCGGAGGGAACTCCGACGCCACGAACCAGAATCAGGCTCGCTTTAATCTTGCGCCTTCACGTACGCAACTAACGTCGTAATCGCCGCCAAAGTTTGGATGCCGCGCCACGCACGATGTGCGTCCTCGGTCGGTGGTTCCCAAGCCACGGGCCAGCCACCATCGTCTTGTTGAAGCGCCGCTAGTGCGGCGAGATGCCCGTCGAGTAGAGCGTCGGGAAACCACGAGCGAGCGAGTTTGGCCGAGGCGCAAAGTCCAGTGGCGTGACCCCATACGAATTCGACGATGCGGCGTACCTCACAAACGAGGCAATCTCGATCGCTGCGGCAACCTCCGGAGCGAGCGGTGCCACCCGATCTTGGTCGGGTGCGTAGTCCAGGAACTTGGGCACGGCCGGCAGCTCGTGGCCTTCTTCGGGCGCATTCCCGGCTTCGATCTTGGTGAAACAATACTCGGTGGCTGGATCCAGCCACCGCTGCCACAACACACCGCCACTCATTGTCGCACCAGACACCGATGTCTCGGTTCAATCCCCAGATCAATAAATAGCGAGCAGCTCCGCAATCACAATCAGACTAGTTACCGCAACATTTACTATGCGGAACACGACGATTGGCGCCTTTTCCATCCGCTTACCCATGGCGGACTCGGCGAAGCCGGTGATGTCACTTGACGCCGCCATCAAATCCTGCATTGCATCATCTAAAAAGGCAATGCACCAGAGTGAGCCGAGGACGATCCAAGTCGCAAGTGCAAGTTGGACTCCAGAGTCCTCAAGGCCAGCGCCACCTAGTCCCAAGACCAGTGCGAGTCCGACGTGGGAAATGGTGAAAGACATCACGATCATGCGGGCGTCCGCTGCACGCATTTTCATCAATTCAATTGGAGTGCTCGTTTCCACTTCTATCATTCCTTCGTTTAAAGATCAACTGGGCTTAAACGTTTTAACACACGATGCTCCGATGACAGGCGATACTGGTCGAGAGTGACCGGCTAGTGACGGGTGCATCACACCTATCGCATGGGCATGGCCGGCAATCGCTGCCGTTGGGTTCAGTGCTGGCAGATAGGCCGCTGCATTCCAGTGAGCAGCCCGAGGGTGTCTGTTCGAGTTGGGCATCAGTATGGGTACTGCACCTCGATCGTCGGCAATCGTGGCCAGCCAGTCACACGCCGGTGCAAGAACTTCAGGTGCCAAGGCGCCAGCAGTGGCCATCCGTTCGAAGGCGATCTCCACGTCGAGTGCCTGGCTATCCGGTACCTGCTTGTCCGGTTCAAGCCCATGGCCGAAGCCGCCGTCGTCGTTGCGATATGGCAGAAGACTGTCAACCACCGCTGATGGGTCACCGTTTCCGAACAACACTGCATGGACGGCTTGTTCAACCGGGCGAGCATGTTCGCGAATGAAGGTGTGGGCGGCGTCCGAGTCAAAGGCAGAAGGGTCAGTCAAGGGTTTCTCCATCCATCGCCGGTGAGGACTTTAGGCAACCAGCTGACTGACCCAAAACCTATGCTGGCCGCAATTCCGCCGCTCGGCATCGTAGGTAAGGCACCATAGTTGTCCGTCACGAGGAGCCCCCCATGTCCCACGCCCTGTATCGCCTCGGCCGATTTGCCGCCGAGAAGCCGTGGACCGTCATCGGTGCGTGGGTGGCACTTGCTGCTCTGGTTATTGGTATGTCCGCCGGTTTCGGCCGCGAGCTTGAAGACTCGTTCGCAGTTCCGGGTCTCGACTCACAACAAGCAATCGAGCTGCTGAGCGAAGCACAATCTGATCGCGCCGGATTGACTGCCCAAATTGTGGTCACACCGCTCGACCCAACGACAACCTTCTTCGAGTCAGCCTCTGCCCAAGCCGAACTGGCCGAGATTCAGGCCGGTGCAGCGGCACTCGAGCACGTACTGTTCACCACCGATCCAGCAGCTGCACTTGCCGCCGATCCAGCGAGCGCGGCCCAGAGCGGTGGCGTCTCGGCGGATGGTCGGGTTGCACTCATCCGGGTGCAGTACCCCGTGATCGAAGAGCTGAGTGCCTCCGATCTTGAAGCACTCAAAGAGTTCAGGCTCGAAATAGGCGCAGATTCACCGCTCCAGGTCGAGATGGGTGGTGATCTGTTCTCGTCATTCCAAGAACCCGAAACAGGTATCGGTGAAATGATCGGCCTGGTGGCAGCGGTAATCATCCTGCTCGTCGCGTTTGGTTCCGTGATCGCCATGGGTCTACCGATCGGCATGGCGCTGTTTGGGCTGGCACTTGGCATTAGCAGCATGTCGTTGATCAACTATCTCGTCGATATTCCAAGCTGGGCACCACAAATGGCCAGCATGATTGGCCTGGGTGTCGGGATCGATTACGCACTGTTTCTGGTCACTCGCCACCGCGAGTTCCTTGGTCAAGGCATGACGGTTGCTGAATCGGTCGGCCGTTCCGCTGCGACTGCAGGTCAAGCCGTGATCTTCGCCGGGGGCACCGTCGTGATCGCGATTCTCGGCCTAGCCGTTTCTGGTGTGCCGTTTATGACCGCTGCCGGTATCGCAACATCGGTCGTGGTGTTAATCATGGTCGCTGCGTCGATTACCTTGCTGCCTGCCTTCCTCGGGCTTGCCGGACACCGGGTCAACGGTCGGACCTCTAAACGTGTTCGCATGGCCGCCAAGGCCGACGCCGCTGCAGCAACCGATCATGTGACCCCGGGCTGGGAACGTTGGGGTTCGCACGTTGCCAACAACGCCTGGCCATATGCCATCGGCGTGACGGTGTTGCTGCTGGCCCTCACCGCGCCGGTATTGTCGCTGCAGCTTGGTTTCCCTGACGAAGGCACACTTCCCGATACTCGCACCGAACGGCGTGGCTACGACCTGGTTGCCGAGAGTTTTGGGCCGGGCGTAAATGGTCCTCTGGTGATCGCCATTGACACCTCGCAAGATGCCAGCCAGGTGCAGAACCTAAGCACACAGGTCCTGGCTGACCCCGGCATCGCTGCGGTATTGCCTGCCGACATCAACACTGAAGCTGGTGTTGCGACCATCGTCGCCTTCCCGAACACGGCACCCCAGGATGACGCCACGTTGGACACCGTCCAACGCATCCGCAGCGAGATCATCCCTCCGCTGTTCGACAGCAGTCCGGCCCGAGCTCATGTAGGTGGTGCCACCGCGGGGTTCGCTGACATCGGTGATCGTGTGAATGACCGACTGCCGTTGTTTATTGCTGCGGTGATCGTGTTGTCGTTCTTGCTGCTGATGTTTGTGTTCCGGTCGATTCTTGTGCCGCTCAAGGCGGCACTGCTGAACCTGCTGAGTATCGGCGCGGCCTACGGCGTGTTGGTGATGGTGTTCCAGTGGGGCTGGGGTGCTGGTCTGATAGGTCTGGAGTCCACGGTTCCGATCGTCTCGTTCATACCGATGTTCATGTTCGCCATCTTGTTCGGCCTATCGATGGACTACGAGGTTTTCCTTCTCAGCCGGGTCCGTGAGGAGTACCTCGTTACTGGCGACAACGACTCCTCGGTCATCCATGGCATTGCCAGCACAGCGCGGGTGATCACCTCGGCAGCGCTGATCATGATCTCGGTCTTTCTAGGTTTCGTGCTGGGCGACGACCCGACCATCAAGATGATGGGTCTTGGGCTGGCGACGGCGATCTTCGTCGATGCCACCATCGTGCGAGTGGTACTTGTGCCGGCAACCATGAAACTCATGGGCGATGCCAACTGGTGGATACCGGGCTGGCTCGACAGGATTCTGCCAACCATCGATATCGAAGGTGAAGGCGGCCTGCCTGAGCCTGAGATGGAAACCTCTGCCACCCGCTAACGACATCGGCCAGTTCCACGTCATTCATTCGGGCGGTCGTCGCTCTATCGCCTGCGGATGAGCCGACCCGGTCGTTCGCCGGTGTCGGTGTCATGGGCTCGGGTCTGGACGCCGTTCACGAACGTGGCCAGGTAACCCGATACCGGCTGCAGAAATCGCACACCGTTGGCGGGTAGATCAGCGTGGGTTTCCGGTCGGCGGACCTGCAGATTGGCGAAGTCGATCACATTCACATCTGCTCGCATGCCCACTTCGAGCGTGCCTCGATCTTCGAGGCCATAGAGGCGGGCGTTACGGCGTGTCTGTTTCTCGACCAGAAACTCGACTGGGATCTGCTCGCCCCGAGTCCGGTCTCGTGCCCAATGGGTGATTTGAGTGCTGGGCATCGACCCGTCACAGATCAACTTCACGTGTGCACCAGCATCGCCGAGGCCGGTGACCGTCTCAGGATGCACCAGCATCTCCCGGATCGCGTCCAGATTTTGGTCTACGAAGCCGGCACCAAGCATGGTGGCTACGTTTGTACCGTCACCAGCACACAAGAAGTCATACGCAGCTTCGAGCGGTGTCTGTCCCTGGGCCGCCGCTATCTCAAGGAACGACTGGTCCGATGTTGGTTCGTAATCGACGATCGGCGCAAGCAGGTACATCCCCGGTACGCGCATCTGTAGCGCTTCGTACAACGCCTCCATCGATCCGGGGTTCTCTGGAGGAACATCGTCGTCGCCCAAGATCCGAGCCCGGAGCTGTGGATCCCGCATGGCCTTGGCTCGTTCGGCAACCGGCAGATGGGCAATCTCCAAGTAACTACGGCGCCGCATGAACGCGTGATATCCCTCGAGACTCGACAGCAGGCCAATAGGCCGAGACGCCACCTGGGGGTAGAGCTTGGTACCGGTTGCGTTGTGGTCGGACACGAAGTCGAGCACCTGGCGCCAGTCATGGGGACGATCGCGGTTCTGCACCGTGGTGAAGGTGATCTTCTGCCCCGTTGCTCGTGAGATATCTGCAAGTAGCTCGAGTTCGTGGAGTTGTGAGAACCGTTCGCCGCCCAGCATCTCTAGGTCACCGATCGATTCCGATGTAATGGCCTCGAACACTGCGCCACCGCCGTCGGCCATGCCGTGGGCTAGTGCATGCAGTTCGTTTGCGGTTGCATAGGTGCCCGGCACTGCGCTGCCGTCGAGCGACCGGTGAAAGATGGTCCGTGACGTAGAGAAGCCAATCGCTCCCGCAGCCACGGCTTCGGCGGTGAGCTTGCGCATAGCGGCAATGTCTTCCTCGGTAGCGTCCTCGTTACGGACACCTCGATCACGCATGACGTGAAAGCGAAGCGCTCCATGAGCAAGCTGCGCTCCGATGTCGAGGGAATACGAACGCTGGCCCAGGAAGTCGAGATACTCGGGGAAACTTTCCCATGCACCCCACGGCACACCCTCGTGTAACGCCGCGCCGGGGATGTCTTCGACACCTTCCATCAACTCGATCAGCGTTTGCTGTTCACCTGGCGGGCACGGCGCGAATCCGACACCGCAATTGCCCATAACGAGCGATGTCACCCCGTTGCTGAACGACGGGTCAAGTTCGCTGTCCCACGCGGCTTGGCCGTCGTAATGGGTATGTACATCTACCCAGCCGGGCGTGACCATCGCGCCATCGGCATCGATGACTCGGTCGCCATGGAGACCAGGGCCAACCGCACTAATCACGCCGTTGTGAATCGCGACGTCAGCGGTTCGGGGCGCAGCACCGGTGCCGTCTACGACCTCGCCGCCCTTGATAACTAGGTCGTGTTGAGCCATGAACCGACAGTAGTCGGCCCAGCTCGAACAGGGCGCAGCTGGCCTCGAGCCCAATAGGGCGGCTAGGCGGACGCCCAGTCCTCGTTGGCGTCTCAGCCGTCAGGGGCCAGTTGTTGTCGTGGATAGAAGGCGAAGATCGTCACCGCTCCGAGGGCTGTCGATACGAAGAAGAACAGGAAGACTCGGTCAAACGCTGCCACGATGTCGGGCCGGTCAGCCGAACCAACAAACGCGACAGCTGCAGCCACACCAATGGCACCAGCCACGTTACGTAACATGTTGAACGCCGCATTCATCGAACCCCAGGTCGACTCGGGGACGGATTCGAGTGCATAACTGTTCATCGTCGGCGACGAAAATCCCCAGCCGAAGCCGAACGACAAGATGCCAGGCAGAAACGACGTCACGTAACTGCCGTCTTGGTCCAACACCAGCCAACACCAGCCGACCGAGAACACCATAATCAGGCTCCCGATATGAATCGGCCATTTGTGACCAACCCGGTCAGCGACCCGCCCGCCAGCCAGCGTCATTGTTGCCGCGGCTATTGGTCCGGCGGTCAATGCAAGCCCAATCTGCAGATTGGAGTACCCCCAGATTCGCTTCAGGTACAGCGGCCACACCAGCCAGATGGCCAGGCTGGAGACCGAGATCAAAGTGTTTGCTGCATTCGCCATCCACACCTCGCGTTTGCGGAATAGAGCCAGATCGATAAGCGGGTGTGGATGACGTTTCGACTGTGCCAGGAAAGCCATGATCGCTGCTGCAGCGACCACAAAGGAGCCAACGGTCAGTGCGCTGGTCCAGCCCCAGTCCTTGCCTTTCCCGACACCAAAAACCACGAGAGCGATACCAGCGGTGCCTAAAATCGCACCGACAATGTCAAGCTTGCCGGTTGCGTCTGGCGCGGCAACTTCGTTCAGCCGACGACGCCCGACCAGCCACACAACCAGGGCCACGGGTGCGCTGAGAAAGTACAACCATCGCCAACTGCTGAATTGCAGAATCGACGCTGATGCACTTGGGGCCACCGCGGCAGAGAGCGGTCCCGCTGCGGCCCATGCTGCAACCGCGGTGGAACGGCGGGTCGCGGGGAACAGCGGGAGCACCATGGAGAGCGACGCTGGAATGACCAGCGCTCCTGCAATGGCTTGCAGCACTCGAGCAGCGATCAACACCCACACATTGGGAGCTAATGCTGACAGCACGGACGAGACAGCGAACAACATCACGCCAAGCTGGAACATCTTGACCCGGCCCTGGCGGTCAGCAATACGACCGCCAAGCGGCAGGAACGCTGCTGTCCCGATCAAATACCCCGAAGAAACGAACGCAGTCGTGGTTTCCGCAACCGCGGGAAACGAGGCCGTGATGTCATCGAACGCAATATTGGTGGCCGTCGAATTGAACCCGACGAGCACGTACCCAGCGGCACCTATCGCCAAGGCCTTCCAGGCTTCGGGTGCAATTGCTACAGGCTCCGTGGTGCCCTCATCGCTACTCGTATTGTTTGCCACTAACCAAACGCTCGCATCACCGGTGGTGTGTACCAAATCGATACACGGAATACGCCCATCAGATGGACCGTGTCGCTTTGTGCACACGCCTATTCATGTGGTGGCCCGATCCCAGGTGCCAGGTCAGCTACCGGACCGAACACAAGACCGAGGGCGCGCCTAATAGTTTCACACCAGAACCGCAGGTGAGCCTTTCCTCACAATTGCCTGCGGCCATGGTCGCGGCTTTGACTGGCGTCGGGTTGAAACCAGTCGCGCATCGAACAGTGGCATCCGAACCGACGAGACGTCAACTCTGAGACGTCAAACCAAACGAGACAACCTGCTGTCGCTAAAGCGCGTGCCACCACCTCCGAAGCGGTATCAATATCTTTTCGTCTCCGTTCTCGGGACGCGCCCTCAAAGCCGCTGACGTCGACTCAGATCGACACATCGTCATCGGGCATCGGTCCATAGGTGTTCCATGCGCCGTCAAGCAGCGCAGTGGGGTCGCCGTCCCAGTCGAGCGCTGCTACCTGTCGCCGGCTGCGACGGCCAGTGACGGAGCGCAAGAAGTCATACGACGAACACCGCAAACCAATTGTTGACGTAGCGCCTTCGGGCTCGGGATACCTATCACCGTCGGTCAGCCTTAGGGCGATACCCAGTTGCATCTGCTCCATGGCTCGTTCTTGTAACGATGGTGCGTATCGATCGGCTGCCGCCCTCGTAGCCACATCCCCTTGGTCAACCTTGAGCCCGAGCGCATGCTGGACATCATGGATATGAATGATCAGATCGCCGGTAATACGCACACCGAAAAACGGGTTGCCTGCCACCATCTGATCGACCCGCTCGCTGTACCCCTCCCATTCGTCGCAAATTGTCGCAACCGAAAGACCCGCTCGTTTGTCTACTTGGGCTGCGGTCCACGCGTCGGTGCCCAGCCCGTCGACGTTGCCGTGTAGAACATCGTCCACGATGCCGCAGACATGTGCGGCCACATCGACCAGTCGCCAGGCAGGGTTCAGAGGTACCGGAGCGCCAGCCTCTGCCTCGCTGAGCGACCGAAAGATGTCGATGGCTTTTGAACGAGCGTCGGCATACAAAGCGGCGGGATCTGCGATTTCCATATCGCTAGTCTTGTGCATAGCCGCCCCACGAACGAAGCCGGTCGATGGCTTGGCTGTTGGCGGTAGCGAAGTCTGTCTGCTGTAGCTGGTCGCCTAGGGTGACAGGATGCAAAACGATGTGGCCTTGTTGGCCGACGGGCCGATGATCAGTGCACAAACGCTGCACGACGACCTCGGCTGGGAACTCAAACCCGAAGGCCTCTGTCGAGACGACGTCTGTGTGCTGGTTCCCGATCGAGATGCCCTCGAAGTCGACGGCAAAATCGATGCCATGGCCATTGCAGCCTTGCTCGACAGGCCCGCTGTACTCGACCAGGCATCGGGTATTGCAGCCATCGGGGCACAACGCTCCGTTCGCCGCCGGGCTCTCGACGATCTGCAGGCCCCCGACTTTGTCCTTCCGGATCTTGATGGCACGCCCCATGCGCTCTCCGACCACCGATCCAAGAAGCGACTGCTCGTCGCATTCTCAAGCTGGTGAGGATGCATCTTTGACCTGCCAGGTTGGCAGGTATTGCAAGACGAATTGGCCGATCACAACTTCCAGGTAATTGCGGTTGCGATCGATGAAAACATCGAAGCCGTCCGCGGTTTCATGGATGGCATTACCTATCCGGTTTTGATGGATGTCGATCATGTCCTGACTGAGTTGTACGCGATCTCCAACGTTCCGGCGGTCGTGATGATCGATGAAGACGACACCATCGTGCAGCCGAACTGGAACGCCTACGCGACCGACACCTTCAAGGACTACACCGGCATCGACTCAGGCGAACAGCTCGACATCATTCGCCAGTGGGTCATCAACGACACACCGATGATGTCTGTCGACGAAGCCAAGACCGCTGTCGGCGATCTTTCGGCAGAAGAAGAACAAGCCCGGCTGCATTTCCGTATTGCGAATCATCTTCGAGGCGCTGGCGACGACGACGGCGCCGCCCGAAACTTCGACCGAGCGAGCGCCTTGGCACCCCACGATTGGACGATCCGTCGGGCCATGATGCCACTTCGTGGTGCAGATCCATTCGGCGACGAGTTCTTCGCTCTCGCCGCTGAGTACAACGAGGCCGGACGACCGTTCCACGGCGTTGCCGCCCGATCAACCAAATAACCCCGATCAACCAAGCAGCACGGAGCCTCACCATGTCTTTCACCGATGTGAACTACGAAAATGTCACCGTAGAACACGGTGGCCCAGTGGCCACAGTCACCTTCGACCGCGGCGGTTCGCTCAACGCGTTCAACCAGGCCACGATTCTCGAACTGACCGATGTAGCTCGTCGATTTCAGGACGACCTCGCAACCCAAGCCGTCGTCTTGAGTGGTGCGCCGAACGCGTTCTCCGCCGGCATCGACCTGCGTGACCCAGCGACGTGGGAAGAACTCGACGACGTAGCCTTACGCGACCGTTTCTACCGAGGTGTTCGGCTCTGCCAGGCGTGGGAAGACATGCCTCAGATCACCGTTACCGCCATGGAGGGTATGGCAGTCGGCGCAGGATGTGCGATTGCGCTTGCCTGTGACTGGCGGGTGCTCGCCAGCGATGCCTACTTGTACGTACCCGAAGTCAAGATTGGTCTCAACCTGCAGTGGGGTGCACTCCCCCGGTTGGTGACGCTTGTTGGCCCGTCCAAGGCAAAACAGATCACCCTGCTCTGCGAGAAGATGGGGCCTGACATGGCCCTCGATTGGGGCCTGATCGACAAGATCGCCGATCCTGGCCAAAGCGTCGTAGTAGCGACCGAGATGGCGAGCCGAGCTGCATCGATGCCAGCAGCTACGACCCGTATGGTGAAAGAAGCCATCAACGCCACAGCAAATGCGTTACACCGCGCGACCTCGTTCGCCGATGCCGATCAGTCGGCGTTGACCCGCAGTTACCAAGCCGCGGTCGAAGCTCGCGAAAACTTCAATCGGTAGCCGCAGCAACCAATGACAACACTTCCACTCACCGGACTCACCGTCGTAGCCGTCGAACAAGCCGTTGCCGCACCGCTGTGCACCGCACGACTCGTCGATGCTGGCGCTCGAGTTATCAAAATCGAACGTGCCGACGGCGACTTCGCCCGAGGATATGACGACGCAGCCCACGGTGACAGCTCCTATTTCGCGTGGGCGAACCAGGGCAAGGAGTCGTTGGTGCTGGATATCAAGGATCCCAACGACGCAGCGTTGTTACATTCGATCCTCGATGAGGCCGACGTCTTCGTCCAGAACCTGGCACCAGGCGCACTCGAACGAGCTGGCTTCGGATCCGATGCACTCCGCGAGCGCAACCAACGTCTGATCACGTGCGACATCTCTGGTTATGGCGAGTCAGCCGAAGTCGCAGATAAGAAGGCCTATGACCTGCTGGTGCAGGCAGAATCCGGCCTGATCGGTATCTCGGGGAGCCCGAACGAACTCGGTCGTATTGGTGTGTCGATGGTCGATGCTGGCACCGGCATGACCGCCTATTACGGCGTGCTCGAAGCAATTATCCAACGAGGCGTGACCGGCAAGGGGTCTGGGGTACGAGTGTCGTTGTTCGATGTTGCCGCCGACTGGATGACCGTGCCGCTTGCACAACACGATTTCGGCGCTGGCGGACCGACTCGGGTTGGCCTCAAACATCCAACGATTGCTCCCTACGGCGCCTTTGAAACATCTGACGGCAGCCTGACACTCATCTCAATCCAGAATGAACGCGAATGGGTTCGACTCTGTAAGCAGGTGCTCTTGGACACTGCGATAGCCATCGATTCCCGCTTCAACTCCAATACCAACCGGGTCGCGAATCGTGATGCCCTCGAGTCCCGGATGAACAGCATCATCGGCGCATTAAGCCGTACCGAGTTCCAGAATCGATTGACCGAGGCCTCGATCGCCTATGGCAACGTCAGCTCGCTTGCTGACCTGTCCACACACCCAGCACTACGGCGCCGCACAGTGCACACCAGCACCGGCCACACGGTCGAACTACCTGCGCATCCGGTTCGGTGGACCGAACTTCCTGGCATGGCCGAGCGCCAATCCGGGCGAGTGCCGACCATTGGCCAACACACCGCCGCGATTCGATCTGAGTTCGGTTAGGCGAGCTCAGACCATCGCTGGTTGGCGTAGGTTCACGGCGAGCGGCAGTCGCTTGATCCCGCTGATGAAACTCGACCGCACATAAGACTCGGGCTCGGCTAGCTCAAATGATTCGATGCGGGCCACGAACTGTTCGAGCAGGCACCGAGTCTCGAGCCGGGCGAGGTGGGCGCCAAGACAGAAATGGGCACCGAAGCCGAACGACAGGTGCGGATTCGGGTCACGAGTGATGTCGAACCGGTGTGGATCGTCGAAAACCTCGGGATCGCGGTTCGCGGCCGCGTAGTGCAGCACCACTCGATCGTCCTTGCGAAACTGATGTCCCTTGTACGTCACGTCTTTGGTCACCGTGCGACTCATATAGATGACAGGAGCTGCCCATCGAATAAGTTCTTCGACCGCACTGTCCCAGTAGTCACCAGTTTTGAGAAGCTTGTACTGGTCCGGATTCTTTGCCAACTGCAGGAGGCCATGGCTGATGTTGTTGCGGGTCGTTTCGTTGCCGGCAACGAACAGCAGGGCGACATAGCCTCCGTATTCCTCGGGGGTCAGCTCACCCCGCTGCACATGATCGACCAGGATTGAGGCCATGTCGTCGGTCGGCGTGGCCGCTCGATCCGCATACATCGCGCGAATATACGCAGCCATCTCTTCGCTGGCCTGCTCACGCGCCTCGTCGGACGGCGAATAGTCCGGATCGTCGTTGGAGATAATGGCATTGCTCCAGGCAACAAGCTGGTCCCGGTCATCGGGCGTTGTGCCGAGCAGCTCACAGATCGCCAAAAGCGGCAATGGCACCGACAACTCATTCACAGCATCAAACACGACTGCACTGTTGTCGTGTTGTGCACGCGCTGCGGCTACGGCCTCGTCGATCAGGTGACCGGCCATGTCGTGATAGTGCTCGGTGTACCGGCGGACCACCCGAGGTGTGAATCCCTTGTTGGTCATTCGACGAAGCCGTAAATGTTCGGGATCGTCGAGGTTAAGAAGATGACGATCTTCGTCGTCCGTGTAGTTGCCGCGCAGGTTGAGGCCGTGTGCGTTCACGAAGTGTTCGGTGTCTTTGCTGATCGCTAAGACATCCTCGTGCCGGGTCAGAACCCACGCCTCGTTCATGAGCCGCTCATCAGGCACGGGTTGGAAGTGCACTGGCCGGTCGGCACGAAGGAGGTCGAGTTGGTCGTGAGGCACGCCTTCGGCATACACACGATTGGACAAGACGTCGATATCGGCCACATTCATGACGTGCTCTCTTCTTCCCCGAAGTGCTCAGCTCGCTGTGCTCGATACTCGTCCATTGCCATCATTCCGGGGTTCTCGCCAAACTTCTCATGGACTCCGGCGAGTACCTCATCGCTGCTCTTACCCGGGTCCCAACCACGAACCACAGGTTGAGGAACATGCCACGGCGTATCACAGAAGATCTCGATGCCATTGCCCTCAGGATCAGCGAAGTACACCGACACGGCATTGCCATGAGTAACGGGAGCACCATCGCCGATTCGTTCATCGGCGGTCACCCACTCGATCATCTGTTTCACATCATCGAGTGACCCAACACGAAACGCCATGTGATCCAAGCTGCCTTGGTCGCCATCGGATCGACCTGTCATCAATCCGAGTTGATGGTGATCTCGTGAGCTTCCGCTCAGAAAGACGATCTCGGCGTCAGCGCCTACTGTTCCACGATCGGCGACTTCGAAACCGAGTGCGTCGCAGTAGAACTGCGTCATTGCCTCGATATCTCGTACCTTGAGTACCGAATGTGACCATTGGACCTGCATAGAACACTCCCCCGAGTTGACGTTCTACACAGATCATCGCGGGCGCGTCCCTACAAGCACAAACGGTTTGATGGTTAGCGAGAGCCGTGACGACCTTGGCCGCCCCGCAACGACCAACCCATGTGGACACTCAGCGAACAACCCTGCCCCCCGTTCTGGCACCACACAAGCAGTCAGATACGAAGCCCCACGAAATGGCCGATTCTCGACAGCAAGAAGAGGGTGGTGGTCTATGAGGAATTTTCGGCAGCGTTAGCGGCTGCGGTTGCGGCGGCTAGTACTTGCTTTGCAGAGAGGCCAAGAGCTGACGCCGCTGACGCGACGTCGTCCCATTCGACGCTTCGGTTGACCGGTTCGTTGTTGAGGAATGCCGTCTTCACACCGATGGCATGGCCCCCAACGTTGACGGTCGACTGGGACCTATCGAGCACATGTCGTTGCACCTGGACCTCGCGGATACCAATGGTGGTCGTTTCGTCAAAGAAGACGGTCCGAACCCTTTCAGCACTCTCCGGTTCGCACAACGCACTCAACTGGAAGGCCGGGCGGCCCTTCTTCATCACGATCGGCGTAAGCCACGCGTCGAGTGCACCAGCGGCGAGCAACGTGTCGAGGACATGTGGCCACAGCCGGGGATCCATGTCATCGATGTTGGTCTCATAGAGCGTGGTCATCAGTGCCGAATCCTGAGTGGTGAAGTTAAAAGACTACTGTTTCCCTGTCGTTGGTCCGGCAGATTGACCAGACGATTATCTGGACGTTGGGTTTGGCTACCAGCGCCGACGGCGAGCTCTACGCAGCCTCCTTCGCCGAACCTGTCGTCCGCCGGGGCTAGTTCGAGTGGGTTAACCGTCGCTTGAACCCTCGCCATTAATGGCTGTGTTCGAGCAAGCCGCCTTGTTGGGCGATGACCAGAAGCACCCCGAACAGCAAGCCGCCAATCACAATGTTGCGCACCGAACGCCGGCCCGTCTCCGGATTATGGATCGCTGGCAGCGTGTCGACGGTAGCCACGTACAGAAAAGTGCCCGCCGAGAACAACAGGGCCAGGGCGACAAGCTTTTCGGCCGCCTGGTCGAGCAGCTGGAACGACAACAACGTGGCAATAGGTGTAGCAATCGCGAACATCAGCAGTTCGCGATGACCACGAGATGCCTTTTCGTGCATGGCAAACACGCCAAGGCTGAATGCTGCCGGAACTCGGTGCAAGATTACGGCAACCGCCACCAGCAACGAGAACGACGACTCGCCGGTTGCTGCGGCGGCGCCAATCGCGATCCCGTCGGCAGCCGCATGCACCGACAGACCAACCGCAAGCACGGTCGACGACGTTGGGTGATGCACATGTGCGTGCCCGTGTCCTTCGACGTGATCGTGATGTTCTTCGTGGACGGCGTGACCGATGCCAAATCCTTCGAGAAGCAACATGACCATGAAACCAAGCAGGATTGTGAATCCAAGAACCACGGGTTCATACACAAATGCCTGGTCAAGTCCTGCCTCATGAGCGACCTCGGCAGCGACATGAAATCCTTCAGGGACCACGATAAGAAGGGCCGACGTCAAAAGCAGCCCGGAAGCAACACCAGTCAGGTCTTCGAGGGCCTTATTTGAGAGCT
>Ga0209308_10002061_pt1 | contig 17724 bp, 10 predicted proteins | sample COGITO_mtgs_1204_3_FD_184806 | JGI IMG/M metagenome (GOLD analysis project Ga0209308, IMG submission 184806) | Pelagic marine microbial communities from North Sea - COGITO_mtgs_120405 (SPAdes) (version 2) | ecosystem: Environmental > Aquatic > Marine > Epipelagic ...
TTCACCTGCACATAAATACTCCAATCTTTTTGGTGACAGAGAGTCTATTGATTCTACTGGGCAGCCTTCTTGTTGCTTAAAGCTTCCTGCAGCTCTCACTACAAACTTTGGATTCTGGCTCATGGTGATCTCTGAGCCCATAGGCTGTTTGCCGCTAGGAGAATTAACAATATCAAACCAAAGAAGTATTCTGGGGCCACTGGTTCCATAAACATTTTTGTTTTTAAGTGCGGCCCAGATCTGATCATTACTCCGGCCTTCTGAGTGAACGGCTAAAATTCCACCTGGATAAACAAAACTAGATACTCTCTCGCTATCTGGTGAGGCCTCTCCTGGAATAATTTTTGGAAGCTCAGGAAAATTTGGGTCCTCTGCTTTATTCTGGTATTCCCACATCTTAGATTTAACACCAGTAGCAAAGGTCATCTTTCTTCTTTCGTATTGTTTGTATCCAGTGCCAGGCCTGGCAGTGTGATCATCGGTTGAAGCAATAAATCCAAAATTGTATCGCTGAGGAAGATCTTTGCCGTTATCAAAGTTAGAAATGGCTAGAGCATACTGAGCAGACTGCTTGGGGCGGTAATTAAATGCGGGTTTAAAACAATCAGTGCATTGATCACAATTAAGCCATTCTTCAGGTTTCGCTTCAGGAAACACCATATTGGTATAAGGCCCTCCAGCGAGAGCATATTTTTTAGCCAGCTCTACTCTTGCGGAACATTCTGCGTCAGACAAACCATCACAACGTTTTTTTTGCAGTTCCCCTGCTTGCCAGCAACATGGAAGAAAGTCCTCTGTGGGCTCTGGGCAGCTCATAGCACCATCTTGCAAAAAATTTGCAGAAGTAATTTCTCTAAATTCCTCGCTATTGCCATGACCAGACATGATCTCCAAAAGAACTTGCTTGCCAGGATCATGACCCTGGTCATTCAAGCGATTATCCCATGAGGTGCCATTTGGCACATGGAACCCCCAAGACTGGCCATGAGGAATAACAATAGGATCTGAGCCCCATTCATCTAGTTTTGCAAATAGCTCATTCGGGGTTTTTGCATACTCATAGCAGTCTAGTGGCAGAGCAGTAGAATCAATGCCATCTTCACAAAAAGGTAGACTGCGAACAGTTTCAAGCAACCAATTTAAATCAGAATACCTTTTAAAGTTTAATGGATCGATCCATCGAGCTTTGACTGCTTGCTGAGTGGTATCAAAAACTCCAAGCCCGGAATTAGGGGTTCTGGAGCCGATAGGTCTTGCGGGAAGATCCTGAATATCCTTAAAAATAACATTTCTATGCCCCCAATGATTTTCTGGCGTAGTTCCAATCTGAGTCCATTCCCATCCAGGAAAAACAACTAAATCATTGGTTAGAGGGTCATCATTGGATACATTGCATTGCTGAACGATCTCTTTCTGTTCTCGCCAATGATCAGGAGTCAAGCTTTCAGCATGATCATTAAAGCTAAAAAAATCTAAATTTGCACAATATCTTGCAAAATCACAGGCCATCGCACTGTCATGAATGCCTTGCAAGCCCATCATGGGTAATTCTAATGTATATGCATCGATAGAATATGTGGTGTGAACATGTAGGTCTCCAAAAAGAATTTGAGATGTGTCGCTAGCAGAATCTTGCAGCAAATTATCCTTCGTTTCAAAAAATCTTGCATCCTGCTGATAGATCGAATCACTAGATCTAGGGGCACCTTCGATGTTACCAGGCGGAACATCTGAACCGCACCCTGCTAAAAATACTAAAGAACAAAATACACTTAAAACTCTGAGATTAATCACCATAAACTGACACTGATCCATATTGGGCAATCAATTGATCCTCAATTTTTTTTCTTTCAGCATTAATATCAAACTTGGCACATGCCCCTTTATTCCATTTAGCATATACATCCTCAAGAGGATCTCCAATGTTTTCTATGGTTTCTCGCACCAACAAACATTTTTCAAGTAAGCTTCCAACCGCTGATAGTTGAATGCTATTTAAAAGATCTTCCATAGAGAGCATGTCTTGCTCCATGCTCAAGGCGTTATTATTATCCAATTTCATAAAGTATCTTTTTTCACTCTTAAATTTTTTCCATGGGATATTCTTTCCGGTATCTGGAGCTCCAGACCTAGCAAAGGATGCCCATGCATTCATCATGGTCGATTGCATTTGATTTCTTAGGTCTCCTTTCGGATAAACAAATCTGCCGATAGGACCAAATTTAAAATCTCCAGTAATAAATGAGATTTCGTAACCATGAGCAGCGCCTACTAAAGATGGAAAGTCAGCAAAGTAAGAGTTCTTTTGATCATCCCAATCAAATCTATAGGAATATAAAGATTGATACCCCGCATTCTCCAGCCCCATTAAAGGCTCATCCACACCTCTAAGTTTCCAGACCTGGGATCGAGTCTTGACCCATAGCTTATATAAGTCTTCTCTTTTAAATTCTACCTTTGGGATCGGAATAAGTTTTGTGAGTGGAAAGGATGCTTTAACAAAATATCGATTTGCCCCTAACCATAAAGATAGCTCATCTTTGTTAGCACCAGCCATCACAGGAATATTTTTGCTATTAGCTGGATCATTTAAAGCAGCTTGAACGCCCTCTAAGGGAATAACTAGACCATCTCTAGTAACTAGCGGAAGTCGATCGTATGTATCATCTGCAATTCGCTTGTAGGTTGCAAGCAGCTCCTTCCCATTAATAGATCTTAAATAGACCTGATAAGATTCTCCATATTGCTGAGGGTCCTGTAGGTATAGTTTTTTAATGTCTTGGTAGGCCTCACTATTATGCTGTTGCAGAATATTGTCTGAGCCCAGAACATTGATTGTTTGATTGCTCCCATTTACGCCCATGCCTTCTTGCAAGGTGGAACTTGTGGTGTAGCCAGACTGAGAAATAGCTTTATGAAATAGCCCTTGGCTTACCGGAGAAGCAAGCAAAGTTAAGACATTGTGCCCTCCAGCTGATTCACCAAAGATGGTCACATTATCTGGGTTGCCGCCAAAGCTGGCTATATTCTTCTTTACCCAACGTAATGCCTCAATAATATCAAGGGTTCCAAAATTAGATGTTTGATCCATACCTTCTTGGAGATCCTGAATGCCTGGATGGGTGAACCAGCCCATTGGACCTAAACGATAATTAATTTTGACAATAACTACCTGCTGCTCTTCTACTAAAGCAGAAAAATCATAGTAATCTTTAATGCCAGATGTATTGCCGCCGCCATGGATCCAAAACATGACTGGCAAGGAATTATTTGAACTATTTTCTGGGGCTTGAATGTCTAAATACAAGCAATCTTCCTGGCCCACAATCCCCTTCCCTGATATTCCTGCATAAATACTTGGCTCTTGCAGACATCCATTTCCATCTTTTGCAGAGAGAATTGTTCCCTGACCTTGGTATGCTCGAGGAGCGCGCCATCTTAAATCGCCAATAGGAGGTAAAGCATATGGAATATCCTCCCATGAAATAACTTTCTGACTAATACTCCCTTTCACAATCCCTGTGGAGGTGCTGACATTTTGGGTATCTTGAATGCTATTGATCCCTGCGCATGAAAGGAACAATATACTGAAAGTAATGCTAAGGGGTATATTGAGATTTACAAAAGTATGATTTAGAGTCATGAAGCAATGTTATATTTAAAATATTATTATAGTGCCTTAGCCTAGACTCTAAATAAATATGAACAAATATTTCTCTATTAATTGATTAGATGCAATGATCTACAAAATTAAATAGCTATGTAGCCTATTATTAGTACGTGTTATTTTCTATATTATTACCATTTATAGATTAATTCGTAGAAATAAATATTATTCTTATGAAAAACAAAGTTGAATCTATCTTGTAATAATGAAATCATTAGTAAATAAGTACAGGAGATTTTAACTATGAACATGGTAGCAACAAAAGAAAGAACAAATATAGAACTTCATAATGAGTTGATTAAAAAAGCAGAGGCATTAATTCCTGTTTTAAAGGCTCGCTCAGATGCCGCAAATGAAGATCGCAGAATACCAAAGGAAACCATAAAAGATTTTAAAGAAGCTGGTTTCTTCAAGATACTTCAGCCAAAGCAGTATGGTGGCTATGAACTAGACCCGCACACTTTTTCCGAAGTTCAGCTCAGAGTCGCCCAAGGCTGCATGTCAACGGCGTGGGTGCTTGGTGTGGTTGGCATTCATCCATTTCAACTTGCTCTTTATGATGATAAGGCGCAGCAAGAAATTTGGGGGGAGGATGTTGATACACTAGTTTCTTCTTCATATGCTCCCATGGCGAAAGTCACTCCAGTGGATGGTGGTTTCAAAGTTTCTGGTCATTGGCAGTGGTCAAGCGGATCAGAACATTGTGAGTGGGCATTGCTGGGTGGCTTAATTTTTCCTCCAGAAGGTGGGGCGCCAGAATATAGGACATTTTTGCTGCCAAGATCTGATTATGAAATTAAAGACACATGGTATTCAATGGGCCTAAAAGCCACTGGCAGCCAAGATGTGCATGTTGATGATGTCTTTGTTCCTGAATACAGAACACATAAACAGTCTGATGGTTTTAATCTTACTAATCCAGGTTATGCGGTAAATAAAAATGATTTATTTAAAATTCCCTGGGGTCAACTATTTGTTAGGGCTGTCTCCACTCCAGCTATTGGTGCAACAAAAAAAATGTTAGAGCTATTTATTGAAGGTGCTAACGGCAAAGCTTCAAGTGATCCAGCTAAATTAGCTGGAGACACTCATACTCAGAGCCTAATTGCTGAGGCCTCTTCAAAAATTGATGCGCTTGAAACTGTGATGTTTCGCAATTATGACGTCATGGTTGAAAACGCTGGTAATCAAGGCGGAATTGCTATGATCGATAGAGTGAAATTTAGATACGACGCCTCACTTGTGATAGAGAAGTGTTTGGAGGTGGTAGATAAGTTATTTTCAAATGCTGGTGGTGGTGCTGTCTTCAAGGGGAGCGATATACAGAAAATTTTTCTTGACGTGCATACCGCAAGAGCCCATGTTGCTAATAATCCCACAAGCTTCAGCAGAAACTATGGTGCAATGCAATTAGGAGTTGAGAACAGCGACTTCTTTGTCTAGCTGCTAAATATGATAGCCCCCGTCTACGGGAAGACAATGACCAGTAATGTATCCAGCCTTGGAGGATGCTAGGAACACTGCTGTATGAGCTACCTCCTCGGGGTAACCAAATCTCTTGAGGGCCAGGGTGTTGAGAACAGACTCATGCCAGGCATCATCAAAAAATGTATTATTTTCCTCTCTTAGGCGATGGAAAATTCCGGTATCTATAACACCCAGAGCAATTGAGTTAGCCCTAACTCCATTTTTACCTTCTTCTTTTGCTATACCCTTAAGTAGATGCTCAATAGTAGCTTTTGGCGCAACAGATAGAACATCGCCTGGAGGATACTTAAAGAGACCAGCGGAGCTAATAAAAACCATAGAGCCCTCAGAAGCCCGAAGATGCGGCAGACCAGACTTAACTAGGTTAAAAAAACCATTTACATCAGCATCCATCACGCTTTTCCATAAATCGATATCTATCTCGCCAATAAACTTTTGAGGGATATCAAAGCCTGCTGCATTTACAATGGTATTAATGGATCCAAATTTTTCAATGATCTCATTCATCACGCTATTAACTGAATCTGACTTGCTATTATCCAGCTGAAAAACTTGAATGCCTCCATCAATATTCTTAGCAATATCCACTGCGGCTTGCTCATTTTTATAATAGGTAATAGCAACTTTAGCGCCAGCATTAACAAATTCTTTTGCGCATAACGAGCCTATTCCTCCGCTCCCGCCAACAATCAGCACGCACCCTGTTTGAAAATTCTTATCGATCATTGAAATTTTGCCTCCATTAATACAGCATCCCCTAATGCAGCACCTAGCTGGGTTATAAATTGCGCAGCATAAACACCATTAATCACTCTGTGATCATAGCTCAAGGAGAGTGGTAAAAACTCCCTAGATTCAAAGCCTTCATTTTTAACGACCACTTTAGAGAATGTTTTAGATACTCCTAGAATACCAACTTCTGGAGGATTAATAATTGGTGTAAAAAATTTTCCTCCAATGGCCCCTAACGAGCTAATAGTAAAAGATGAGCCTTTGAGGTCTGGGAGCTTCAGCTTTCTTGTTTTTGCTGCGCTTGCCAGCATTGAAATTTCCTCAGCAATATTCACAATTGATTTCTCTTGAACGTTTTTGATGTTTGGAACAATCAAGCCCTCTGGGGTATCAACAGCAATGCCCATATTTACATAATTTTTAACAACTATTTTTTCAAGGTCCTGATCTAGGGAGCTGTTGAGCATTGGGAATGCTGATAAAACTTCTGCAGTAACTTTGACGATAAAAGCTAGGGGTGAAATTTTAAGCGCATGCTTGGTATTTAGTTGCGATCTTAGGTTAAGAAGCTCTGAAAGGTCACATTCATCGTGCTGAGTAACATGAGGGATATTAATCCAAGACGTATGAAGATTGGTGAGAGAAGATTTTTGAAATTTTGACAATGGTTGCTCTTCCACAGAACCCCATTTTAAATAATCAATATTTGGTTGCGTGAAAGTAAATGAATTATTGCTAGCGCCATTCAGGCGAGCCTTCACAAAAGCATGTAAATCTTCCTTCTGAATTCTTCCTTTAGGTCCTGATGACTTCACGAGAGCAAGCTCAATCCCAAATTCTCTGGCTAATTTCCTCACTGCTGGACCGGCATAAACAGTCCCTCTATTACCAGGATCTTGAGCTGGTTCAGCCAAGATCGGTTGCTCAATAATTTCTTCTATCTTACTAGGGACCTTAGAAACCTCTAAAGCATTAGCAGAATCAATAGCTGGCTTATGAGTCTCATCAGACGGCTCTCCTTCCTCGCCTTCAATCTCTAAAAATGGCGAACCTGCACTTACTTTATCGCCAACGGACACTTTGATTGCAAGTACCTTACCTCCAAGAGAAGTTGGTATTTCCATCGCTGCCTTATCAGACTCCAAAACAATAATAGGATCCTCCTCACTAACAATGTCGCCGGGTTTGACGCAAATTTCTATAACCTCTACATCCTCAGCTTCCCCTAAATCCGGTATATTTAATACTTGAGTACTCATTACACCTCCCAAGGATTAGGTTTGGAGGAATCGACCTTGAGCTTCTTGTAAATTTTATTAATCTCAGTTTTGGTTAATGCGCCTTTTTTAAATAGAGAATAAGAAGCCATTCGCGCAATATTATTCGCATCTATTTCAAAAAACTCCCTTAACTTTTCCCTGGAATCACTGCGACCATAGCCGTCGGTTCCAAGTGTGTAAAAGGGTGCTTTAATATAACTTCGAATTTGCTCAGGATAGGCCCTAATATAATCAGTGGAAGCTATAACTGGAACAGATTCATCACTCAAACATTCCTCAACATAGCTGAGCTTTGAGATAGCGTCAGGATTAAGCTCATTAAACCGCTGCTTATCAATACCATCCTTTCTAAGCATATTAAAACTGGTAACACTCCATACCTCTGCAGTAATACCAACAGAGCTCAAAATCTCTATCGCTTTAACAGATTCATTTAAGATGGATCCAGAGCCTATTAAAATCACTTGATGCTCTTTATTTTCAATGAGTCGGTACATCCCTTTGATAATTCCCTCATCAGCACCCTTTGGCTTGGCGGGCTGCTCATAATTCTCATTGGTTACAGTAATGTAGTAGTAGTAATTCTCTAAATCTACAAACATTTTTTGAATCCCATGCTGAAAAATTACAGCAAGCTCATAAGCATAAGCGGGATCATAAGAAAGGCAGTTTGGAATAGTTGCTGAAAAAAGATGGCTGTGCCCATCTTGATGCTGGAGGCCTTCTCCATTCAAGGTTGTTCTGCCAGAAGTTGCGCCTATCAGAAACCCTTTTGCCTGTGAATCGCCTGCAGCCCATGCCAAATCATGAATTCTTTGAAAGCCAAACATAGAATAAAAAAGATAGATTGGGACCATGGGAAGGTCATAATTTGAGTAGGCTGTAGCCAATGCAATCCATGCAGAAAATGCACCTGATTCATTAATGCCTTCTTCAAGCATCACGCCATCCTTTGATTCCTTGTACCACATGACCTGATCAGCATCCTCAGGCTTGTATTTCTGACCTTCAGACGAATAAATGCCTATCTGCCTAAAGAGCCCTTCCATCCCAAAAGTTCTAGCTTCGTCAGGAACGATTGGAACTATATGTTGACCAATTTTTTTATCCTTAATCACATCAGTCATCATGCGAACAAAGGACATGGTAGAGGATACTTTTTTTCCATCTGAGCCAGCTACGTATTTCTCAAAAATATTAGCCTCTGGCATGGTTAGCTTTTTAACGTGTTGACGTCTTCTTGGTATTGGCCCACCCAAACCTTCGCGTGTTTTTAATAAGTATTGTATTTCTGGAGAATCTTTAGCCGGCCTGACATATGGTAATTGCTCGATATCATCATCTGACACGGGTATATCAAATTTATCTCTAAAAGACTTAATATTATCTAGTGTCAATTTTTTGACTTGATGGGTTGTATTATCAGCTTCTCGTGAGCCAGTCCCGTAACCCTTTGTAGTCAAAGCAAGAATTACGGTAGGTGCGCCCTTAGAGTTCACTGCTTTATGATAAGCCGCATAAACTTTATAAGGATCGTGACCTCCTCGATTTAATTTGTAAATATCTTCATCTGTTAGATCCTCTACCATCTCCAAAACATCTGGATCTTGACCAAAAAATTTCTCTCTGGTGTAAGCGCCACCCTTCGCTTTAAAATTTTGGAGCTCTCCGTCAACAACTGCATCCATTAATTCTTGCAATTTTCCCTGTTTATCTCTTGCAAAAATTGGGTCCCATTGCCTTCCCCATACTACCTTAATCACATTCCAGCCTGAGCCCCGAAACTCTCTTTCAAGTTCATGAATAATCTTGTTATTCCCTCTGACAGGCCCATCAAGTCTCTGAAGGTTACAATTCACAACAAAGATTAAGTTCTCTAGTTTTTCTCGCCCTGCTAATCCAATTGCGCCCTTGGATTCAGGCTCATCCATCTCCCCATCACCGCAAAAAACCCAAACTTTTCTATTATTTCTAGGGGCAAGACCTCTTGCGGAAAGATATCGCATAATATTTGCTTGATAGATGCCCATGATTGGACCCAAGCCCATAGAGACAGTGGGAAATTGCCAGTACTCTGGCATGAGCCAGGGATGTGGGTAGGAAGAAATCCCCGGTTTATCTACCTCGCGCCTAAAGTTATCCAAATCTTCTTCAGAAAAATATCCCTCCAAGAAGCTTCTGGCGTATATGCCAGGCGATGAATGGCCTTGAAAGTAGATTAAATCCTCTTGACCTTCTTTTGAGCCTTGAAAAAAATAATTAAACCCAACGTCATAAAGCGTTGCAGAGGATGAGAACGTTGCTATGTGTCCGCCGAGATCATCATCGGATTTATTCGCTCTTAGCACCATCACCAAAGCATTCCACCTAATAAGCGATCTAATTTTTCGCTCCATAAACAAATCCCCAGGCATCTTTGCTTCTTCGCTCACAGGAATGGAGTTACGAAAGGGGGTCGTTAAATTATAATTAGGGATTGTGCCAAGCTCCGTAAGCTTTGATGCAAGCTTACCCAAGATAAATGAGGCTCGATCATTACCATCCTCAGAAATAATATTTTTTAATGCATCAATCCACTCTTGAAGCTCTGGATCCTGAATTGAATTTTGCATAATTTGATGAGTATAAACTTATTAAAACCGCTCTATTTCTTGAACTTTTGAATATCGCTTTATATAAAATGTTGTTATTATAAATGCTCTTTTATATTTAACCTAAAGGTAAATCATGCGCTTTTCATATCATGCTTCAATGTGCGATCCATCTTTCTATTTAGAGCTTGGCAAGGCTGCAGAGGCAGCTGGCTTTCACGCAATAACATTCCCAGATAGTATTTGCTACCCAAAAGAATGCGATTCTACCTACCCATACAATGATGATGGAAGTAGAGATTTCTTAGATGGTGTGCCTTTTTTAGAACCTTTTTCAATCATCCCAGCTATTGCTGCAGTTACTGATAAGTTAGAGTTTTCTACATCAGTGTATAAGCTAGCTCCCAGACAAGCAGTTACAACAGCTAAGTTTGTTACAACCTTAGGCGTCATTACCAATAATCGTTTCCATTTTGGAGTGGGGGTTAGTCCATGGTATGAAGATTTTCTTGCAACAGGAGAGCGCTGGGAAAAGCGTGGTAAAAGAATGGATGAGCAAATAGATATTTTGAAAGGGCTTATGAATGGTGAGTATTTCTCTTATAAAGGAGAGTTTTATGATATTCCTGAATTAAAACTATGCCCTGCTCCAACTAAACCGGTTCCTATTCTCATTGGCGGTCATTCCAAGCCCGCACTAAGACGTGCTGCAAGAGTTGGTGATGGGTGGATAAGTGCGGGGCTCAGTCTTGATGAGACAAAAAGCTTAATTGATCAAATTAATTCTTTTAGAGAAGATTTTGGAACCATGAACCATCCTAATTATCAGTTTCAAGTCATGGGTGAAGCTGCTTACACTCCTGATGGTATTAAAAAACTCGAGGATCTGGGAGCAACCGAGGTAATTGTTGCCTTTAGAAACACTTACGAGGGTGGAGCTGATGAAAGAACGCTAGAAGGAATGATTGCAGAAATTAATTGGTATGCGGACGAGGTAATCAATAAGTCTAAACAATAATGGTCGGGATGGCCGGATTCGAACCGACGACCACCTCACCCCCAGCGAGGTGCGCTACCAGGCTGCGCTACATCCCGTAAAACAATTGAAACAATTTAACATCCCTGTATTAAATCTGTAGAAAAATTTTATAGTTTTTGTTCTTTCTTCCTATGTCTGTCAAAAACTAATATCTAATATCTAATATCTAATATCTAATATCTAATATCTAATATCTAATATCTAATATCTAATATCTAATATCTTCACTCTCTTGCTTAACTGACTTAACATCAACATTAACATCAACATTAACATCAACATCAACAAAATAATTTGAAGCATTTCCAGATGCTACTGGTTAATAGTGTCTAATTTAAACATATTAAATATTGCAAATATTCTAAAAACTAGGATAATGCAATCTTAATCTAATAATATTAAGTTTAAGGAGAACTGTCTTAGATCTATAAAAAGTAAAAACTAAGACTCACTGAACTTAATAAATATGAAAATACGGAGTATTTGGAAAATGGCAAAATTTAAAAACCAACTAGCTTATATGCTTGCATTAATGGCTTCCCCTTTCTCAGCTGTTCATGCCCAAGAAGAGGTGGTTTCAGAAACAAATGCTAAGTCAGCTGGGTCAGAGGAAGTTGCACAAGAAGAAGCTAAAGGCTCCCTAAGCGCTGGAGCTATAGCAGCAGCCGTAGCAGCAGCAGCAGCGATAGCAGCAATAGTTGATGATAATGATAGCAGCAGCGCTCCGTTACCTGCACCAACACCTGCACCAACACCTGCACCAACACCTGCACCAACACCTGCACCAACACCTGCACCAACACCTGCACCAACAGTCATTGAGGAATATGTAACAGGTACATCAACAGTGGTCAGCGGCACATCAACAACTGCATCGGTAGGTACTGCTACTAGCACAAGTACTTCAACAGGTACTGTGGCTACTCAAACAGCTACTACGACTCAAACAGCTACTACGACTCAAACAGTTGCTACTCAAACAGGCACTGCGACTCAAACAGGTACTGCGACTCAAACAGGCACTGCGACTCAAACAGGCACTGCGACTCAAACAGGCACTGCGACTCAAACAGGCACTGCGACTCAAACAGGTACTGCGACTCAAACAGCCACTGCGACTGCAACAGCCACTGCGACTGCAACAGGCACTGCGACTCAAACAGGTACTAGTACAGACTTACAAGGTAATGAAATTGAAGTAATTAATGAAATTGAAGTAATTAATGTAGTTGAAGTAGTTGAAGTAGTTGAAGTAGTTGAAGTAGTTGAAGTAGTTAATGAAGTTGAAGTAGTTAATGAAGTTGAAGTAATTAATGAAGTTGAAGTAGTTAATGAAGTTGAAGTAGTTAATGAAGTTGAAGTAGTTAATGAAGTTGAAGTAGTTAATGAAGTTGAAGTAGTTAATGAAGTTCTAGTAGATCAAGAGATTGTTCAAGAAATTGAGCAGGAAATTGAGCTGGTCAATACAGTAACGGTGACTGTTCCAACTGAAGTGGATGTTGAAGAAGTTAGTGTTATTACTAACACGGCTACTAGAGTTCAATAATAAACTTTCTTTCTTATAAAACCTTCTAATGCTCTATTGGAAGGTTTTTTTTAACCTAAAATAAATTTTTAATTCTAACGGATCAATCATGGGATTATCCTGCTAATTTAAAATTCCTTCAATGGAGTACTAGGGAGTACTAGGGAGTGCTAGGGAGTATTAGAAGGTTTTGTAACATCAATACTTATAATAAAAGTTTATTTCTAATGGATCAAGCATTGGATTAATCTGCTGTATTGATTTATATATCACGCCATCTTTAAATGTATAACTCTCTTTTGCTTTCCACCCAATTTCTGGAACAATTCTAGTATATTGAAAAACATTCATTTCATTTCCTTTGCTGTTCTTATAGGTAGTTGAAGAATTTCTTCTTAGTGTAATGTTCGCAAAAATTAAATCAGGATTATATAAGTCTATTTGAGAGTTAAAGTTTAATGCCTTTTCTAAGATTGAAATATCATAAGAGTAAAATTTAATATCTGATCGCAAGCCCTTGGTTTCAATAATTAGCCCATCTTTAGTTTTAATGCTCTCATAGTTGCTTCCAATCCATTCATGCACTCCAAACTGATCAATATTAGAAAGAATAAACACTGCGTCATTTTTTGAATTTGATACCTTTATAAAGGAATAATCTTGCTTACTTATAAATGATTCATCAATCAAAATTTTATTTTTAGAGTAATAATTTTTTAAATCATTAAAATAGGAGTAGTCTATTGACGCACAAGAGGTGCAAAATATAGAAATAAATAAATATCGCTTAATCATAAAAATCTGCTGTGTGCCTATTAAATTTATGTTTATTAGATTTATGCGCCACGCCCCAGAGGTTATAGCCATGCGATAATGTGGCACCGCCATCCCTTGTGATTGGTTTAAGACCCCAGCCAAAATGTCTGCTATTGTAGGAATTAGAGAAAATTTCTAGGGGAATATAAAAAGAAAACCCTTTATCAAAACTACCTTCTCCAAACTCCTCTTTGCTAATGTCAGTTCGTGTAATGAAAGCGCTTAGCCTGAACCCTGAATAAAACTCTCTTGTGAATTCAAAAGATATTCCAGAATCTTGAGCTAGAAATTTTCCACCCTTCATTTTAAATATAATATTAGTCATAGGCTCATGGTAGTAAAAGGATAAGTGACCTGTTGTAGTTTGGTAATCTCTCATCCCAAACATTTGATCATAGTTTCTTTGATACACTTTCCAGGCCTCAACACCTATTGCGTAGTTTTTATCAAAAGGTTTAAATAATACTTCGCTGCCGTATCCATTGAACATAGATTCTAATATACCCGCAGAAAATTTATAAAAAATAGAGGGAGATATTTGGCCTAATTTATTTAATTGCATGCGTTGAATGCTCAAATCTCGGCTCTGTTTTAAGTATTGAACAATATCAGTCCTTACATGGGGTAACACACTATCAGAAGCAAGCTTAAGATCGCCCATGTTGTCATATAAACCATAACTAATCATAGAAACAAGCGATAACCCTCTTTGAATCAAAAGCTCTGAGCTTGATTTAAGCTTCAGATCACCAAAGAAAAACCCATCAGGACCACCAATTTGCGATCTTATGTCTGGGCCAATTGCATGAAAGAGCACTGGATACTTTGTTTCAGGATTAAATTTATAGTTTTTATTATTATTATTATTATTTAGTAAGAATGGCTCCACGCTTATCTCTCTGTCAGGCTTTGGAGGTAGAAATAGCTTGCGATCTCTAATAAATGTATTTCTATTAACTGCTACTGAGTACAAGCCAATCCCCCCATTTATCTCGCTAACCTTAAAACTGGTAATATTATTTGGAGCAATTTGATCTAAGATATTCAATGCTCTTCCAGAAGCAATAACAGGATTTCTATATTTTGTTTGAGCAAAAATTACCTCAAGCTCATTATCATTAATATTTGCATGCTGAAGAAATATTTTTTCATCACTCAAGTACTTTAAGGCCCCTTTAAATAAATTTTCATCAGATCTTGATGTAACAATTTTTATGGCGTTGCTATTACTAATTCGAGATTGTTTTTCTTTAGATATGGTTTGAGCATTTTTATTACCTAAATTAAGCTTATAAGAAAAGCCAAAATTCACTGTATTTCCACGAGTGAAATTTAATTTATAAGAAAAATTTTTAGATTGAGGAAAAATAATTCCAAAATTGAGATTGCTATCTTGTGAAAGTGGAATAACACTCTCAGTTTTATAGTTTGTGCCATCATATTCAAACTTTATCCTCATACCTTTAAATTTTGGAACATAGTATTCAAAACCAAAAAAATATCCCGCAGGTCCAGAAAAATAATCATCCACATTAAACTCGCCGCCTAGACCTAGGGATGAGCTTCTAGTTGCAAAGCGATCAGATATCTCTAACAGAGGATTTCTAATTAATTGGCCTGTTAAATTTCCCCAACCAATGCCCATTGTTAGGTCTAAACCTTTGGATAGATGCTTGCTTGCTACTATGAACTCAGAACTGAATAAGCCAGTACCTGCTAAATCTCTAAACCCCACTGCTATCTGCGGCAGCAATGGAGATTCTTTGATTAACCTAATCTTTGTATCAAAACTTTTATCTTTTAAGGACTGAGATCCACTAAACTCTTTAACACTACTATAAAGTTGATTATTGATGTCTACATATTGATAAGAAACCTCTAGCCAGTTGAATGGATATGCAATTAATGAACCTCTCAAATATGGTTCATTGTGGCTCCACGAAAAGCCTAAAGAACCTTCATCTAAAAACCTTGCATTAGGATTTTGAATAAGCCCGAGGGTTCCATAGTTTGAAAAGCTATATTCTTTAAATGGATATATATAGTCATCCGGGGCGGCTCGAAGATGAGAGGTAAGAACAATACAGATTAAAAACGCTTTACTTAGAAATTTCAGACGCCAAAAAAAAGAACGCATTGAAAATTAATATTTATTTAATACTATTCAAAGATGCTAGTGACAATGCCAAACTGCTAACGATTGGTGCAAGGGTTGCTGTAAATTGGATGCCTTCTAGTTTTCCAATCTCTCTAGGCACATATATTATTGAGCCAGGGTAGATAGTTGAACCTGAGTAGGAAAAAAATAGTTTTTCTTTGATCACCTCAGCATCCCCATTTGGTTTAATTACAACAATCCTGTCGCTGTCAGCAAATCTGCCTAAGCCGCCAGATTGTTCTATGTAATCTTTGGGTTTTAATTCTGAGTTATATCTTCTGCCACCTGGATTTAGGACATCTCCTGTAACAAACACATCTGAGGTAAATAAAGGAATAACAATCTCATCACCATCAGCCAAGATTGTATCCAAAGAGGCGTCTTTCTCGACCATTCTTTGACTAAATTCTGCAGATAACCTGCCTTTAAACTTAGCGGCTTTGAGCTCAGCTAAGATAATTTGTAAGTTTGTCGAGGATGCCACTGAAGAAATATTTGAATTGGATGCGAGGTAATTGATTAAACTGGAATATGTTTTATCAAAAGTTTCTTGTTGAATCTTTGCAACACTTTTTCTAAATAGTGAACCTCCATAAGGGTAGGCATTGTTAGTGTATCCGCCAGCCTCAGCAATGATTTCATGAAGTGTTGTGCCTTCAGCAAAGGAATACACCCCAGGCTTTTTTAAAGCACCATCAAGTGTAACAGTTAATATTTTTTGAGTGATTGGTGAGAAAAGTGGGATTTTTACACTATCACCATGCTCCAGTTTTGTAAGCATCATCACCTTGGGTGCTATTTTTACGATATTCCCTGAGGCTTTAGAAATCAATATTTCATCCGTTGCGGATACTGAAAAACCCTGTGCTAAGTTAGCTAAATCATCAAGATTCTCATTATCTTTTAATTCATATATAGCTGGCGTATTGATACCGCCAGAGATGGCAACAAGTCTTTTGGATGAATTAATAATTACAGAGTCACCACTTCGCAACGGGGATTTAAAAAGTAAGTTCCCGTTAATTAAAATATCATATAAATCAATTTCTTGGATTATTCTATTGTTTCTCTTATGGGTTATTGACCTGTAACTTCCACCCTCACTAATACCTCCCGAAGCATGGAGAAGAGATAGAATATTTGAGCCACCTGGAAGCGTATAAATTCCAGGGTTAGTTGCATTACCAATAAGAAGAATGCTCATATCTCTTGCTTGCTCTAGATTAATATATAAATCCATATTCAGATACTTTGACTTCGCAAACTCTTTAATGCTGCTGATTGCTTCCTCATAAGGCATTCCTGCTACATTGATCTGCCCTACTTTTGGAATGTTTATGGAGCCATCCCTAGCAACAACAATTTTTTGCTTGCCGCCACTGATGCTAGCAGTGCCGAGCGATTGAATATTCAGTACATCACCGACGTCTAGGACGTAATCTGCTGCAAAATTTAACTGATTCATTGGAGCAAAAGAACTCTGATATGAATTAAAAAAATTTGAGCCAAAAATTATAAGGTCATCATTTGTATCTTCTCTGGTCAATTGACTTTCGAGAGATTCGATTTCATCCTTGATAGCATCAATTCTACCCTCTGCTTTTCTAATGCGTGTTTCAGGTCTTTCGTTGAAATTGTCAGATAGGGTCTCATCAGCGTCAGCGTTCAAAAAATCTTCTTGGATAGATTTTGGCAAGCTTTTAAGAAATGCCTCATTTAGCTCTTGAGAAGTCACTGCATTAGAGAGAACAAATCCATAGAGACAGATAAAGCTTAAAAGTAGTTTTTTCATTGGAAGATTATAACAAAGTTATATATAAATTATACACACTAAGTCATGCGAGCAATACAAAAAAGAGATTAAAGAGGAAGGTTATACTGGCAATTCCAAGTGAGTGTTCTTAAATTTTTGCTCTTCTTGGTTACTGCTAAAATTAAGTCTCTTTAGCTCTCTATGATCTATAAACTATGATTTAATTTATTATATACTTTTTCAAACTCTGGTTTGCGTGATGGAGGCTGAAGCCGGAATCGAACCGGCGTAAACGGCTTTGCAGGCCGCTGCATGACCACTCTGCCATCCAGCCTTATTGCTTAAATGTAGCAATTGTATATGAAAGTCCTGTTTGCATAGTAATTATTAGCGCTAAAAATAAAAAGAAATCTGCTACAAAGAGAGTCAGTGCGCTACCTAAGAAAAGGCCTAGTAAAAATAAAATTAATGTTACAAGCTGAACAAATGTTTTAGTTTTTGCTAGGTAAGTTACTTTTGTTGCGCCCGCATTCCCCTCTCTCGAATTAAAATCTCTTAAGGCGCTCACCCAGTATTCCCTTGCAAGCATCAAACTACCAAGAAAACCAATATAAATACTCTCAAGATTTAATGAAAGCGCAATCACCACAAAGGTAATTAATATTTTATCTGCTA
>Ga0209308_10002065_pt1 | contig 17705 bp, 10 predicted proteins | sample COGITO_mtgs_1204_3_FD_184806 | JGI IMG/M metagenome (GOLD analysis project Ga0209308, IMG submission 184806) | Pelagic marine microbial communities from North Sea - COGITO_mtgs_120405 (SPAdes) (version 2) | ecosystem: Environmental > Aquatic > Marine > Epipelagic ...
GCTTGGAGCCCTTGCTCTTGGAGCACCCCCTCAGCGAGCGCAGCGAAGCGCTCGGCGGCCTCAGGGACGTGCGCGCCCTGCACGAAGAGCGCGCGCGTCTCCGCGCCCAGGAGCCTGCGCGGCGCGTCACCAGCGCGTCAGCACATGGGCCGTGGCGGGCGAGCGGGCGGGGCTGGAGCGGCAGCTGGTGCTGGCGCAGGTGTCGGAGCGGCAGCCATAGCTTGTGGAGGGTAGTTCGCTGGGATGGTTACTACCTGAGGTGCCTCCGGTGTTTTTGACCCAGCTTTAATGTTGATCTTAATATCCTTGGTTTCGAGTTCCACTTCATTCACACCTGATTTTGATACGAATTTGATGAGTGCTTGAATTTCGGTTAAATCCATGATTTGGTTTTATTTAGGGTGACTAAAATATACTTTAGCGACTAATGTTCGATTAATTATGATGGATCGTACGCCCATTTAAGATAGACTGATCCCCAGGTGAATCCACCTCCAAAGGCGGACAGGATAATATTATCTCCTTTGTTCAATTTAGATTCCCAATCGGTAAGACAGAGAGGGATTGTTCCGTTTGTAGTGTTTCCATATTTATGGATGTTGATCATGACTTTTTCTTTGCCTAATCCCATTCGCTTTGCTGTTGCATCAATAATGCGCAAGTTAGCTTGGTGAGGCACGAGCCACGCAACATCATCCGCGCCTAGGTTGTTGCGCTCCATAATTTCGTAGCTGACATCAGCCATATTTGATACAGCAAACTTGAATACAGTTTTTCCTTCTTGATGCACATAGTGCTGCCGTGCCGCAACGGTTTCTTCGGTCGGGGGATACTCTGAACCGCCTGCAACCTGATGAAGGTATTGCATGCCGTTTCCATCAGATCGAAGAATCGAATCTTGAATTCCACTACCAGATTCGTCCGCTTCAAGAAGAACCGCGCCGGCCCCATCTCCAAAAATGATGCATGTCTGACGATCGGTGTAGTCAATGATCGATGACATCTTATCGGCGCCAATAACGATGACTTTCTTATATGATCCCGTCTCGATGAATTTGGATCCGGTAACTAAACCGTAAATAAACCCAGAACAAGCGGCGTTAAGGTCAAAACCGAACGCATTGCTCATGCCCACTTTCGCGCTAACGATGTTTGCAGATGCTGGGAAGATTTTATCTGGAGTTACAGTGCAGAAGATTACGAGGTCTATTTCTTCAGGGCCTATTCCTCTTTTTTCAAGAAGCTTCTCCACAGCAACCTTAGCCATTTCAGTAACCCCTTTTCCTTCTCCTTTGAGAATTCTACGCTCTTTAATACCGGTGCGTGTGGTGATCCAATCGTCAGTGGTGTCGACCAATTTTTCCAACTCCTTATTGGATAGAATATAATCGGGAACGTGTGACGCAACGGCCGTAATTGCAGCTCTTGTTTTAGTCATAAGTTAAGTAAACACTTTTCGAATGCGATCAGCAAGATTTGCCTCGGCAGTATCTACCGAAAGCAGAATCATGTTTTTGACTGCATACTGATTTGAAATACCGTGTCCAATTATAACGTTTCCATTAACACCAAGTACAGGGGTGCCGCCATAAATTTCATAATTGAAACGTTCAAAATAGCTGTCTTCGATGCTTCGCTTTTTGATAAGTGTATAAAGTGCCTCAGCTTGCTTGAGCACAATGTTTCCAGTGAAACCGTCACAAACAATGACATCGGCCTTTCCGGAAAACAAATCGCGCCCTTCAATATTTCCGATGAAATTAAAGTCTTTACTTTCTTTCATCATTTCATGAGCCGCCTGCGATAATAAGTTGCCCTTCTCATCTTCCTCTCCAATGTTGAGTAATCCAACCTTTGGATTGTCAATATTGTAGATATGTTCGGCCATAATGCTTCCCAATATCCCAAATTGATAGAGTACGTCAGGTTTGCAATCTGCATTGATTCCTACGTCGAGAATTAGACTAACGCCTCCATTGAGAACGGGTAGGGCAGATGTTATACTTGGCCGAATGACTCCTGGAATGGTTCGGATGGAATACATAGCTCCAACAAGCATAGCACCACTGTTCCCGGTGCTCGAAAAAGCCTGTAGAGAACCATCACTAAGCATCTTGAAGCCTAACCCAATAGTAGAATTTGGTTTCTTTAAAAAAGCTTTAGTCGGATGTTCGCTCATCTCGATGGCCTCCTCCGTATGAACGATTTCAAAATAATCGTTGGGAAGTCCTTCGCGTTCGAGGATGGGAATTATTTGGTCCTTATTGCCTATGAGGCAAATCTTCGCACGTTCGCCGAGTTCCTTTTGGGCCAATATAGCGCCCAAAACATTGGCGTCTGGAGCGAAATCACCACCAGAAACATCAAGGCCTACTTTCATGGCCATAGCGCTAAATTAGGCCATTGTTTCTTTCTCCATCACTACTCTACCCTTATAGTAAAGTTTGCCCTCATACCAGTGGGCTCGGTGATAAAGGTGAGGTTGCCCTGTTGTTGGACATGTAGAGATTTGGGGCATTTCCGCCTTGTAGTGCGTTCTGCGTTTATCTCTTCTCGTTTTCGATATCTTACGTTTAGGATGTGCCATGGTCTAAACCTTAATTTTTCAATTTTTCTAACGCCTTCCAGCGTGGATCTTTTTCTTTTTCCTCCTCTTCAACTTGTTCTTGATCGTCAAAGTAGTGTTCAACTTCTGGGTTGCATTCATCTGGTTCATGCAGTCGTTTCGACGGCAAGTTGAGCGAGGTGAACTCGTATAAGAATTGACTTACATCAAGTTTGAACTCGCTATTTCCAAGAAATATTACCTCATCATTGCTAAAATCAGTTTTGGTTGCAAAACGGGCAATGAGTTCTTCCTCAAAGCTTAAGTCCAACCAAACGTCGTCGCCACAATGATCGCATATGGTTTTTACCTTTCCTGATATAGAAAAGGCAAGGTTCAACATGCGGTCGTTTTTCTCCATTCGCAATGCAGCATTGAGCTTCGCATCACTAATTTCTTCACTATTTCGATCTTCAAAGAACGCAGCTTCTAAATCCCATTCAAAATCATGAGCTCCGTTTGCGAGACCGCTAAACTCAACTTCATATTTTAATTCTGGATTCAAAGAGCTTTTAAAAAGGGTTGCAAATGTAACTAAACCCAAGACACAAAAACACCATTAAAGTGCTTTATCTGAGGAAGTTTGTAGGGCCGAGGATTCTAAGGCGCGTTGCGACTTTCGAGTGTTGTAAATGTCCATGGCTAAAAAGATTGCATTTCTGAATGATGTTGGGTCTGCTTCACCCTTGCCTGCAATGTCAAACGCGGTTCCGTGATCGGGCGAAGTTCGAACAATTGGAAGGCCTGCCGTGAAGTTTACACCACCATCGAATGACAGTGCTTTAAACGGTGCGAGGCCTTGATCATGGTACATTGCCAATACTCCGTCAAAATTTGAACGTTGTGATGATCCAAAGAATCCGTCGGCAGGAAATGGGCCAAATGCCAAGATTCCTTCTTGAGTCAATTGCGCTATAGCTGGACGGATTATTTCTTTCTCTTCTTCTCCCATTAGACCGCCGTCGCCATTGTGCGGGTTTAATCCAAGGATGGCAATTTTGGGTCGATTGATGCCGAAGTCCTGGGTTAAGGATCGCGCGAAGACCTGTGCTTTTGTGACTATTCGATCTGCGCTAAGTGAGGATGACACATCCTTCAGAGCCATATGACCACTAACAAGAGCTACCCGAAGTTGGTCGTGTGCAAGAATCATCAATGGATTATCCTCATTCGCATAATTTGCGAGATATTCGGTATGCCCAGGGAAATTGAAATCCGCGCTTTGAATGTTTTCTTTGTTAATAGGAGCGGTTATGAGCACGTCCATTTTGTTGGAAGCGATGTCTTCGACGGCGGCTTGCAAAGATTTGAAGGCATACTTACCCCCGTCTTCCGTAAGCTGTCCGAAGTTCACAAATGCATCGTCACTCCATGTGTTTACAACGTTGATCTTGTTGGCGTCGATCTCATCCGCGGTCTTGCATTCTTTAAATGAAAAACCCTCAACGCCTATCGTCTTCATGTGAAAGTTGACGGTTTTGGCTGAGGCATAAATCACCGGGACGCAATGTTCGTATACCCGCGAATCGCTTAATGTTTTCAATGCAACTTCAAGTCCAATTCCATTGATGTCTCCGCAAGAGATGGCTACCCTAATCTTTTTGTGCTTTCCCATTTACCTTTAATATTCGACCGTTAAGTCGATTTCACAACTTTTTTCAGTTGAATTTGTCTTACTTTGAAAATACGCAGCGAATGTAATGAACGGCCGATCAACGCTTTTTAAAATACTGCGTCTTTCTAGTAATGATGCGTAAACTTATTATTCCATTCATGACCCTGATTCTGCTGCTGGCGGCTTACGACGTAAGTGCTTCACATAATCGGGCCGGTGAGATAATATATGAACGAACGGGGTCAAGTCCCTTCGAGTATACCATTACCATAATTACCTATACCAAAACGGGCGGGCAAAGCGACGATGCGGATCGATGTGAGCTGGAGTTGTTTTTCGGCGACGGCACAAGGGAATACGTAAGTCGGGTCAACGGTAACTCAGGTTCAAGCTGCAATCATATTGGCGAGCAAATCACGACCAACACCAAAAAGAATATTTACACAACCACCCATACGTACCCGGGTGCTGGAATATTCAAAGTGTACATGCAAGACCAAAATAGGAATGCTGGGGTGAAAAACATCCCCAGTTCTGACAACGTCTGGTTCTATATTGAAAGTGAAATAGTAATTGATGTGAGTTCTGGTGGAAACACAGCGCCGACATTGCAAAACGCACCTATTGATAATGGATGTGTGAAAGAAATATATTACCACAACCCTGGTGCGGTTGACCCTGACGGAGATAGCTTGGTATATAGTATAGTGTCTAGTAAAACGGCAAATGGCCAATCAATTCCTGGGTTTGTATTGCCTAATGCTGTGTCTGGTAGCTCTGAAACATTGACCATCGACGAGCGCACTGGAACATTGAAATGGGATTCTCCGCAAGTTCAGGGCGAATTCAATATTGCCATACGGATAGAGGAGTGGCGGTATAATGTCAATAGTGGGGCGCTGGTATTTGTAGGCTCCATACTGCGAGATATGCAAATCGATATTCAACCGTGTGAGCCGAAAGAGCCGCCGATAATATCGGATATGAGAAAGACCTGTGTTGAGGCCGGCAAAGTGCTTCGTGTTTTGGCGCGCGTTACCGACGGAGACGACGACGCCATTGATTTTTCAGCTACTGGATTTCCCCTCAATTCTGGAGAAGGTGGTTCGTTGAGTCCTGACGGGATTATTGGTCAACCTCAGCCCGTAGAGATGGAATTCATTTGGAACACGCGATGTGATCATGTCCAATTTGAATCATACTGGGTGTATTTCAAGGCTAAAGAAAATCTTGGCCTAAGTGATGAGGAGTTAGTAGACTTTGAAGAGTTGGAAATTCAGGTTGTTGCTCCGCCAGTTCAAATCCTAAATGTTTCTCCAAAGGGTGCGGCCTTGGAGCTCAACTGGACGAACGCTCCATGCGAGGGAGGCGATGGGTATGAAATATATCGATACAACGACAGTTTAGGGTATATCGGTAAAGATTGCAATACCGGTGTTCCGGGAGCTTTAGGATATGAACTAATTGGGCGCAACGAGGGATTGGAGAACCGAACATTTCTGGATGATAATGATGGCGCTGGGCTCATCCACGGAGAGCGCTATTGCTACATGATTGTTGTTACTTACCCTGATCGTTCGGAGAGTTATGCAAGCCTTGAGGCCTGTGGCGAACTGATTCGCGATGTTCCCATTATCAATACGGTGAGTATTACTGAAACAGATGCCGAAATCGGATCAGATACCGTGGCATGGTATAAACCAATAGAACTGGATCCAAGTGCATACCCCGGCCCATACGCCTATCAACTTCTTAGAGCCAACGAAGCCGCTGGGCCTTTTGAGTCCATTTTTGTAAGCGATAAAGCGAACGATTTCCTCACACTCGATACGCATTACGTTGACACCCAGATTAACACCGAAGAACAACAGTTTTTCTATTCGGTTGAGTTGCTTTGGGGTGCCGATCAGGAATCGGTAGGCAAGTCTCGCAACGCGGCTTCAATATACCTGTCGTCAACACCAGCCGATAATCAGCTGACCTTATCTTGGGACGTTCAGGTGCCATGGACGAACGTTGAGTACATCGTTTATAGGTACAAAACGCATCCTGATTCGATGAACTTGTACGATGAGATCGGTCGTACAACAGAGACAACATTCATCGACAAAGATTTAGTCAATTTGGTTGAGTATAGTTACCTGATACGGTCAATTGGCGCCTATTCGTCTGGCCTCCTTTCTGACACTTTATATAACTACAGCCAAATACACACAGGCGTTCCAAAGGACTTAAACGCCCCGTGCACTCCACCAAATAGAGTCATAAATGGAGACTGCAACCTAGATCAAACCACCTTGATTTGGAACAACCCAAACACGTATTGTCCAGACGTCGATGATGTCGTGGCCTACAATATCTATTTCGCTCCTCAGCTTGGAATAGAAATGGACCTTATCCAAGTCAATGATAATCCACTTGATACGTCCTTTCTCAGACTTTCAGATGAGTCCTTGGCGGGATGCTATGTGGTTACCTCCATCGATAGTTTTGGTAATGAAAGCGATTCTGGTTCTGCTATGTGCGTTGATAATTGCCCCGTCTACCGTTTGCCAAATGTTTTCACTCCAGGAGGCGATGGCGTGAATGACTTCTTTATACCATATCCATATAAGTTTATTGAAAGTATTGACCTGACCATTTTTAATAGATGGGGAAATATTGTTTTCGAGACCACAGATCCAGATATTAACTGGGATGGAAAGGAAAAAAGAACGGGTCGGCAAGTACCTGATGGTGCTTATTACTACCTCTGCACTGTGAATGAAGTTAGGCTCGTGGGAATCGTTCAACGAGAACTAAAAGGATCCTTCACGATCATCAACGAAGGCGAAAAGCAAATAGCAAAGTAATTCATGTTTACAGGAATTGTAGAGACCTTAGGCCAGATTCAGCGTATCGAAAAAGAGGGCACGAATGTTCACTTTTGGATCGAATCAGAAATTACATCAGAACTGCAGATTGATCAGAGCGTTGCGCACAATGGTGTGTGTTTAACCGTGATTGAAATTGGCGAATCATACTGCGTAACGGCCATCGAGGAAACGCTTAATAAAACCAGTTTGGGTGGCCTTAAGCAAGGCAGCGCGGTCAACCTAGAGCGTTGTCTGAAATCGGACGGCCGCTTTGATGGACACATTGTACAAGGACATGTAGATACCACGGCGGTTGTTGTGGATATCAACGATCGAGGAGGCTCGTGGAATTTTAGTTTTGAGCTAGATCAGCCTCACAACGGACTCATCGTTGAAAAAGGAAGCATATGCCTAAATGGGGTCAGCCTCACTGTTGTAAACGTTGGTGAACGATCATTTTCAGTTTCCATTATACCCTATACATACGAGCATACAGGATTTCGATCTCTAAGTGTAAACGAACGTATCAATGTTGAATTTGACATCCTTGGTAAGTATGTAGCAGCCTCGATCGGGCGGCTAATGGTTTAGTGCGTCGCTGAAAGAATTTTACGAACCGCTCCAGATTTACCCATGGTATAATAGTGCATGCATGGAACGCCCTTCTCCATCAATTCGCGACTTTGCTCTATTCCCCATTCCACGCCAACCTGAGTTACTTCCGCGTCTGTTTTACAGTCTTCCAACGCATCTGACAAGGCTTCAGGGAAACTTAAGTGGAAAGTTTTAGGTATAAACTTAATCTGCTTTAGCGAGGTAATTGGTTTTAATCCTGGTATGATGGGAACGTTAATGCCAGCATCTCTGCAGCGACTCACAAAATCGAAATATTTGTTGTTGTCATAAAACATCTGGGTCACGATGTAATCCGCTCCGAGATCAATTTTGCGTTTTAAGTTTTTCAGATCGGCCTTGAGGCTCATTGCCTCAAAGTGCTTCTCTGGATATCCCGCCACCCCGATACAAAAATCGGTAGCACTCGCCTCCTTCATTTCTTCCTCGATATATTTTCCATTGTTCATGTCCACCACTTGCGATACAAGTTCGGAAGCATATTGATTCCCATTCTCTTCGGGAACAAAACTTTGTTCTGCTTTTCGAGCGTCTCCACGAAGTGCCAGCACATTGCGAATTCCTAAAAAATTAAGATCGATAAGCGCATTTTCTGTCTCTTCTTTACTGAAGCCGCCGCATATCAAATGAGGAACGGCTTGAACGTCATATTTGTTCATGATGGCTGCGCAGATACCAACTGTGCCCGGCCGTTTTCGAATACTCACTTTTTCCAAAAAACCCTTTTCACGTTTCTTGTATATATACTCCTCTCTGTGATACGTCACATTAACAAACGAAGGGCTAAACTCCATTAGAGGGTCTATCGCTCCATATAGTGAGTCAATTCCCTTACCCTTCGGGGGAGGTAATATTTCGAATGAGAGCAGAGTCTCAGTGGTGTTTTGTATCGCGTCTATTACTTTCATATATCAATATGCAAAGGTATGTTCTCAAACAATCGTGCAGATTTAAATGATTGGAAATCGAATCGTAACACGCCTTTAATTTCATGTAAGTTTGCCGCCAATTTTTACATGCATGAAGCGCATTCGGAATTTTTGCATAATAGCCCATATTGATCACGGAAAGAGCACGCTGGCCGATAGACTTTTGCAAGTCACCGGCACGGTAAGTGAACGAGACCTCAAGGAGCAAACCTTGGATGACATGGACTTGGAGCGCGAGCGAGGGATCACGATTAAGAGTCATGCCATCCAGATGGATTATACGTACAAAGGAGAAGCGCATGTACTTAATCTAATTGACACGCCGGGGCACGTTGATTTTTCATACGAAGTTTCGCGGGCCATCGCAGCATGTGAGGGCGCTTTGCTGTTGGTTGATGCCAGCCAAGGAATTGAAGCTCAAACCATATCGAATCTCTATCTGGCCATGGAGCATGATTTGGAGATCATTCCAGTTTTGAACAAAATGGACTTGCCATCGGCAATGCCCGAAGAAGTGAAGGATGAGATGGTTGAGTTGCTCGGCTGTAATCGAGATGAAATTATCGGCGCCAGTGGTAAAACAGGTAAAGGAGTCGATGAACTATTGGCGGCAATTATTGATCGCGTTCCGCATCCAACGGGCGATCCAGAAGCACCACTTCAGGCACTCGTTTCGATAGCGTCTTTAATCAGTTTAGAGGAATTATCGCCTACGTCCGAATCATGAATGGAACGGTGAGGCATGCCGATCAGGTGAAGTTTTTCCACACCAAGAAGGAATATCTCGCGGATGAAGTGGGTGTCTTGCGCATGAAGCCCGAGAAGCGAAAAGAGTTGAGAGCGGGAGATGTTGGATATGTCATTTCGGGAATCAAGCAAGCCAAAGAAATTAAAGTAGGGGATACGCTTACTCATAAAGAGAACCCGTGCGAAATAGCCGTTGAGGGCTTCGAAAATGTAAAGCCCATGGTTTTTGCTGGAATTTATCCGGTGGAAACGGATGAATACGAAGAGCTCCGCGATTGCATGGAGAAGCTTCAATTGAATGATGCTTCACTAACGTTTGAGCCTGAATCTTCTGCAGCTTTAGGATTTGGTTTTCGTTGCGGTTTCTTAGGGATGCTTCACATGGAGATAATCCAAGAACGATTGGAGCGAGAATTCAACATGAGCGTAATTACCACGGTGCCTAACGTAAGTTATTACGCGTATGCAACGAATGGTGAAAAGATGATTGTCAACAATCCATCTGACCTTCCAGACCCGGCGCAGTTGGAAAAGGTAGAAGAGCCGTTCATCAGTGCGCAAATTATCTCTAAGTCTGAATTTGTGGGCGCAATAATGAATCTGTGTATTGAGAAACGCGGCATCTTAAAAAACCAAGTCTATCTAACCGCGGATCGAGTCGAATTGACCTTCGAAATGCCACTCGCCGAAATTGTGTTTGACTTCTACGATCGATTAAAGTCAATATCGAAAGGATATGCCTCGTTTGACTACCATCCAACGGAATATCGGCAATCGAATTTGATCAAACTGGACTTGATGCTGAACGGCGACCCAATTGATGCATTGAGTGCTTTAATTCACAAAGACAATGCTTTTTCGCTTGGAAAGAAGATCTGCATAAAGTTGAAGGAATTGATTCCTCGACAGCAGTTTGAAATTGCCATTCAAGCCGCAATTGGCGCTAAGATTGTTGCAAGAGAAACGGTCAAGGCCCTAAGAAAAGACGTTACAGCCAAATGTTATGGCGGTGATATTTCTAGAAAACGAAAACTTCTAGAAAAACAGAAAAAGGGTAAAAAGCGAATGCGTCAAATCGGAAGCGTAGAAGTGCCTCAGGAAGCATTCCTTGCCGTCTTGAAGCTCGACTAACTTACCTCTGAGAGTCATTGGCAGCAAGGGCTGGCGACGGTTTTCGTCGAAATATCTTTGCGTGTTCGAAATATTTTCAAATGGTTTCTGCGTATACCGACCCCTGAACTTGGGACTATTTGAACCAAAATCAAACCCCGATTATTGACGTGGAAATAGCCGTTTTTAAACCGCTTTTCTTCACCCAATTTCTCAACCCACCCAACCCTTTGCGCCAAATCTTCGTGAAATGAAGACTGACCGCAAAACCGGCCCTTTTTCCAACTAAATTTGGGTTTTCGACATGAAACGTATGATACAACTACTGACACACCTATACCGCGCGCTACCGCTATTCGTTCTGTTACTTCTTTCTTCAGGTCCTGCTTTGGCTCAATCAGCCACCGGAGGATATGCTGGGGGTGACATTAGCTATCAAATGGGCAACGGCGACACCCTCGAAGTTTCCCTCAACTATTACCTCGATTGTGGCGGAGGATCACCCGGAACAAACCCTTTTATGATTTTAAGGAATTGTTCAGGAACCCCAATTGCTGCGAAGAACATGGGATCGCCCACAATAACGGAGATTTCCAATACCACCCAAACAACCAATTGCGGAGCAGGAACAATCAGTGGAAGACGGCGCTATCAGTATACGGCTCAAATTGATATTTCATCGGAATTGGGCGCGGCCTGCAACTTTTATCGGTTAACGATTAGCCCAAACACACGAAACGTAAGTCAGAATTTGTCAAGCTCCACTTCACAGCGCATGTGGTTGGAAACAAATATTTACGTGTTAAACGACGCTACTAACTCATCCCCAGTTTTTGGAGGAGAAGCAATTCCATACATCTGCAGTGGATCTACCGTAGGTTATTCACCACAGGTGTCTGATGCCGATGGCGACAGTTTAAGATTTTCGCTGGTTTCTGCCAAGGGCGGAACAACTTCAGCCTCCAATCTTACCTATTCAAGCGGATCGGCTGCAGCTCCAATATCAGGTATCAGCATCGATGTCGCTTCAGGTATGTTAACGTTTACAAGCCCAAACGATTCAGGTAATTATCAGGTTGTAGTGGAAGTGAATGAATTTGATAGAACAAGCGGAAACCAAATAAGCAGAACGTACAGAGATTTCCAATTTCATATCGACAGCACGTGTACGAATGATGGTCCAGTTCCAGCGACGGCGTTTACAAGTGTCACGAATGCAACCACAGTTGGCAACGACACCGTAATCATTGACACGGGTGATGCAGCCGTGTTCAGATTGCTTTTCACAGATGCCAACGGCATTTCAGGTTATACATCAAATGCAGTGAATGTCTTAGGTGGAAACGCCACTTTTAATACGAGCAATACGCAAGTTACTTGGACCCCTGGCGCTGCTGATATCGGAACACACATTTTCACCATTTCAGCTAAGGATAACGTAACGCCAGTAGCAGGCATCGGAGCACATACGGTGGTGGTTATTGTACAATCGTCAGCCTCTCCATTTTTAGTCACAGGCGTAACCACAATGGCCCAAACTTGTTTCGACCCAGCGAATGGCCAGTTAGCAGTAAGTTTTTCTGGAGGAACAGGTCCTTTTATGTTTGCCGTAGAAGGGAACTTCACCGGATATGCGGACTCAAACAGCACTGGACTTTTTACGGATTTAAACTTTGACGTTTATCGGGTTTATGCGATTGACTCCAGCGATTTGTCTGACACGTTAACCTCTTATGCGTTCACCATTCTTCAAAATGCATTTGACCTAAACAGTTTTACAACACTTGCAGACGTATCTTGTGATGATGCCTGTGATGGTTCACTACGCGCAAATCCGAATGGACTGGGTGCGGGTGGAGCTTCAAATTATACTTACCTGTGGGATGACGGACAAACCACTCGAATTGCCACAAGTCTATGTGGAGGAACACGAATTGTCACCATTACTGATACTTCAGGTTGCGCCCTACTAGATACGGCGATTTTATTCGAACCACCTTCAACATTCGCTGCACTCGATAGTTCTGATAGCGCCAGTTGCTTTGGCACTGCGGATGGTGCTGCATTCATAGGTGCGCATGGTGGAGTTGCTGCATCAACTTCAACATCAGAATATCTTATCGATCAAACCGAAGGTAGTTTCGAGCCTTACCCATATGGAAAGCCTCATAACGTAGCGGCTTCGCAGTACACAACAATTAGTCTCGGAGACGACGCCGTGTCTTCCACTCAAAACATTGGATTCTCTTTTGACTTTTTTGGAACGACCTATACACAATTTCGAATCTCTTCGAATGGCTTTATAACCCTTGGGTCTACCAACACCGACAACGGATGTTGCGTCGGTGAAACTCTGCCAGACAATACTAGTTCACCTCAGAGCGTAATTGCTGCGTATTGGGAAGACTTGAATCCAAATGCCGGAGGGACAATCGAAACATATAGATTGAATAATGGATCGAATGACGTACGTGTCATCAACTTTATTCGGGTTCCACACTTTGGTTCAACCACGACGGATGTTACGTTCCAGATCGTTTTGAACGAGACATCAAACATCATTCAAATCTTTGGGGATAGTCTCCCATCAAACGGAGATCCGCATACACAGGGTATTGAGAACACAGCCGGAGATACAGCATACTTTGTTACGGGCAGAAACGCGGCCAACTGGTCTGCCACAGATGACTATGTTTCATTTATTCCTCACCAACAAACTTTCAACTATGCATGGTCTAGCATTGGTTCTGGTGCTTCGGCAACTAACCTTACTGCAGGAACATATTCTGTAATCGCCACAGACGGCGATGGTTGTGGTGACACGGTAGACTTCGTTATCGAAGGCCCTACGCAAATTGATATTGATACGACGATAACACAGCCATCATGTCAAGGAGATACCGATGGTCAAATCGCCGTTACAGCTACTGGAGGAAACGGTGGCGCATTCACCTTTGCTTGGAATACGGGAGCGACAGGTTCGCCGCTTACAAACATTGGCGCCGGCACATACACCGTAACCGCTACCGATGTGGACGGTTGTGAAGATTCATTGACAATTGTTATCGCCGATCCGGCAGCAGTTACCATCACGTTTGACGTGGATAGTGCCAGTTGTTTTGGCGGAAATGATGGGCAAATAACCGCCACAGGTGCTGGAGGTACTTCAGGCACCTTTACTTTCTTATGGAGTACAACAAGTACGGCGAACCCGCTTACTACACTTACTGCTGGAACATACACAGTTACGGCAACAGATGGAAATGGATGTACAGCAGTCGATTCGGCTACAGTGCTAGAGCCTGCAACGGCGGTAACAGTTTCCGCCGACTCAACAGATGAGTCTTGTTCTGGAGCAGGCGATGGTACGGCCAGTGCCACTGGTGCTGGAGGTACAGGTACACTCACATATGCTTGGAGCAATGGAGCAACAACACAAAACATTACCGGCCTTACCGCCAACACATATACTGTAACTGCAACCGATGAAAATGGGTGTACGGCTACTGCTTCTACCATTGTCAACGCTGCAGGTTCGGGCGTCTCAATATCAATTGTTGATAGCACCGATGTCAGCTGCAACGGAGGCAACGATGGTCAAGCGGTTGCCGGAACACCAACAGGTGGCGCAACTCCATATACGATCGCATGGACGACAGGTGCTACTACCGATACGATTTCCAACTTAACCGCTGGTACATATACGGTAACTGCAACGGATAACAATGGATGTGAAGGAACTGATGAGGTAACAATAATTGAACCTGCAACATCGGTAATCGCTTCTATCACGGTAAATAGCAATGCCACGTGTAATGGTGGCAATGAAGGAAGCCTCACCGCTTCGGGAAGTGGAGGAACAGGGACGATCACATTTGTTTGGAGCAACGGAGCTACAACGGCAACCATCACTGGGCTAACGGCAGACAATTACACCGTAACCGCAACGGACGCCAATGGATGTACGGATACTGAAACGCAAGGAATATCAGAACCAACAGCGGTTTCTGTAAGTATTACCCCAACGCAACCCACGTGTAGCGGTGGCACTGGTTCGGCAGCAGCTACAGCAGGCGGCGGTACAGGCACCATCGGGTTTGTTTGGAGCAATGGAGCAACCACTGCTACAATCACAGGACTTACGGCCGACACATATACGGTAACAGCCACGGATGCAAATGGATGTACGGATACAGAGTCAACTATAATTAGTGCCGCAGGTGCAATTACCATTGCTTTTGCAACGGACAGCGTTGATTGTAATGGTGGATCAGACGGGGAGGCAACAGCCAACGTAACAGGCGCTTCCGGAACAATATCTTACGCTTGGAGTAACAGCGGTTCATCCCAAACAATCACGGGATTAACTGCAGGTAACTATACTGTGACCATTACGGACGGCAACGGCTGTACAGCAACCAATGACACAACAATATTTCAGCCTGCAACCGGAGTTGGAGTTGCTGTAGGAGGAACGAACGTAAATTGCAACGCTGGAAATGACGGAGTTGCTGGAGCGCTTGCTTCAGGGGGAACGCCGGGTTACACATACACGTGGAGCAACGGAGGTTCAACAGATACCATAACAGGATTAACAGCAGGTGTATATCGAGTTACTGCCACCGACGCAAATGGATGTACCGCAGTAGATTCGGTGACCTTGACTCAGCCTGGTTTGTTGTTTGCTGGTATCGGCGGAATTGTCCAGCCAACTTGTAATAGCTCTGCAGATGGTTCACTGCAATCATCCGGTTTTGGAGGAACGCCTGGGTATACATTCTTATGGAATACAGGAGCAACAACAGCGAATATTACAGGACTTACAGGAGGAAACTATACAGTAACTGTAACCGATGCGAATGGTTGTACAGATTCAGGTATACAGGCCTTGTCCGCGCCTAACGCTATGGTGCTCACAAGCGATACCGCAGGAGAATCTTGCAACGGCGCTGCCGATGGTGAAGCTTACGTATTCGTCACAGGAGGAACGACACCTTACACATATGCTTGGAATACTGGATCAACAAATGACACTGTTACTGGATTGACCGCGGGCTCTTACACGGTAACTGTAACGGATAGTAATAACTGTCTTGATTCGATTACCGTCATCATTGATGCTGGTGCTGGCGTAACACTTTCAGCAGCTGGAACAGATCCATTATGTAACGGAGATACAACAGGAACTGCCACAGCAACCGCAACAGGCGCTGGAACACTAACGTATGCTTGGAGCACAGGTGGAAATACTTCTACCATAACTGGGCTTACTGCAAACAGCTATACCGTCACGGTCACCGATGCAAATGGCTGTACAGATAGCGATACGGCAATTTTGGTTGACCCAACAGTATTAACTGTATCAGCAGCTGGAACAGATCCTGCATGTAATGGAGGAACAACAGGAAGTGCAACTGCCACAGGTGCAGGAGGCACAGGAACTATAACATATGCCTGGTCAACGGGTGGGGCAGGAGCTACCATAACTGGGCTTACTGCTGATACATACACCGTTACCGCAACAGATGCGAATGGATGTACGGCAACCGATACAACGTTGATTTCTGACCCTACAGCGATTGTGGCTACGGGCTCACCACAATTACACGAGACATGCGCTACAACGGATGGCGAGGCCACCGTTTCGGTAGCCAATGCGCAAGGAACTCCAACGTTTGCATGGAGTAATGGTGGTACTACGCAAACCATTACCGGCCTCACAGCAGATACGTATACAGTTACTGTAACAGACGGCAGCAGTTGTACAGATACATCTGAGGTTGTAATTCTCGACACATGTGCTTGTAATGTAATAGCAGCTACATCATTAACTACTGCAATGTCTTGTGCGGGCGATTCAGCTACGGTTACAGCGTCAGCTACTGGCGGCGGAGGAACATATACGTTCTTATGGCCAGGTGGTGCGACAACAGCAACGACTCAACTGCCAGCGGGCACTTGGTGTGTTACTGTCGACGACGGAAGTTGTACAGACACGGCATGTATCATTATTCAAGATCCAAATCCTATCACGTTTAGTGCCTTTAGTTCAGTTTCTGAATTGAGTTGCGACGATGCTTGCGACGGAGCCGGAACTGCAAATGCTACTGGTGGTGTAGGCACATTGTTCTATCAATGGAGCAGCGGAGCAAACACCGCAGCAGCATCTAGCCTATGTGGCGGATCTTATACGGTAACCGTTACAGACGGAAATGGATGTACCAACACAGCCATGTTTGCTCTAGTTGAGCCGCCTTCAATTTGGGCTGTTGTAGACAGCACCGATAGCGCAACATGTGGTGGATCTGATGGAGAGGCCTACTTAAGTGCATATGGTGGATTTGCAATACCAACTTCGACGGCGACGTATGTGGTAGACTCGACTGAAGGTGAGTTTGAGCCTTATGGAATAGGCGAGCCACTAAATGCAAATAGCTACGAAACAGTGACGCTGAATGATGATGCACTATCAGATACGATTGAAATTTTCGCAGGAGGAAACTTCAGCTTCTTTGGTAGCACTGAAACGCACTTCGTAGTGTGTTCACAGGGTTTCATCACATTCGATGCTTCGAATATCAATAGTGGTCAGGTAAACGGAATGTTCTCTGCGCCATCTGCAATACCAAGCACAGGGGCGAATACCCCTAAGGAATTCATCGCTGGATTCTGGGCTGACCTTGATCCAAGTTTTGGAGCTGCACAGATTGAGACATACGAAATTGGTACGGCGCCAAATCGAGCCCGTATTGTGAATTTTGTTGATGTCACGCATTTTGCTGGAGGTGGAAATACAGATACCAACACCTTCCAGATTGTCCTTTATGAGAACTCAAACATCATACAAATCCACTCTACTCAATTGCGAGATGATGGTGGAAGTGCGGTGCAAGGAATCGAAAATCAAGCTGGAACTTCAGCCTTCGGATTAGCCAGTAGAAACAACACAATCTTTGATGCGGACGACGACTATGTCGCATTCATTCCAACGACACAGGCATTCACATATACCTGGTCGAGTGTTGGAACAGGTTCATCATCTACAAGCCTACCAGCCGGCGCGTATACAGTAACAGTTGATGACGGTAATACATGTACGGATGTAGTCACATTTGACATTTTTGAATTACCATCTACGGTGGATGCAGGACTTTCCGTTGATGCGGGTGTTTCTTGTACGGGAACAACAAACACAGGTGAGTTAAGCGTCA
>Ga0209308_10002076_pt1 | contig 17631 bp, 18 predicted proteins | sample COGITO_mtgs_1204_3_FD_184806 | JGI IMG/M metagenome (GOLD analysis project Ga0209308, IMG submission 184806) | Pelagic marine microbial communities from North Sea - COGITO_mtgs_120405 (SPAdes) (version 2) | ecosystem: Environmental > Aquatic > Marine > Epipelagic ...
AAATAAACTTACACTTATCAAAATATTTAAAATCACAATAAAAACAGAAATAAAAAAAGGCGTTTTGGTATTATCTCTGGCAAAAAAGAAGTTAGATAAAATTTTTATTAGTGCAAATGCAGGAACTCCGTAGCCAAAAAATTTAAGAGCAGTAGCTGTCATTTCAACGTCTTTTGCTGAAAAAGACCCGTACCCAAATAACGCGTTCACTATTTGATTAGATGCTAATATTAAACCTAAACTAGCAGGTATAGACAGCAGCAACGACAGTTCAAAAGATTTATTCTGGATATCAGAAATTTTTTTTGTATTCCTTTTTTTAAAAGCTTTAGCCAAAACTGGCAAAGATACGGTTCCTACAGCTATTCCCGCAATTGCTAGATTAATTTGATAAACTCTATCTGCATAATATAAATAAGAAACAGCTCCTGTTTGAAAAGAAGCAATAATTGTTCCAACTAAAATATTTATTTGGGTTACACCTGATGATAAAATGCTTGGTAAGAGTTTTCTAAAAAAAAATTTTATCTTACTACTAAACTTAATTACAAAAGTTAAGGAAGGTTTATAAAATTTTAATGTAACATAAATCAAAAAAAACAATTGAATAAAGCCTGCCAACGTTACTCCATAAGATAACTGTCTTACAAAATTAAGATTTAAAAAATATGATATTATTAAACTAATAATTAGTACTATGTTTAATATAATTGGGGCTGCCGCAGCAGCTGCAAATTTATTGTTAGAATTAAGAATTGCTGAAAAAAAAGAGGATAAGCTTACAAATAATAAAAATGGGAAAGTGATTCTTGTTAATTCAATCGCTAATTCAAATTTAATTTCATTTTCAATAAATCCTGGTGCTATAATATAAACTAAGTAAGGCGTGAAGATTTCAGCAAGAGTGACAAGAAATATTAATATAAGTAATAATGAGCTTAAAACATCATCTGCAAATTTCTTTCCTTTTTTTTTGTCTTCAATTTTAGCAGCTATATAACTTGGTATAAAAGCTGCATTAAAAGTTCCTTCAGCGAACAATCTTCTAAAAGTATTTGGTAATCTAAAAGCAACAAAAAAGGCATCAGCAAAAATTGATGCTCCTAGAAATATAGCTATTAAGATATCTCTTACGTAGCCAAGAATTCTGCTGATTATAGTGAAAAAACTAAATAATGTTGCCGTTGAAAGTAAGTTCATAAATATTCTTAATTAAGCCATAAATTTTTAGTGAATTATCATTTTTTATATTACATACTCATCAAGTTAAATGCCAAAAAAAACAGAGATAGATCATTACACGGATAAAGAAGCCCTTGATTTTCATATAAAAGGTAAGTCAGGCAAAATTGAGATAAATTCATCAAAACCTCTAACAACTAAAAGAGATTTATCGCTTGCCTATTCTCCTGGTGTTGCAGCGCCTGTAAAAGAAATTTATAAAAATCCTGACCTTGCATATGATTATACAAGTAAAGGAAATCTTGTAGCAGTTATTAGCAATGGAAGTGCAATTTTAGGCTTGGGAAATCTTGGTGCTTTAGCGTCAAAACCTGTAATGGAAGGTAAGTCTGTTTTATTTAAACGTTTTGCTGATATCGATTCTATAGATATTGAAATAGATAATAATGATATAAAATCTATTGTTGAAACTATTAAAAATATTAGTGGTACATTTGGAGGCATTAACCTTGAAGATATTGCGGCACCTGATTGTTTTATTATAGAGCAAAAATTAAAAGAAATTTTGGATATCCCTGTATTCCATGATGATCAACATGGTACAGCAATTATTACTACAGCTGCTCTTATTAATGCCTTGGACATATCAAAAAAGAAAATTTCAGAAGTCAAAATTGTTGTCAATGGAGCTGGGGCTTCAGCTCAGGCATGTGCAAATTTGTTTAAAAGTTCAGGTGTTAAAAATGATAATTTAATTATGTGTGATAGCAAAGGGATAATTTATAAAGGTAGAAAAAATATTGATCAATTTAAATCAGCCTTCGCTGTTGATACAAAATTAAGAACACTTGATGAAGCTATGAAAAACGCGGATGTCTTTTTAGGTTTATCGGCAAAAGATGTTGTCAGCAAGGACATGGTGAAATCTATGGCTAAAAATCCAATAATATTTGCTTGTGCTAATCCTGATCCTGAAATTAGACCAGAAATAATCAAAGAAGTAAGAGATGACGCAATTATTGCAACTGGACGTTCAGATTATCCTAATCAAGTTAATAATTTAATAGGTTTCCCTTATATTTTTAGAGGTGCTCTCGATGTAAGGGCAAAAGCGATAAATGAGGAAATGAAAGTAGCTGCAGCTAATGCTATTGCGCTTTTAGCTAGAGACAATGTTCCAGACGAAGTTGTTTCTGCTTATGGCGGCGATAGACCTCGATATGGAAAAAATTATATTATTCCCTCAACTTTTGATCCTAGATTAATAAGTGTTATTCCTTCAGCCGTAGCGGAGGCTGCCATTAAAAGTGGAGTAGCAAGAAAAGAGATAAAAGATTTTGATTCATATAGAGACCAACTATCTAACCGTCTAGACCCTTCAATGTCTTTAATGCAGGGTATTAATGCCAAGATAAGAAAAAATCCTAAAAAAGTTATATTTGCTGAAGGTGAAGATGAGAATATGCTTAAAGCTGCAATAGAATTTGGCAGAAATAAACTTGGTATACCAGTTTTGATTGGAGTGGAAAAAAGAATAAGAGACCAATTAAAAAAGATTGGCTTGGACGAAAATTATAAAATTGAAATTGTAAATTCTACAGATAAAGAAAAAAGAGAGAAATATGTTAAACATTTATACAAAAGACTTCAAAGGGAAGGTCAATTAGAAAGGGACGTTGACAGATTGGTCCGAAACGATCGTATTGCATGGGGTTCTTCGATGATTGCTTGTAAAGATGCAGACGCTATGGTCACTGGAAATATAAGACATTACGCAGCTTCAATTGAAAAATTAAAAAGAGTTGTTGAAGCTAGGCCTGGAGAAGAAATTTTTGGAATGACTATGATAGTTTCAAAAGGAAAAACCATATTAGTTGCTGACACTAATGTGCAAGATTTTCCTTCATCCGAACGACTTGTAAATGTTTCAAAATCATGTGTTCGTGTTGCGAGACTATTTGGTTTTGATCCTAAGGTTGCATTTTTATCTCACTCTACTTTTGGAAAACCTATTTCAAAAAATACCAAGCACGTAAGAAACGCTATAGCGTTATTAAAGAAAGAAAAAGTCGACTTTGATTTTGATGGTGAAATGCAGCCAGATGTGGCATTAAATCCTATCTATCAAGAAATATATCCGTTTTCAAAAATAGTTGGTAACGCAAACATTTTAATAATGCCTGCATTACATAGTGCGGCTATATCAACAAAACTGATGAAAGTGTTTGGTGGTGGAAAATTAATTGGTCCTTTATTGATTGGATTAGGTTTACCTATTGAGGTTGCTCCGCTTAGAGCAAGTACATCAGAAATTTTAAACTTAGCTTCTATAGCCTCATATTCATCAGGGATAATAGACTATTCTAATTAGAGTTTTGATCGGCTTAATTCAGTAGCGAGATAGATTGATGGTATTACCTCCTCAACATCGTAAATTTTATTTGCTTCATTAATGACTTCTTTTTTTTCGTCTTTGTCCATTGCTATGCCAAAAATATAAATATTTTTATTTACAGTTTCCAAAGTGTAGTTTCTGGCTTTTGTTTTTTTGTTAAAAATTAAAGCAGTTCTTAACTGACTGGTTATGAGAATATCTTTTGCTGTGCTTTTAAAGTTACTTTGGCCTTTTATGGTTATTGCATTTTTTACAGAACGAACACCTTTTGTCTCCCATGCCATTTTTGTAATCTTTATTTTTTCTTCAGGCTCATCAACCTTTCCTGATAAAAAAATTCTTCCGTCAAGAACCTCCGACTGAATAGAAATAAAATACTTTTTATCTTTTAGGGCTAATCTTGCAGACAGGTTTTTTTGCATTATTGTGTCATCAATTTGCATACCTATTGTTCTTGGGTCAAAAGTGATATTTACGCCTGCTCCAAATTGACCAGCAGAAGAGCATGCTGATAAGAAGAGTATTAATAAAAGGTTAATAATTTTTTTCATTTTTTACTTTTAAACACAATTCATAGATTTTATTTTTATTAATATTTTCTGTTTCTAAAATTAAACTCACAGTATCTTTCAAACTATAATTTTTTAAATATTTTTTTATTTTATTCACAATTTTTTCTTCATCAAATTTTTTAAACTTAGTATTATTCTCTGATATAATTACTGTAAGTTCACCCTTAATGGTGTTTTTAAATATTTTTAATTCATCTATTTGTTCTCGTATAAATGCCTCGTGAATTTTAGTTATTTCTTTTGCAATAAGTATTTTCCTACCAGAAAAAAATTTTTTAAACCCTTTTATGTAAAAATTTAATTTTTTTGAGGGTATAAAAAAAATTTGAGTAAATTCACTTTTTGATACGGTGGATAAAACTTTTTCTAGTTCATTTTCAGTTTTGGGTAAAAAACCATAAAATAGAAATTTATCACTAAAACCGGAAACGCTTAAAGCTGAAGTTATTGAGGAAGGACCTGGAATTGGTATCACGCCAATTGAATTTTCAATACATTGATTAACTAACAATCTCCCGGGATCGGATAATAAAGGCGTCCCGGCATCAGAAATTAATGACAAAATTTTGCCCTCATTAAAATATTTAATGATGCTAACTAGTTGTTTTTTTTCATTAAACTTATGATATGAAATTAATTTCCTTTTTATTTTGTAATGACTTAACAACTTTATTGACCTTCTTGTGTCTTCGCAAAGTATTATGTCAGATTTTTTTAAAACTTCTAAGGCCCTCAACGTGATATCATCAAGATTTCCAATGGGAGTAGAAACGATATATAAGTGATTTGAAAAAAGTTTCATTATGAAAAGTAAAATTTTTTTATTATTATTTTATATACTATTTGCATTTAATTCTAATCTATTTAGTGATGAGAATAATAGAACCCTTAAAGTTGGTTTGCTAGCACCTCTTTCAGGACCTTTCAGTGAAATAGGTAATTCGCTTTTACACTCCCTACAATTAGCTCTTGAAGAAATAAATGATAAAAATGTTATTATTATTCCAAAAGACTCGGGTTTTAAAAATGATGAAAAAATTAATTCTGCAATAGACGAGCTAAAAAGTTCAGGTGTTAAAATAATAATTGGCCCTGTAACATATGAGGAATTTAACCAGGCAAAAAAATATAGTGATTTAATATTTATTTCTCCTTCTAATATTAAACCTGAATTTTCCAAGAATATAATAAGTATTGGAATAAGCTTAGAGTCACAATTGATTGCGCTATCCGAATTTTTAAAAAAACAAGGAAAAAATAAAACCATAATAATGTATCCGGAAAATGAATATATAGAGATGGTTGAAAAAAGATTAGGAAAATTAAGTTTTGAGAATGCAAAAAGATTTAAATATAGTTCAAATCCTGAAATTCTTACTGGTGAAATTGAAATTTTAACTAACTACACACAAAGAAAAAAAAACTTAGAATTAAGAAAGAAAATGTTTGAAGACAAGGAAGACGAACAATCTAAAAAAGAACTAGAAAAATTAGAGCAATTATACACTTTAGGAGAGGTTAATTTTGACTCAGTAATTATTATTGATTTTGGTAATAATCTTAAAAGTGTTTTAACATCACTTGTTTATACAGATGTAAACCAAGAAAATGTTCTGTTTACTACAATTAATCAATGGTTTGATGAAAGTATATTTTATGAAAATACAATTAAAAATTTATACTATCCATCTGTCGATTATAAGGAGTTCAAAAAGTATAATAATAAATATTTTGAAAAATTTAAGATGTACCCGAATGAAATTACAATTTTAGCCTATGATGCCTTGGGGTTAATTTATTACGCCTGGAAAGAAAATGATGAAATAAATTCTGTTAATAATTTCTTATTTAAAAACAAGATAAAAGGTAAAATTGGCACATTTAGTTTCAAGAATGGGAAGGTTATTCAAAAATTAGATATTTATAAAACTGAAAATAAAAAATTTATTAAATTTTAATTTTTTTTTTTAATTTTTGAAATGCAATAAATCTATGGTCCATTTTTATTTTTTTAAATTTAGCCATTTGACCAAATGTAATTTTTTTTTTTTGAGGTACGAATATAGGATCGTAGCCAAAGCCTTTCTTTCCTATTATTTTGTTTGAAATGCTTCCCTTAAGTTTACCCTCTGCAACAACTATCTTATTATTATTTTTATAGGCGAGACTGCAAACAAATGTCGCTTTTCTGTTTTTTGTTTTTTTCATTTTTTTTAAGATAAATTTCATTGCTTTCAGAAAACTTCCATGTTTTTTTGCTAATCGAGCAGAATAAATCCCTGGTCTATTATTTAAAGATTCAATACATAGCCCAGAATCATCTGATATAACCGGGAAATCTACAAAATTTGAAAAAAAATTAACCTTAAGTCTAGAGTTGGAAACAAAAGATTTGCCGGTCTCCCTTGGGCTTTTAATTTTGAGTGAAATAGGTGATATTTTTTTATATTTTTTGGGTAATAAATAACTTATTTCCTTAAATTTTCCTTTATTATGAGAACCAATTAAAATTTTTTTCATATTAAGCCTAGTAATTTAATAAGTACTTACTATATAGCAAGTTAAATGAGTGAAAGTAAAAACGAAGAAAATAAAAAAACACAAGAAAATTCTGAATTAAGCAGTGATCATACTGTAAAAACCTCTGATGACAATAAAAAAGAAGAAGAAATTAAAGAACTCTCTCTTGAAGAAAAATTAAAAATATCTGATGACAAATTGTTAAGATCGCTAGCTGAAATTGAAAATCAAAGAAGAAGATTTGAAAAGGAAATTAAAGATGCATTTGAATTTGGCTCATTTAATTTTGCTAAAGAAAGTTTAGCTATCCTTGATAACCTACAAAGAGCAAAAGAAGCAATAAAAAATGATGAACAGTTAAAAGTGAATAAAGATTTAGATAGATTCTTAGAAAATATTATAATTATTGAAAAAGATTTACTTTCAATTTTCGAGAAAAATAAAATTAAAAAGATTGATGCTCAAAACAACAAATTTGATCCAAATATTCATCAAGCAATGTCAGAAATTGAAGACGAGAAAGCAGAAGCAGGAACGGTACTACAAGAAATACAAGCAGGTTATATGATAGGCGAAAGATTGTTAAGACCAGCTTTAGTAAGTGTATCAAAGAAAAAGACTTCTGAAAATCAAGAAAACAAAGAGAAAAAAGAGGAAAAATAGACTTGTAGAAGTGGAAACAACACCCATATAGATCATCATAGGAAACAAATTAATGACAAAAGTAATAGGAATAGATTTAGGAACAACAAACTCATGTGTTGCCATCATGGATGGTTCACAAGCTAAAGTATTAGAGAATACTGAAGGAGCTAGAACCACACCTTCTGTAGTCGCTTTTTTAGAAAATGAAGAAAAGCTTGTTGGACAACCCGCAAAAAGACAAGCTGTAACAAATGCTCAAGATACAATATTTGCTTCAAAAAGATTAATTGGTAGATCGTTTGAGGATGACACTGTAAAAAAAGATATTAATAAAGTTCCATTTAAAATTGTTAAGTCCGATAATGGAGAAGCTTGGGTAGAAGGAAAGGGTAAAAAATATTCTCCATCTCAAATTTCTGCTTTTGTTTTACAGAAAATGAAAGAGACAGCTGAGAAGTATTTAGGACAAGCTGTTACGAAAGCTGTAATTACAGTTCCAGCTTATTTTAATGACGCACAAAGACAAGCAACAAAAGATGCTGGAAAAATAGCTGGACTAGAAGTTTTAAGAATTATTAATGAACCAACTGCTGCCGCTCTTGCTTATGGACTTGATAAAAAGAAAGGCCAAAAAATTGCGGTGTATGATTTAGGTGGTGGTACATTTGATGTTTCGATTCTTGAAATTGGAGACGGTGTATTCGAAGTTAAATCAACTAATGGTGATACGTTTCTAGGTGGTGAAGATTTTGATGATACAATTGTAAATTATCTAATTAATGAATTTAAAAAAGATAATGGTATTGATTTAAGAAACGATAAATTAGCACTTCAAAGATTAAAAGAGGCAGCTGAAAAAGCTAAAATTGAACTTTCGTCTGCAGCTCAGACAGAAATAAATCTTCCATTTATAACTGCAGACAAAACAGGGCCAAAACATGTTAACTTAAAATTTACTAGAGCAAAATTGGAAGCCTTGGTTTCTGATTTAATTGAAAAAACTTTAGAACCTTGTAAAATAGCTTTAAAGGACTCTGGTTTCTCTGCTGCTGAAATTAATGAAGTGGTTCTAGTTGGGGGAATGACTAGAATGCCAAAAATAATTGAAACAGTAAAAAATTTCTTCGGTAAAGAACCTAACAAAAGTGTAAACCCTGATGAAGTTGTTGCGATGGGTGCAGCAATTCAAGGTGGAGTACTACAAGGAGATGTTAAAGATGTATTGTTATTAGATGTAACGCCATTATCTCTCGGTATTGAAACTCTTGGTGGCGTATCAACAAAATTGATTGAAAAAAATACAACTATTCCAACTAAGAAAAGTCAGGTGTTCTCAACTGCAGAGGATAATCAACCCGCAGTTTCTATAAGAGTGCTTCAAGGAGAAAGAGAAATGGCGGCAGATAATAAAATTTTGGGTAATTTTGAATTGGTGGGCATTCCCCCGGCGGCAAGAGGGACTCCTCAAATAGAAGTAACATTCGACATAGATGCAAACGGTATTGTTAATGTATCAGCAAAAGATAAAGGAACAGGTAAAGAGCAGAAAATTCAAATTCAAGCTTCAGGAGGATTATCTGAGGAAGAAATTAATAAAATGGTAAAAGAAGCTGAAGCAAATAAAGAAGCTGACAAAAAGAAGAGGGAGTCGGTTGATGCTAGAAATCAAGCTGATAGTTTAGTTTTTTCAACCGAAAAAAGTTTAAAGGAACATGGAGATAAAATTTCTGCTGAAGAAAAAAAAGCTATTGAAGAAGGTATTGCTGAACTTAAAAAATCTTTAGAGGGAAGTGATGTAGAAGATGTTAAAAAGAAAACACAAAATTTAATTCAAGTTTCTATGAAGTTAGGTGAGGCGGTTTATAAGAGCCAACAAAAACCTGGCTCTGATAAAGCTGATAGTACAAAAGACGCCAAACCTGATGACAAAGAAAATGTAGTTGATGCTGATTTTGAAGATGTAAAAGACGTAAAAGAAGAAGACAAAGAAAAAAGCGCCTAAGAAAATAAAGGAGACGTCCTGTGGCTAAAAGAGATTATTATGATGTCTTAGGTGTACCAAGATCCTCATCAAAAGACGACATTAAGAAAGCTTACCGTAAACTCGCTCTAAAATATCATCCAGACAAAACTAAAGGTAACAAAGCTTCTGAAGAAAAGTTTAAAGAGGCAAGCGAGGCGTATCACATTCTTTCTGATGAAAAAAGAAAAGCAAACTACGATCAATTTGGTCATGCTGCTTTTGAAGGTGCAGGTTCAGGTGGTCAAGGTTTTGGTGGTTTCGATACTTCATCTTTTTCAGATATATTTGAAGATTTCTTTAGTGATTTTGGTGGAGGAGGAACAAGTAGAAGGTCTAGCAATAGAGGTAACGACTTGAGATATGATGTAAGTATAAATTTAGAAGAATCTTACAAAGGTATAGAAAAAAATGTTAAATATACTACTTACAAATCTTGTTCAACATGTTCAGGCAGTGGAGCGGCTAAGGGCTCAAAACCGATAAGATGTGATTATTGTTCTGGAAGAGGAAAAGTAAGAACTAACCAAGGCTTTTTTACAGTTCAACAAACATGCCCTCAATGTAGTGGGTACGGTGAAATGATTGGCGATCCATGTGATAAATGTAGTGGAAACGGAAAAGTTCAAGCGAATGAGAATGTTACCGTAAAAATTCCAAAAGGAGTTGATGATGGCACAAGAATAAGAGTATCAGGAAAGGGCGAAGCTGGGTCTAAAGGAGGTGCTAGTGGAGATTTATATCTTTTTGTCTCAATCGATAATCACGAAATTTTTAAAAGAGCTGAAGAAAATTTATACTACGAGTTACCAATATCATTTTCTGATGCAGCTTTAGGTACCTCTGTTGAAGTACCATCAATTGACGGTGGTAAATCAAAAATAAAAATACCAGCAGGCACTCAGCACGGAAAACAATTTAGACTCAGAGGTAAAGGAATGCCTATTATGAGAAGAAGTGTTTTCGGTGATCTTTATATAAGAATTAATACACAAGTTCCAACTTCACTTTCTAAGAGACAAAAGGAAATACTTGAGGAGTTTAATGAAATTGAAGGGAATAAACCAGATCCAGCAATTAAAACCTTTTTTGAAAAAGCAAAGAAATTTTGGAAGAATTCTTGATTAGATGAGTACTGAACAGATAATGTCTGCAATTTTTTTAATTGCAGTTCTAGTTTTAATCTTACCGGGCTTTTTATCTACAAGTAATAAAATAAAGGATTTTTTTAAGAATTTATCTATTTGGACTATAATTACTTTGGTTATTATTGTAATCATTTACATTATAGGCGGATGAAAAAGATCAATTTATCAATCACTGGCTGCATGGGAAGAATGGGCCAGCAAGTAATTAAATCTTCTAAAAAAAAAAGAGAATTTAAATTAATCTCTCTTACAGAAAGCAGAGCTATTAATAAAAATATTTCAGGAATTAAGCCTAGCCTAAATGATATTAGTTCGTTTAAAAAAACTGACGTTATAATAGATTTTACTGTTCCAAAATGTACTTTAGAAGTTTTAAAATTAGCTACAAGGTTAAAAAAAAGAGTGGTGATAGGAACAACAGGTTTTAATAAAAAAGAAGAATTGTTAATAAAAAAATTTTCAAAAAAGATTCCAATTCTTAAAGCTGGGAATATGAGTTTAGGTGTGAACTTATTAATGTACTTAACAGAGATTGCATCTAAATCTCTAGGTAATAATTTTTTAAGTAAGGTTTTCGAGGTTCATCATAAACATAAGATTGATTATCCGTCAGGAACAGCTTTAATGCTTGGAAAAGGAATAGCTGACGGCAAAAATAAAAATTTATTTAGTATGATTGGAAAAAAATTTCTCAATAAGAAACGATTTCCATTCTCAAAAAAGATAAACTTTAATTCGGTTAGAAAAGGAGAAGTAATAGGGGAGCATGAAGTGAGCTTTTCTAGCGGAAAAGAAATCATAAAATTAAATCATGAATCTTTTGATAGAGCTTTATATTCTGAAGGTGCGCTGACGGCTGCAAAATGGTTAATCAAAAAAAAAGCTGGGCTTTATTCAATGAGGGATTTACTTAATTTCAAGTGAATAATAAAGAAAAGGCTAAAGTAATTCAAAACATATTGAATAAAACTTATCCTAAAATACCAATACCCTTAAATTATAAAAATACATTTACATTACTCATTTCAGTTTTACTTTCCGCTCAATGCACAGACGTAAATGTAAATAATGTTACAAAAGATATTTATCCAAAGTATTATAAACCTGAGCACTTTGTTAAACTTGGAAGAAAAAAGATTGAAAGATTAATAAAGCGAATAGGAATTTTTAGAGTAAAAGCAAAGAGTATTTTTTATTTATCAAAAATATTAGTAGAAAAATTTAATGGTAAGGTGCCAAAAACTTACAGGGAATTAGAAGAACTGCCTGGTGTAGGCCACAAAACAGCCAGTGTAGTAATGTCTCAAGGTTTTGGTTTTCCTGCATTTCCTGTAGATACTCACATTCATAGATTGGCACAAAGATGGGGTCTGACTAATGGTAAAAATGTTGCTCAAACAGAAGAAGATTTAAAAGAAATCTTTCCTAAAAAAAATTGGAACAAACTTCATTTACAGATAATTTGGTATGGTAGAGAATATTGTAAAGCTAGAGATTGTTATGGAATAACTTGTAAAATTTGTAAAAGCTGTTATCCAAATAGAAAAAAAACTTTTAAAACAAAAAAAGCTTAGCAGGTGAAAATTTTAGGAATAGGCAACGCCATTGTTGATGTAATTTGTAAAGTTGATGACAACTTTATTACACAAAACAACTTAACAAAAAGCACAATGAAACTAGTAGATGAGGCTGAATTTAAGAAGCTTTTATCAACGCTTAAAATTGAAGAAACTGTTTCTGGCGGCTCTGTAGCAAACTCAATAGTTGGTCTTTCTCAATTAGGAAATAAAGTCGGTTTCATAGGAAAAGTAAGTGATGATGATTTAGGTATCAAATACGAAGAGGGTTTGAAAAAAGAAAATGTAGAATATTTTTATTCAAAGAAGAAAGAAATAATTCCAACTGGAACATGTTTAATATTAATAACACCAGACTCTGAAAGAACTATGGTAACTTTTCTTGGTACTGCAGGAAAAATAAATGAAAATGATATTGATACGAATGCAGTAAAAAATAGTGAAATCTTATTTTTAGAGGGATATCTTTGGGATGAAGGTGAACCAAAAAAAGCTTTTGAAAAGGCAATTAATTATTCAAATAAAGTTGCTATGTCATTATCAGATTTATTTTGTGTAGAACGACATAAATCTCATTTCTTGGATCTAGTAAAAAATAAATTAGATATTACTTTTGCAAACGAACAAGAGATTATGTCATTGATAAACGTTAAAAAATTTGAAGATGTAATTGAATTCGCAAAAAAGATAAATAGATTGCTTGTTGTTACTCGTGGAGATAAAGGCGCTGTAGCAATTAATAATAATGAAGTTACAGAATGCTCTGCGAAAAAAAATCTTAAAATCAAGGATCTAACTGGTGCAGGAGATTTATTTGCTGGTGGGTTTTTACATGGCTATATTAATAAAAAATCAATGAGAGAAAGTTTAGAAGTTGGAACAGATATGTCTTCAAAAGTAATTCAAATTATAGGAGCAAGACTAAGCTGATAAAATATATCACAATTTTAATTTATTTCATTTTTCTTAATCTTTCAGCTTCAGAATACTTAAAATTTGATAGTCAGGATGTAATGTATTTCACCAACCAATAAAATTTAATCATCCAGTTTTGATTATCAAAGGAGAAGAAAGCCATTATTATATTGAACCATGTAAAATTCTTGAAAAAGAATTATTAAAAAAAGGGAATAAAGTAAAACTAGTAAATATTCCTCAGGCTAACCACTTCTTTAGTACTAACGGTGAAATTGGTAAGGGTGTGGCAGTAAACGGTTGTAGGCATGATCCAATAGTAAGAATGTCTGATGGAAAACTTCGTTTATATAGTGGAGCGAGAATATATATAAAAGAAGCTAAAAGAAAATGCATCACTTCTGAAAGCGGTAAAGGAAAAAATAGAAAGAAATTAAATGAAGCAGTAAATTTAACAATTGCTTTCTTTAAGAAGAACCTTAATTAATTTTTTTCCTTTTAAAGCTGCCTTTACCTTTTTTAGGTTTCACAACTCTTTTTCTATATTTGCTTGTAAACAAATCTTTTGCAATTTTGTTTCTTTTTTTCAGAAAGAATAACCGTCTTTAGTATTTATAATAAATTTTTCATCAGAAAATTTATCATTAATTTTTTTTCTTAATCTGTATATATGTGTCTCAACAGTATGAGTATCAGCGTCAGATGAATAATTCCAAACTGATGAAAGTATTTTTTTTTTTGATATAGGCTTTTTATTTTTAAGAAATAATTCTAGTAATTGTATTTCTTTTTCTGTAAGAATAATTTCGTTTCCATTTTTTGATAATTTTTTTTCATTTTTATTTAATAAGTATTTTTTAATCTCAATTGACGAGTTTTTGCTAAATATTCTTTTTGCAGCAACGTTTTCTACGATAGCGTTAACTTCCTTCAAAGATGAGGGCAATTCTAAAAAAGCGTCGAAATTATTAGATAGTTTTTTTTTACTTGAGGCACATACTTTCAGACTATCACTGTTAACCACAAGTCTACTGTCTACTTTGTCCTTTAAAGCATCCTCATGAAATAGAATTACATCATAATCCGATGAATTTTTTTCGTTAACAGAATTAAACTTTAAAAAAGGTTTTAGTTCATCTAGAGTAGATGAAAATGAAGTAGGACCTAAAATTAAAACTTTTAATTGATGCATATATTAATAAATAAAAATTACCTTACTTATAATAAATTAAAAATAAAATGTGCGATAGGTAAAAAAGGAATAGGTAATAAAAGAAAAGAAGGTGATTTAATAACACCAAAAGGACAATTTAGAATTAAATATATTTTATATAGAAAAGATAGAGTTAAAATCTCTTCAAAATTAAAAAAAAAGGTTATTAAAAAAAATATGGGATGGTGCGATGATCCTAAATCTAAACAATATAATAAACTTATTAAATTGCCTTTTGTTTACCGTCATGAAAAACTTTATAAAAAAGAAAACATGTACGACATTATTTTAGTCCTTAATTATAATATGAATCCAATCAAAAAGAATAAAGGTAGTGCTATTTTTATTCACATAGCTAAAAATAATTTTAAAAAAACCGAAGGATGCATTGCTATAAAGAAGAATCAAATATTAAGAATTGTAAAAGAAGTAGAGCCAAATACACAAGTTATAATCTCTCTCCAAAAATAGAGCTTCCAATTCTCACAAAAGTAGCACCATTGTTTACTGCTTCCATATAATCAGCGGACATTCCCATGCTAAGATCTTGCAAAGCAAGTGATTTATTTAATTCATTTAAGGATTTAAAGTATTTTTTTGGGTTGTTGTCATTAGGTGGAATAACCATAAGTCCTAAAATATTTAAATTTAATTCAGTTTTACAATAATTATAAAATGGATCTAATTCGTTTACAGGTATACCAGACTTATGTATTTCATTTCCTATATTTACCTGAATAAAATATTTTATATTTTTTTTAAGACTTATTTGATGCTTTGCTAAAGTATCTGCTAATTTTTTGTTATCCAAAGAATGAATGTAATCAAAAACTTTTACAGCATCTTTTGCTTTATTGCTTTGAAGTTTACCTATCATATGTAATTTTACGCTCTCATTTGTATCTTTAATTTCAGACCACTTTGAAGTAGCCTCCTGTACTTTATTTTCTCCAAAATGACGATGACCATGATCTATTAAAGGTCTTATATGATCTAAAGAGAATGTTTTGCTTACTGCAATAATATTTACTCTCTGGAATGACTTAGTCGAGGCAATATTCAATTTTATTTTATTAAATCTTTCTATTATTGTGCTCATATGTTTGTTGTTAAAAAAAAATATTATCTAATAATTGAAAGTATAAAAGATATAAATTTAGATGACATAAAAAAAAATCATAAATTCTCAATTATTTATAGAAATCAAGATAAATTTGAAAAAAAAGATGAATTATTAAAATTTAGAAAAAAATGTAAAATAAAATCAATAGATTTTTATGTAGCTAATAACTTAAAACTTGCTACATATCTTTACTCAGATGGGATTTACTTATCCTCATATAATAAATCGTTTAAGGCATTGTCTCTAAAAAAAACAAATTTTCAAATTATTGGATCTGCTCACTCTCAAAAGGAGATCTATGCAAAGATTAAACAAGGATGCGAGGTGATAATATTTTCAAAACTATTTTCAGTTAATTACGATAAATATGCACCTTTTCTAGGAGTAATAAAATTCAATAATTATTTAAAAAATAACAAAAATTTAATACCACTGGGTGGTATAAATTTAAAAAATTTAAACAACTTAAATTTAATCAAATGTAATGGTTTTGCTTTAATGTCTGGGGTAAAAAAAAAGCCGGCTATTACTAGCCGGCTTTTTTAATTTAATTTTCTAACTTAATTAGAATGCCATTGATACGTTAAACACAGTAGACGTTACGTCTTTATTTGCTGTGTAAGCAACGTTTTCGTAGTCATTCATTGAAACAGCTAGTGTTAAACCACCTGTAGTGTAAGCAGCAGCGATTTGAGTCACTTCTTGCTCTACATCATCAGTTGTATTTAACATGTGCGTAGCAGTTGATTTCTCAACACCGTAAGATATTGATAAATCATCATTTACAGCAACTAACGCAGAGTATTTATGACCAAATACTGATTCGTAAGTAGCGGCTGTTCTAGCAGTTGCTAAAGCTACATATGATTTAGAATAACCTAATTTTGCGTTACCTATTGCATATGACGCATACCATGCACCACCTTCAGCACCTTGACCTGTGTCTCCTGCTGAACCACCGAATTCACCGAATGAAGCACCTATAGCTAAACCATCAAGTGGAGCTGCAGATACTGCGTACTGAGTGAATGTTCTACCATTATTAGCTAATGAACCTGTCGTGTATACAGCACCTGTATCGTTTGCTGCTGTAATTATACCTGTGTTAGCTGCAACTAGGTTATTAACTGATTGGTTAGCGTCAGCTACTGTTGAAGGAGCGTAAGCTATTGAACCTTTAATACCAAATGGTAATAAATCAGCTGGAGTGTGGTAAGATACGTTGTTCGCATCACCTACAGACCATTCTTCAAACATGCTTTCATTAAAACCTGAATCTGATCCTCTATCTCCTGTTGCAGAATGGATACCTTTTTTTCCAGTCTCTAATCCACCTTCAGAAATACTGATCATAACTTTTCCTAAAGAACCAGTGTCTAAGAATAAGCTACCATCGTCTTGAGTTGTGTCACCATCGATATCGATGTTGTAACCAAACGTCATTCCGTTGTCTAATTCTCCACCAGCGCTTAAAGTAAATTCATTTGCTACACCAAGAGAATTTGGTTGCTCTTGTGCGCCAGCTGTTGAGTCACTACTTACGATTAAGTAAGAAGCTTTAGCGTTACCTGTTATAGTAAGCTCACCAGCGTTAGCAAATGAAAACGATAATGCAGTAAATAGTACTACTGCTGTTTTTAGTATGTTTTTCATTTTTTTCCTTTGTTATTATTAATTTTAAAAACACCATTTTTTTACATTTTTTCTTACTATTTTGCTTTAATTTGTACTAATTTTGACTATAAATTCTTGCAGTGTGATATTTATGTAACACCAAAAATCCCAATAAATTTGCGTTTTTTTGTTTAAAACCTAAAATTTTACCGATAAACGTACTAAATATTTTTATAATGACAAAAAAATCACAAAATATAATTTTTAATCATGTTAAGCGCTTTTCTTTGCTAGTAATTTTTTCTTTTTTTTTAGTATCTTGCATTAAATTCAAATCATCTGAGCCCATTTCTGGTCCTGAAAAAGCTCGAAAAAATATAGAAGAAGGTCGGGGTGTATCGATAGGTAATGCGGTTAAAGGTATACGTGGTGGTGCAACAACTTATGAATTTAGTACAGCAAATCCGATGTGGAGAGCCTCTTTAGAGACATTAGATTTTTTGCCTTTAACGACTGTAGATTATTCAGGTGGCATTATAATCACTGATTGGTATTTCGACACTAATAGCAACACAGAAGAATCTATCAAAATTGCTGTTAGATTTTTGTCAAATGATATTAGAAGTGAAAGTGTTAAAATTACTGTTCATCAAAGAATTTGTAAAAGCTCTGGCAATTGTAAAATTCAACTTTTAAATAATTCCAAC
>Ga0209308_10002077_pt1 | contig 17630 bp, 23 predicted proteins | sample COGITO_mtgs_1204_3_FD_184806 | JGI IMG/M metagenome (GOLD analysis project Ga0209308, IMG submission 184806) | Pelagic marine microbial communities from North Sea - COGITO_mtgs_120405 (SPAdes) (version 2) | ecosystem: Environmental > Aquatic > Marine > Epipelagic ...
GATACACTACTAACACTATCGTATTATTAAACTACCTAAAACAGGTGTAAGTAATACTATTATATTATTTATGTGGAGATCAATGATGACTAAACGGATACCAATGAGGGGTGGCGATGAGTATGATGGACTAACTAAAGCACGTAGGTTTCTATTATGGAAAGCAGGGCAGTTAAAAAAGATTAAACGTGCATACAACAAAAGGTTTCGTAAACATATCAAGGGGTTGAAAGATGAATGATCTTATTAAGATAGAGACTATAACAGACCATGAGGATGGGTCAGCTACACTAACACTTGACTTGGATGCAGAAACATATCACAAGATATTTGAGTACGGTTTCGTAAAGCTTATCATGAAGGGGATGGAAGTAGATGTACCTAACTGAAGCGTTAGTATGTGTTGGCCTGGTTTATCTAGGCTACTTCATTGGAAAGAACTACATAAAGAAAGGTAAGAAGTAATGCGTAAGTATATAGTACGTTACCACACAGGCTTTGATGATTGGATGTGTGCAACACATGAGAATCCATTCACGTATAACTCTGAGCCTATCTTATTTGATAGCCAAGAGGCAGCAGTACAACACGCTAAGCAATATGCTGAGGCAGTAGTAGAGGTATATCAAAGTGTTCACCGTTGAGATGGAAGATGAAGAAACAACTATAACTACTATAGATGAGTCATGTACATACGGTGACGTTAAGATATACATGGATCAAGAGAGTGTAGGGATTACACAAGAGGGTAGTGATGGTGATATGGAATACACTATATTTATAGAGATGAGCCACCAACAATTTGCTGACCTTCTTGCATCCATGAAGCAACCTGTCGGATCATACTACATTAAAGAAAGAAGAATACGAACATGATGGAGTTAGCACTGGTTAAGTCCTTGATGGATAAGGATTTCTATACCAAGCACAAGGGTATTCGATGCCCAGATAAACTATTCAGTAAAGATGTACGTAAGATTAAGCAGACACTTGACTATGCTATGCGTGAGTATGGCAACAGCTTAACAGGATCAGAGCTTGAGGCTTTGTTCTTTGCTACTAACAACAGCATGACTACAGCTAACAAGGATGTGTATAAAGGTTTGTTCCGTATACTAGAGAGGGAACTACCTATGGCTCAGCCTATTGCTGAGGAAGTAATGTCTAAACTATTCCAACAGGTTGTCGGTGAAGAGGTAGCTAACTTAGGCTTTGAGTATGTCAATGGATCACAGACTTCACTAGAACCTTTACGTAACATACTATCCAACTATCAGGATGACTTCCTACCTAACCTTAATGTTGAGTGGGAAGACTTATCAATGGAAGCATTGCTTGCTGCTGCTGATGAGGAATCACAATGGAAGTTTAACATACCTTCACTGCGCCGTAAGATTGAGGGCATTAGCGCTGGGCATATGGTGATCGTAGGGGCTAGGCCCAACACAGGTAAGACATCCTTCCATGCTTCCATCGTGGCTGCTGAGGGTGGCTTTGCCCATCAGGGTGCCAAGTGTGTCATCTTCTGTAATGAAGAGGCTGCGACCCGTGTTGGTGCACGTTACCTTAGCGCTGGTAGTGGCATGTCTATTGAGGAAGTACGTAAGAACCAAGCCCTAGCTGGGCTACGCTGGTCTAAGGTCAACCCTAATGTTAAGATCTTGGATAGTGTAGGTAAAGACTTGACATACGTTGAGGCTATACTTAAGCGTGAGATGCCTGACATTGTTATCCTGGATATGGGTGATAAGTTTGCTAACAAGACCAGTGATAAGTCTGATGTGTATCTTAAGGAAGCTGCCATCTATGCACGTAACATAGCTAAGCAGTATCGGTGTGCTGTCATCTGGATGTCACAGCTTAGTGCTGTAGCTGAGGGTAAGGTACACGTAGACCAATCAATGCTTGAAGGTAGTAAGACAGGCAAGGCTGCTGAGGCTGACCTCATGATCCTCATCAGTAAGAATGCTACAGTTGAGGGGCAAGAAGAAGCTGATACCCAGCGCCACCTTAACATTGCTAAAAATAAGTTGACAGGTGGATGGCATGGGCTTATACACTGTGACCTTGATGGGGCACGATCTATTTATTCTGCATAGGAGACATGATGAGACTAGTACTAGACGTAGAGAACACTACAAGTAACCGTGGTGGTAAGCTACACCTTGATCCATTTGAAGAGGGTAACATCCTAGTACAAGTTGGTGTCAAGAACATGGATAAGCCTGATGAAAGACACATGCTTACCTTTGATCATAAGGAATACAAGGATCGCAATGGGGCTAATCACTTCATCATCCAAGCATTCCTTGCTGAGACTACACTACTGATCATGCACAATGCACAGCATGACTTGATGTGGCTATGGGCTAGTGGCTTTAAGTATGACGGGTTGATATGGGATACTATGTTAGCTGAGTATGTATTGCTACGTGGTCAGAAGCTACCGCTAAGCCTTGATGCCTGTGCCCAGCGCCGTGAACTTACATTTCAGAAGGATGATACATTAAAGAAATACTTTAAAGAAGGATACAACACCGATGAGATACCTCTCTCTGAGCTTAGCTTTTATCTTGGGTGTGACCTTGATACCACTGGGGAGTTGTATGAAGCGCAGTGTGCAGACTACGCCACCTCAGATAGTGCAGGACTCACCAATGTTAGAGACACCACCTTCCGTGTCTGTCAAACCCTTACTAGAATGTACATGTCAGGGATCAAGGTGGATAGAGCCTCCCTCAACGCAGTAAGAAAAGAGTTTGAACAAGAGAAGGCTGACATTGAGGATCGCCTACAAGATCAAGTCAAGACACTGATGGGTGACACACCTATTAACCTTAACTCACCTGAGCAAATGTCGCAGGTGGTGTTCAGTAGGTCGGTTAACAACAAGAAGGAATGGGTAGAACTGTTTGACTTCGTTAAGACACCTGCTGAGTTCAAGGCTACGGTTAACGCTAACACTACTGTGTTGACTAGGACTACAGCATTCACCTGCCCAACATGTCAGGGTGTAGGTAAGACACATAAGATCAAGAAGGATGGCACTAAGTTTGCTGTGCCTAACAAGTGTGCTGACTGTGCTGCACGTGGCTACCAGCTTAAGAAGACTAATCATATTGCAGGGCTAGCGTTTACTGCACCAAGTAAGGAATGGGTAAGCGCTAATGGATTCGGAACAGGGAAGGATAACCTAGATGCGTTGGTTGGAACAGCCAAGAGTAAGGGCATGGATACTGCAGTTAAGTTTCTTCAAGACCTCAAGCGTCTTAGTGCTGTGTCTAGCTATCTATCTTCTTTTGTTGAAGGCATTGACGTATACACTAAGTCTAATGATGTCCTTCATGTAAGCCTGACCCAACACATTACATCTACTGGTAGGTTCTCAGGACGTAACCCTAACATGCAGAACATGCCACGTGGTGGTACATTCCCGGTCAAGCGTGTGTTCGTAAGTCGTTGGGAACATGGACAAATACTTGAGGCTGACTTTGCTCAGCTTGAGTTTCGTGTGGCTGCATTCCTATCACAAGACCCTGTAGCTATGGCTGAGATCAACACAGGATTTGATGTGCATAGTTACACAGCTAAGGTTATCACTGATGCAGGTCAGGCTACTACTAGACAAGGGGCCAAGGAACATACGTTTGCACCCCTCTTCGGGGCCACAGGTTATGGTAGGAGCAAGGCTGAGGAAGCTTACTACATCCACTTCACACAGAAGTATGAGGGTGTAGCTGCATGGCACAAGAGCTTAGGTGATGAGGCTGTAAGGTTCCAGAAGATTACTACACCATCAGGTAGACAGTATGCTTTCCCTGATGTTAAACGTAATAAGAATGGTGGGGTATCACACTTCACTATGATTAAAAACTATCCTGTTCAAGGATTTGCTACGGGTGATGTTGTTCCTGTAGTGTTAATGGAGATGGAACGTAGGCTTATGCCATTACAATCTTGCTTGGTTAACACGGTGCATGACTCAACCGTAGTAGATGTACACCCTGATGAGGTGGAGCAAGTCATTGATATCATTACACAAATGAATGAAGGACTTAACCTACTTATCAAGGATGCATATGGTGTTGATGTCAACGTGCCACTATTATTAGAGGCAAAGATAGGGCCGAATTGGCTTGACACCAAAGACGTAGCATGATATAACTCCGACTCTTGTAACATTATAAAGGACTAATAAATGTCTAACGAACTAATAGCTGCACAAGGTATGTCTATCGCTGAGATGATGGGTATCCCTTCAAGTGGTGGGTCATCCTCATCATCTAACCTAGCACGTATTTCTGTGCTTAACGACCCTATCATGGGTGTCATTGAAGTGAATGGCAAGAAGGTAAAGACTGAGGTAGTGCCAGGAACAGCCATCAAGGTTGTACTAGGTGAAGATAATACTGTATACTGTGACAGTGTTAATGTACGTACCTATGCTGTACGTCAGCGTTGGTCTAAGTGGGATCAGAACAATAGCACATTCATTAAGTCAGTCATGGCTAATGAACTTAAGTCTGACCTTAAGGATACGAATGGTGGCTTCAACTGTGGTCGCCCTGCAGGTTACATCCCTGACTATGCTAGCCTACCAGAAGCTACTAAGGTGGCCTACAATGCCATCAGACGTACACAGGTAGTGTTAGGTACAATGAAGCTTAACAACCCCACAGACGCTAATGGAGAGCCTGTAGAGGGGCATGAAGAAGCTTGGTATCCATTCGTCTATGAGATGAAGTCAAACGAATCTATCAAGGCAGTCAATGAAGCTAATGCTAAGGCTGCTAAGAAAGGCTTGAAGCCACTAGCATACTACTCAGTATGGAAAGGTGTTGATCGTACATCTGACAGTGGTAAAGCTTACGCTGTACTTGGTGCTTCAGTAGGTCAGGCCCATGACATCCTTGAGTCTGACATGGATACACTGCAAGACTTTGTTGCATGGGTTACTAATCAGAATGAGTATGTTCTTAACCAATGGGATGAAAAGAAGGTAGACAAGTTGTCATCAGAAGATGAAGGTCTTGTTGGTGGGTTCATTGACATTGAGGTAGCTAGCTAATGCATAGAGCAGAGATAGCCCTTCAACTATTCTTTCAGAAGGCTATAGCTGGTGAGACTATCATGACTGAAGAGGTGGCTGATAAGGTCGCCTCTGATGTCAAGGCTGCATTGTATAAGCAGTTCAGTAGTGGTCCACGTGATGCATTTAGGTTACGTATGTCTAACATAGGTAAGCCTAAGTGTCAGCTATGGTTTGAGAAGAATGATCCATCAGATAAAATACCACTGCCACCTAACTTTGTAATGAACATGATGATAGGTGACATCACTGAGGCTGTATTCAAAGGGGTACTACGTGCAGCTAAGGTAGACTTCCAAGACAATGATGTTGTGTCGTTGGACTTGGGTGACTTAGGTAAGATCAAGGGTGAGTACGATATGATCCTTGATGATAAGGTAGATGATGTTAAGTCTGCATCACCATACTCTTATGACTCTAAGTTTGAAAGCCTTGATACACTACAGAAGAGTGACACATTCGGCTACATCAATCAGCTTGTAGGCTACGCTAAGGCTGCAGGTAAAGATGTAGGTGGGTGGTGGGTCATCAACAAAGCAACAGGGCACTACAAGTATGTCTCTGCTGAGGACGTTGATGTTGATGCAGTGATTGAGAACATTAAAGATACTGTAGACTACATCACTAATGACAAACCCTTTGAGCGTTGCTTTGAGCCAGTGCCTGAGTACTACCGTAAGTCAGCATCAGGTAACACCAAGCTAGGTATTGCATGTGGTTACTGTTCATTCAAACTTAAGTGTTGGCCTGAGTTGAAACAACTTGAGTCACGTGTATCACAGGCTAAGATTAAACCTACTGTAGACTACGTTCATATAGGAGATGACAATGGCTAAAGCGGTAACTAAACGCCGCCATGTCAAAGCTAAGTATCGCAGCGGTCTTGAAGATGGGATCGCTGTTTTACTATCTAAGCTACAAAGTAAAGTCAGGTATGAAGTACTTACAGTAGAGTGGGAAGACCTATCCTATCGTAAGTATACGCCTGACTTTCTGCTTGACAATGGCATCATCATTGAGGCTAAGGGGTTATTCGATAGTGATGATAGACGTAAGCACCTTAAGGTTCAGGCACAACACCCTGAGTTAGATATAAGATTTGTGTTTAGTAACTCATCAGCTAAGCTATACAAAGGATCTACTACTACGTACTCTCAGTGGTGTAATAAGAATAACTTCATGTGGTCACATAGGATCATACCTCAATCCTGGTTAGAGGAACAAGGTGAGTGCATGAAGGAGATGATCATTAAGTTTAAAGGAGTTAGAAAGCTATGACTATGGAACTTGATGACGATGTATATGTCCTACAGTTTAAACCTATCAAAGACTATGAAGGTAAACTTACAGGGGAGTTTGATATATCCTGCTTAACATCTAAAGATAATCCTCATGACGATGAAACAAAGTTCAATATGATTATGTTAATGCGCTTGACAGCAGAAGCAGTATCAGTTATTGAGGAAGATCAAGACTTTGAGGACTATCTTGCATCACGTATTGATGAGGAAGAAGAAGACAAAGTATACACAGATAATGTAATAACATTATTCACGCCAACTAAAGGATCAGCATAATGGCTAAATGGTCAGACGTACCTTATACACCAGCAAATACTAATGACGTAGTAAATAAACCTGAGCATTACTCTAGTGGTACTATTGAATGTGTTGACTACCTGTATGACAACATGCCTATTGATGCATTCATTGGCGGCTTAGAGTGGAACATAAAGAAGTATATGCATAGGTGGCGATACAAGACTAAGCCAGTGCAGGACTTGAAGAAAGCACGATGGTACTTAGATAAGCTTATTGAAACATTGGATGGTGATGATGAATAAATCTTTTAGTGTATCTTTCATTATGCTGATTGACAAACACAATAACATTCTATCTTCATCAGAGGATACACATGTTGAAGATGTAGCTGACTTAATACAAGATGTTATGTATGATATAGATGACATTAAGATTAGATCATTAGTCGTAAGGGAAGATGGATGACTTGTGAATACAGCACATGGGTTGAGGCTAAGATCATTACGTCAGGTAAAGATAGGTTGATTGAGAATACACTGGGGCTTGTTGGTGAGGCAGGTGAGGTAGCTGAGAAAGTCAAGAAGCTTATACGTGATGAGAATAAGTTCAGCCCTGACGACATAGCTAAGGAGTTAGGAGATGTGATCTTCTATGCTACAGCTTTAGCTAACTACTATGGACATACTCTAACCTCAGTGATAGAGATGAATGTAAATAAATTAGATGGCCGTGTGGCCAGAGGAACCTTGCAAGGAAACGGTGACAACAGATGAACAACTATCTACCTACAGACTATCAATCCTTTATCGCTACATCACGCTATGCACGATGGCTTAACGATGAGAACCGCCGTGAGAATTGGCGTGAGACAGTGGAGCGCTTCATTGCTAACGTAGTGAAGGGCAAAGTTGATGTACGTACAGAGGATGATATCCTATTTGCTATGCTTAACCTAGAGGTTATGCCATCTATGCGTAGCGTTATGACTGCTGGCCCAGCGCTAGAGCGTGACAACACTGCAGGTTATAACTGTAGCTACCTACCAGTGGATGACATCAAGTCATTTGATGAGGCTATGTATATCCTACTATGTGGTACAGGTGTAGGCTTCTCAGTTGAACGTCAGTACATCAGCAAGCTACCTGAGGTGCCTGAGCTATACACTAGTGAAGACATCATCGTAGTACATGACAGTAAAGAAGGCTGGGCTAAAGGACTACGTAAGCTAATTGCTATGCTCTACTCAGGTGAGATTCCTACATGGGATGTGTCTAAGGTACGTCCTGCAGGTGCTAAGCTTAAAGTCTTTGGTGGTCGTGCATCAGGCCCAGCGCCATTGGTTGACCTGTTCAACTTTGTAGTGAGCAAGTTTAAAGAAGCACAAGGTCGTAAGCTATCAAGCCTAGAGGCTCATGACATCATGTGTTACATTGGTCAGGTAGTTGTAGTGGGTGGTGTACGCCGTAGTGCTATGATTTCATTGAGCAATCTATCTGATGATCGTATGCGTAATGCTAAGTCAGGCAACTGGTGGGAGCATCAAGGTCACCGTGCTCTATCTAACAACTCTGTAGCATACACTGAGAAGCCTGACATGGAAACATTCATGCGTGAGTGGCTATCATTGGTTGAGTCTAAGTCAGGCGAGCGTGGTATCTTCTCACGTGTAGCAGCTAAGAAGCAAGCAGCTAAGAATGGTAGGCGTGACACAGGGTTTGAGTTTGGGTGCAACCCTTGTTCGGAGATAATTTTACGTCCATACGAATTTTGCAACCTCAGTGAAATTGTAGTACGTGCTACTGATACATACGATGACCTTGAACGTAAGGTTAAGATTGCTACTATCATTGGTACTATCCAGTCTACACTAACTAACTTTCCCTACCTACGTAAGATCTGGCAGAAGAACACAGAAGAGGAGCGCCTGTTAGGTGTAAGCTTAACTGGTATCATGGACAACAAGCTACTGACTCATGCCAATGCAGGGCTAGAAGCTACACTAGAAAGGCTACGTGATGTTGCTGTTGCTACTAATGCTGAGTGGGCTGAGCGGCTTGGTATCCCTGTTTCTACTGCTATCACCTGCGTTAAACCTTCAGGTACAGTCTCACAACTGGTTGACTCCGCTTCTGGGATTCACGCTAGGCATTCAGCCCATTATATTCGTACTGTTCGTGGTGACAATAAAGATCCTCTAACACAATTTATGAAAGATCAAGGCATTCCATCTGAGCCTTGTGTCATGAAGCCTGATAGCACTACAGTCTTTAGCTTCCCACAGAAGTCACCTGAGGGTGCCATCACACGTAACGACATGACTGCATTGGAGCAGCTAGAGTTGTGGCTTACATACCAGCGCCATTGGTGTGAGCATAAGCCATCCGTTACTATCACTGTACGTGACAATGAGTGGATGGAAGTAGGGGCATGGGTGTTCAAACACTTTGATGAGGTGTCAGGTGTATCCTTCTTGCCTCACTCAGATCATAGCTACCAACAAGCACCATACCAAGAGTGCAGCAAGCATGACTATGAGACACTACTATCTGTAATGCCTGATCGTATTGACTGGGCTAGACTATCAGAGTATGAGACTGAGGATACATCCAAAGGTACTAGCACGTTTGCTTGTGCAGGTGGGTCATGTGAGATTGTGGATCTAACCTGATGTACTTCATGTTATCAAGGCCTGATTGCATATGGTGTGATAGAGCAAAAGAGTTGATGCAAAAGAAAGGGGTGGACTTTGAGGTCCACTCCATATATGATCACCCTATGACTGTTAGGCTAATGCTTAGGGGTCAGCTTAAGACAGCACCACAGATCTGGTTTAACCAAGAATATGTTGGTGGATACAAGGACTTAGTTAATCACATTGAGGGAATCACATGGCCAAGATAGCTAACAATGCATGGAAACCAGAACCTAAACATAAGCATACTTCACAGGGTGGTACTAAGTCATCCATTAAATTGTCTAGCATGAACAAGTCTAAGAAGCGCAGCTACAAACCATATAAGGGACAAGGATAATGGCAGTACGTAAGCCTTTTAGTAAGGCACTATACGATAAGCATGATAACTCAGCTAAGGCTGCACTGATTTCTATACTAGAGTTTGATGGGCATACCATTGAAAGTGTAGCTGAAAACTTCTATGCTGATGTAGTATCAAATAAAGATGGTGTAACATATCATAATGAGGCAGAAGTAAAACGTGCTTGGACAAGTGATTGGCCACCTGATTGGACAGAGATTCGTATCCCTGAACGTAAGTCACGGTTACTTAAGAAGTATAAAGGGAATGTAAACTTCTATGTATTCAGTAATAATCTAACTCAGTGCTGGTACATTAAAGGTAGTCAGCTAACTACTGAATCGTTACGTACTGCTAATGGTAGAAACATTATGAAGGGCGAACAGTTCTTCCATATCCCTTATGAAGAGGCAGAGCTTATTTATGGAACAGACAACTAAACGCCGTATAGCTAAGACAACACCGTCAGATATAGTAAGACGTACTAAACGTGAGACTACCTACAAGGGTGCAGCTAAGAAAGAAACTGTAGTCCTTGTAGGCAAGACACCTAAGCAAGATGAATACATAAAAGCCCTAGACACAGCGAATCAAATCATTGTGCTAGGGCCAGCAGGTACAGGCAAGACTTACATTGCAGCAACAGCAGCGTGTAATCTCTATATAACTAAACAGATAGACAAGATCATTATCACTAGGCCTAACGTAGCAGCAGGTAAATCTATTGGTTACTTTCCTGGTACACTAGAAGAGAAGATGATGCCTTGGGTTATGCCTGTGCTTGAGATACTTCATAAACACTTAGGGCGTGGTGCTGTTGATACAGGCATCAAGGCAGGTAACATTGAGATAGCACCCTTTGAAACCATGAGAGGTCGCAGCTTTGAGGATGCATTTGTAATCCTTGATGAGGCACAGAATGTAACTACTCATGAGATGAAAATGTTCTTGACAAGGGTAGGACAGAATGTTACAGTAATACTTAACGGCGATATACAACAGTCGGACTTGGGTGAGACTAGCGGGTTGAGCAAGGCAATCCACTTAGCCAAGAAACACATGATACCAGTGCCTGTCATTGAGTTTGGTGTCGAGGATATTGTCCGTTCACAACTGTGCAAGCAGTGGATCGTAGCGTTTATGAAGGAAGGACTGTGATACATGAGCCTAGAAAAAGAAGCGGAAGACTTCAGGGCTAAGAAGAAGGAACACTTTAATCTCAGATTAGATATGTTATTTGAAGAGATAGAGTTGTTTATCACCTACTCACTACACTACTCAGATGAACGTGATCATGCTCTAACAAGACTACGTGAATCAAAACTCTGGTGTAGGAATACTGAAGATCGTTACGGTTTGAAATAACTAAAGGGGCCTCACTTGATTGTAGGGCCCCTCTTGTTTTACTTGTTGCTGTAGTAACTCTTTAGGTAATCTATGTAGTTAGTAAACATATTAAGAGTATCATAGTTCATGTCCATTACACTACCCTCATAGTTGTATTGTTGCTTGAGGAATTGTAATGCCTTAGCACGTAACTCTTTGTTACCTGCACCTGATGCCTCTCTACGTAGTGACATCAAACCTGTTTGGCCAGGTTGAACAGACAAGCCATCCTTCACCGTCTTTTGAACACCCGATAAAGTAGACTTAAGCATCTCACGCCTACTAACTAGATCAGCTTTAAGAAACTTATCAGACCGTAGCAGTTGATCCGTTTGTTCTTCCATCAGTGGTGCAAATAGTTCATTGAATATCTTATCATACGCAGGTATTTGGCTACGCTCAGATGCAGTCCAATCTTTCATCTCAGCTAGGCTATATGCTTTCTCAGTGCTAGTTGTAGCTGGCTTAACACGGATACCAAAGATACTAGCTACAGGATTAGGGTCTTGTATCTGACCAGAACGTGCACCAACACGTAGCTCTTCACCTGTAATGCTATCAATCTTGTTATCAAAGATTTCAATGATGTTATCCATGTACTTAGTAGCACTTTGTGATAGGATAGATACACCCTCTGCTTGACGTACATCTTTAGATACATCTGTACCACCAATGTAACCAACAAGCTTGTTAGCTGCATCCAATGGACGGGTCACACCTGCAGCAAAGTTACCAGTTACTTTATACAAAGCATTCAGTGATAGCTTACGTGCACCTTCATCTTGGTTAATAAGAACATCAAGCATGTTGTTAAGGTCTGTACCAAACTGTGCATCCTTAGCAAATTGCCCTACTGCCATCTGCTTACCTAAGTCTGTAATCAATTCAGGTGGTACTACTTGGCCTTCACGTGTTAAGTTACCAATACGACCCGCTAGTTTAAACAGTGAGAAAGGGTACGTGTTAGTAACATCAATCTTAGAACCACCTGTTTCCATAATGTTCCAAGGGTTACCATCAACACTAGTCTGTTTGTCATGCTGCATAGCTAGGCCAATGCTTGTAAGACCTACAAGGCTACGTGAGAAAGCTTCCGTTGTAGTGATGGTACGCTTCTCAGACTTAACAATAGCTGATGCAGCTTCAACTAAACCACCTGCAGTCCATTGATAACCTGTAGCTACTACGTTATTCATGAAGCGACCAAAGGGTAGGATTGTACCAAGCACAGGGATGTTAGAGAAGTCTTCAACAAACTTAGCTGTAGTAGCAATGAATGGTAGTTGATCACCAGTTGTGTAGTCCTTAGAGAACACAGACTTCATAGTTGTATCAAGAGAGTTAGCCATTACTTCATCATCAAGCTTAGCTATGTCGCCACTCTTAAGTACATCCATCAAGGATATATTATGCTTAAGGCGCACATACTTGTCCATCTCATTCATGAACATCTGTGACTTAGTAAAGCTATCCTGAATACGTACACCTGTAATGGTATTGGCTGCATTAGCTACAGCTTCAGTACGCTGGAACCACTTAGCATCCGTAGTTACCTTCTTGCCATTAACAACGGTGGTTACTTGAGGAATGTTAAATCGTTTAGCTGATCTCTCAACACCACCAGCTATAGTTTCAAACAACACCTTCTCAACATCTTTGTTCTGCCTAAGGAAGTCCATGTATGCATCATGTGTAGTGAATGGGTCCATAAGGTTACGAGCCTTCTGTCCTACCATACTCTTATACACACCAGCAACACGAAACATCTCAGCACTAGTCTTAGAGTTAAATGGTGCAGACAATACTCCAGCACTAAACGCTGCAGTTGCAGAGAATAGATCAGCTACAGAGTTAGCTACATAGAACTGTGAGAAGCCAGCTACGTTAAGTGCAGTAGTTGCGGGTGAAGACACAAGCATTCTACGCCAGAAGTTTTGCCCATACTGTGCTAGCTTAGCTTTCTTAGCTGGGTCACCTGCCTCTTCAATAATCTTAGCTGTATCAAGTCTGGATGTGATATTGTCTAGCTTCTCAGTACCATTGACTATACCAGCATCAATAGTCTTACGGAATTGTGACATGATGTTCAATGCCTGTGCACCCTGACGAATGTCTTTAGCTAGTAGGTCACCAAGGTTAACACCAAGTTCAGTCATATCACCAAGCTTAAGCCCTGTCATAGCTAGCTTATCGTTGATCATCTTAAGATCAGCTTGGGGTAGCTGGCGTACAACATTAGTCATCATGTCAGACACAGTGATCTTGTTGTTAACTTTAATGCCACTGTCTTTGAATACTTTAGCTAAGCCACCCTTGCCATCACCATTAGGACCAAGGACTATCTCTCTCATTAGATCAGTAGGTGTGACGTTAGGATCAAACATACTCTTACCACGTGTCCACTTGTCTTTCCATGTATCAAGTGATGTAGATATTGCTTTGAAAGCTGACTTAACAACAGGCTCACCTAGTGCTAGAGCTTCTTCATTACGTAGTGCTTGGCGCTGGGCACCTAACTCTAGTGCTGTAGCTGTGTCAGCGAACCCTGAGGCACCCTTAGCTGCACCACCTACGACTTGCATACCTGCACCGATAGATCCCAACAGGGAGCTAAACCCTGTCTGCATAGCGTTAAACTCACGTGAGTCATCAAGCTGCATCATGGAGTTCTGTATCTGTATATCATTAAGTGCAGCAAGAGATGAGTCAATACCTAGTGTAGCATATACAGACTTCTTACCTGCAGTCTTAGTTAGATCATCAGTGAAACCTTTAGCTGCAGTTCTCTCAGCTTGCAGTAGATACAAGCGTTGCTCTTGTAGTGCAGCCTTAGAGACTAACTCTTTAGTTGTTTCAGATGTAAGGTTCCTATGTACAAGACGCTTAGCCATAGCTTCAGCAGCTTCATCACCAGCCTTTAATGCAGCTTGTTGTGTAGCACCCTTAGCTATTACACGTTTACCAGCCTCAGTAGCTGATAGTTTAATAGCTTCCTTAGCACCCTGTGTTACACCTAGTGAAGCCCACTTACTAACACCACCTGTAAGAGCACCAATATAGTTAGATGGATCACTAGCTGCAGCAGCAATGTAATCTGTAACGCCATCAACAGCACCATAGAAGCCATCATTAGTAAACACGTTACCTAGACGATCATATAGCTTGAAGGCTTCGTTAGCTGTAGCTTTCTGATTATCATCAGCGTTATACACGTGACGTACCATACCTGCAGTGGACACCATGTTAGTATTAAACCAACGCATCTGCCCTACAAAGTCTTCCACTACATCTTTATCATCTTTCTTCTTGTAGTCTACACCACGATAGTCGATCATAAAGTTACGTATCTTGTTAAGGTTATCCCTCTTAAACAAGTCTTGCTTCTTAAGGGTAGCCCCATTATCAATAGCCATATCTTCAGAGTCAGATGCAGGGATGTCCCTAGCTTTGCCTCTGTTCATCAGGTCATCAAATGAAATCTGTTCACCTGCCCCACGCCTTACTTCCTGTGTAGGTACAGGTGTAGCCTCAGGCATTGGTACAATCTCACTTGACTGCGTTAGGGGATCATCTTTAGGTTGGCCTCTAGCCATTAGTTGATCAAAGGATATTGTTTCAGCCATTGCTATTAACCTTCGCTTCTTGCTGCATCTAATGCTGCTTTAAGTTCTGCAACATAGGGTTCAATGTCAGCAGGTAATACCTTATTGTTCTTATCAGCCCACTTAAAGAGTTCTTTTCTTATATCAGCATAGGACTTAGCTTTAGATTTAACAATAGCAGTTTCAATATCCCCACCAAATTGTTTAACTAACTCAGTCATGGCAGTAGAGTATTCTACTTCACGCTCAACTATAGGGTCATTCCTAAATCTACTACCCTCAGGTCTATCTTTAGGTCTAATGCCACCTAGAGGTGTAGGCTTATCCTTCACAACATCAGGTACTTCACCTGTAGGGGGTGAGTGTCTGAATATATAACCTAAGTTATCTGAGCTTTTCATAGGCATATCACTTATTGATTCGCCCTTCTCAAACTTACGAAGTCTAACATTGCCTGTTTCAATATTGTAGTCAGGGAAGTACTTAAGCTGTTCAGCACTAACTTTAAACTCTTTGTTACCATACATACCACCAATGGTAGCTACATAGTAATCCTCAGTTGGTGCTTCTTTATAGTCTAGCCCTATGCTCCAACCTTCACGTGCAGGTGCAGTCTCAACTACAACAGCTTTAGTCTTAGTATTACCCTCTTCAGCAATCTTGCCTAGCATAGCTGTTAATTTAGGGATGTCCTCTGACATTACTGCTGTACCATCAGATAGTGTAACAGACTTAACTTCACCTGTATCTCTATCGCTTATGATCTCTAGCTCTTCACCACCAGCAATAGAAGGGTGAGATACTATAGCAGCTTTCTCATTGTTAACACTATCTTCCCCACCGTCTATTACAGTACCACCAGATAATGTTAAGCCTTCCGTTAGTGTAGCGTTAACAACAGTAGGTGCAGCAGCTACAATAGGCCCAACTATAATTGGGGGTGAACTTATTGCTGCTGCAGTTAGTGCTGGATCTACAGGTTCCTCTGTCTTTTCACCATTCATGCGTGAATCAACCCAGTCCTGCCCGAAGTTCTGTGCAAGTAAGCCACCAACTGTTTCAAACAACTTAGGTCCATACGTATTAATGTACATGTCCATAGCTGGGCCAGCATTATTGGATAGCATACCACGCATCTGAGCATCAATCTCAGCTATTGCAGCGGTATTCTTCTCAACATCTACTTGAGCCTTGATAGCTTTCATAATCTCTTCACGTCTATCATTTAGTGCCACATACTCAGGTGAAACTTTAACCTTAGCTGTAAGGCTGTTTAGTGTAGTTGATACATTCTCAATAACAGTTGGATCAATAAGGTTAGAAGTAAAGCTAGCCATTGTGCCTGGGATTAAGCTAGAGTATTCAGCAGACTGTGCCATCTCATTAAGATCAAGTGCAGTCATACCTTGATACATAACAGTTTGATCTAACCTACCACGCTCAACATCACGTGCACGGCTACCCATCATACGATCAAATAGACTTACCTTAGGCATTTCAGATGGCCCAGCGCTAGGTGCGTTAAGACCAAAGGATTCATTAACAAAGCTAGTAATATCCTTATCAACCTTACGGAAGTTCTCAGGCATACTAATAAGGGTTGACACTTCATTCTTAGCTAGTGGGCGACCACCATTAAGCTTAACTGCTTTCTCCATAGCTGTAGTAAACTTAACAATACCATCAGGCCCTGTAGCAATAGCAGCTTGTATCTGCTCATCAGTAGCACCATTCTGTGTTAGATAATTAGTGTACCCCATAACAGTATCAACACGTGTCTTACGCTTTTGAAACTCAGATGTATTCTTTAATGCAAGCGCCTCTTGGCTGAGCCTCCATGTCCTAGCATCATCTTTCTTCTCATTAATACCTGCTGCTGTCTCATTCATAAATGCAGTAGCAAAGCTAGTCCAATCAAATCCCGCCATAATTATACACTCCGTGCCATAAGACCAGCACCCTGTGGGGCAGCAGGTTGTTCTTGTTCCATAGCAGGTGCAGCATCCACTACAACAGCTTCCTCAGTAGGTGCACCCTGTTCAGCAGTTTGCATTTCTTCCATCATACGGGCGCCAGCATCATTCTCTGAAGTCTTCCCTTTAGACTTAGCATCAATCATAGCTAACTTAATAGCTGTAATAGTACGCTGCTTCTCACGCTCTGTAACCTTCTCAGCTTTACCCATTGATTCATCTTTAACATCAATGCCATAAGAACCCATAGCAGCTTTAACAAACTCAGCTAACATGGGCTGTACAAGAAGTCCTACATCTACTGTGTGTATACCCTGCATAGACCCTGCTTGTACCATAGTCTTAACAAAAGGCTTAACTGTAAGCCCTGCATCAAACATGACAGCTAGGTCATCCATAACATCTTGATCTGCAAGCTTATTAATGTAGTACTTAACTGTGTCTTCAACAGTGCTGATCTCTGCTGGCTTCTCCCAAGGGGCATTACCAGGTTCGTCAGTCAATGATTGACCAGGGATGGGTGCGTCAAATGGAGATGCCATTACTTTAACCTTATTCTATTTAGTGAACCCTGCACCGAAGTACAGGCCTACGATTGCTGATACAATGTGTGTGTCTAGTGGTGTGATAACAAAGCCTTGTGCATACTTCCACTTGATAGCTTCTGCAGGGCCAAACATAAAGTTCCAGAATCCACCAGTAGCTTCAGTGTAACCTACGATAACATTAACCTCAGGATACCACACAGCTACTAGCTTTGGCAAGACAATAATAGCAAACACAGATGATAAAGCTATTAGTCTGCGTGTCCATGCAAAGTGGCTATCCGTCTTACCTGCATCACGTGCTGCGTTAACTTGCTTAGCATTAAAGTTGGCACGTTCCATGAGCATCTTCTGTTGCTCAGCTTTGTTCTTCATCGCCTGACCCATGAATGACATGACACCACCTAGTAGGGTGGAGCCAAGCATCGTTATGAGTTCAAGAGGGAAGCCCATGTGTTA
>Ga0209308_10002081_pt1 | contig 17621 bp, 18 predicted proteins | sample COGITO_mtgs_1204_3_FD_184806 | JGI IMG/M metagenome (GOLD analysis project Ga0209308, IMG submission 184806) | Pelagic marine microbial communities from North Sea - COGITO_mtgs_120405 (SPAdes) (version 2) | ecosystem: Environmental > Aquatic > Marine > Epipelagic ...
CTTGGAGCTAATCATGATGGGTCCAAGCATGGCGTGTTTACGGATCGTCCCGGCGTGCTGACCAATGACTTCTTTGTCAACCTTCTCGACATGGGGACAGCTTGGACTCCGACCTCAGACAAAGGCGATGTCTTCGAAGGCCGCGACCGCTCTACTGGAAAGGTTAAGTGGACAGGAACGCGTGTCGACCTGATCTTCGGTTCCAACTCGCAGCTGCGAGCTCTGGCCGAGGTCTATGCCCAGGCTGATAACGAAGCCAAGTTCGTTGAAGACTTTGCCACAGCTTGGGATGCTGTAATGAATGCTGACCGGTATGACTTGGTCTGATTGAGCATTCAGGAAGATTGACAGACCTAGCGCTCTAAGCGTGCAACGTTGTTCGCCGGTAGGATACTCAGGTATCCTACCGGCGCCATTTTTTTATGCACACCTGCTAACCTCTGGCTATGAAATCCCTGATCGTACTTCTACTTCTGTTTTCCCCATCCTTCATAACAGGAAGCAACCCTATCGATTCATCGCCCTACATGCTTTTCGACTTCGAATCAGAAGAAAACGGGAATTGGCAGATCGTTAATGATGGTGTGATGGGAGGACGATCGAAGGGGTTCGTAGCTCTTGAGGACGGAACACTCCAGTTTACCGGCACGACGGTAACGCGCGGCGGCGGATTCACATCCGTACGCACTCGGCTCAATCATGACTTCAGTGAGTTTGATGGTCTCGAGCTTCGCGTGCGCGGAAGCGGACGCACTTTTGAGGTTGAACTTAGCGACGGAACTCGCTTCAGAGGCCGTTCCGTTTCGCGGCGGGCTGGATTCAACACGAGCGAGGAATGGACGGTTGTTCGCGTCCCGTTTGATTCCTTTCGCAGCAGCATCTTTGGGCAACAAGTTTCGGCAGCGCCCATGGACATATCAAATGTGCTTGGTTTCGGGCTCTATATCCTGGACGGCAAGGATGGACCCTTCAGCCTCGAAGTGGACGAAATCCGGCTATATCGACAAGAATCAGGTTCCTGACGTCTCAGGCCGCGTCGCTCCAGCAAGGAGTGCTTGGGCGATGTTTGCGGCTATGTTCAGGGGTAGGCCAACGTCAATCATTTCCGACACGAGTCCCCAAAAACAGCAGGTCTGATGCGTCAGACCTCGCCACAGCGATATCTGGGACGCCGTCATGATTCATATCCCCAATGCCGAATCCGTACGTCGCTCCAAGACTATCCCCAAGGGATACGCTTCGAAGACTGAGCACTTCGTTGAAGAACAATCGGTCGGGAGCATCTCGGTATCCAACAAGGACATCCACACGCCCATTCCCATCGAGATCTGCCACATCAAGCGCATAAGGTATGGCCTCTCCGTCATCAATTCTGGTTTCTGCTCCGAATCCGCCATCCGTCAATTGAAAAAATGCGACGGTCTTTCGTCTCTGATCATCGATCGATACAAGGTCTAACAGGCCATCGACATTTAGATCGACAGCTACAGCCGCCCTGTATGATGCATCATCAGGTCCAAAAGCAATCTGCTCGATGAACTTACCGGTGCCATCGCCCAAGAGAATATTGCTCTGACCAAGGTCCCTGAATGGGATAATGAGATCCGGATTGCCATCCCTGTTCATGTCGGCGACTGAAATGGTCGTGGTCGATCCCGAGGAAACCCTTTCGCACGATATGCTGAACTCTTCTGTGGTCTCATTGAGGCATACGAAGTTGTGACCAACCTCCCCTTCTCCACGGTTAGCCACCATCACGTCGGGCCGTCCATCATTATTAATGTCTGCTACCGTTCCATTGCGTGTGGGCCAGTCCCCATCGCCGAAATCAATACGCTGATCGAAGCCACCAGCACCGTTATTAAGTAGGACGTAGGTGGGATCGGGACGGTCATTTGAAACGACAAGGTCAAGATCCCCATCTCCATCCATGTCCGCTGCCGACAGCGAGTAGGATCGATCCTGTGGATTGGAAAGCGAATCCACGCGCGTAAAGCCGCCTTGACCGTCTCCGATGAGAAGCAAATTGGGACCGGGCCAGTGTCGGCCTATCGCCAGCACCACATCGTTGAGGCCATCCCCATCAAAGTCGGCGATCTCTGCGTTTGCCGAGCGGCGAGGCTCCTCTTCGAGTACGATGGCGTCAGAATACTGAATGAGCGACGGCTCATTAAGGACCGCATCTGGAGATTGGCAGGCCGATAAGACGGAACCAAGGATAAAAACGGAAGAAATGGACCTAAAACGGGTCATAAAGGGCTTTCTGGTATGAATGGAGGGCGTTTCAGGCAGTATAACTCGCCCTCAGTTGGCAGTCGTAGCTGAATTAGCAGATGGAAATTGCGCATCAACAGAAAGGTACCAGTCGTGGAGCATCGACCGCAACTCTTCGACTTTCTCTGGCTCCCGTGAGGAAAGATTGGTTTGCTCTCCAATATCATCTTGCAGGTTGTATAATTCGACGCGGTTATCCTCAAAAAACTCGATGAGCTTCCACGCACCTTTTCGCACAGCGGCGGATGGACTACCTCCCTGATTGCCATAGTGCGGGTAGTGCCAATACAGGGCGTCACGGTCTAGGCGGTTTTTGCCCTCGAGCAATGGCACGAGGCTTACGCCGTCTGGGTGCTGATATTCGTTCGATGATACGTCTGCCATGTCGAGCATGGTGGGATAGAAGTCTGTGCTGGTGACGGATATGCTAGAAGTTGCTCCAGGCGACGTAACTCCAGGCCACTTTATGATCATTGGCTCGCGGATACCGCCTTCATACATCCAGCCCTTTCCGGCGCGCAACGGGAGGTTGGACGTGGGGTGACCTTCTGAAGTGCTCAAACCACCGTTGTCTGACATGAAAATCACGACGGTCTTCTCAGCCAGGCCAGACTCTTCTAGTTGCTGCAGTAATCGTCCGACAGCGAGGTCCATGGCTTCGACCATTCCTGCATAGATTGCGTGGTTTTGAACGAGGCGAACCTTGCGCTCGCCTTCGACGCCCCATTCGTCCTCAGGGACGCCTAATCGCTTGCGTTCATACTTCGCCTCTAGGTCCGAGCGAGTCATCAACGGAGTGTGTACGGAATAAAAAGAGAGAAATGCGAGAAATGGCTTGTCCCTGGTCTCAGAAATGAATTGTGCGGTTTCCTCCGCCAAGCGGGCAGGGAGATGTTCACCTTCTGGGCCGTCTTCGAGGCGCGGATTGTCGTACGGAGGGAAGTAGCGTCCTCTTCCGTACGGACCACCGCGCTCCCAACCTCCTTTGTTGATAGAAAAGCCGTGATCTTCGGGATAGGACCCTTCCGTACCCAAGTGCCATTTGCCGGCAAAAAAGGTCTCATACCCAGCATCCCGAAACGCCTCCGCCATAGTGATCTCTTCTAACGGAAGCTCTTCGACGTAGGAGGCGGGGAGCAATAATCTGTTTCCAGTGGAATGGTTAGCAGCTGTTTCTGGTTGCGGCGCCCCAAACCAATCTGTCGTATTTAATCGGCCCGGATAGCTGCCTGTCATAATGCTGGCACGCGTAGGGCTACACACGGGCGCCGCAGCATAGGCATCTGTGAATCGCATTCCTTCGCTTGCTAGGCGGTCCACATTGGGCGTCTCGTAGAAGGTATTGGGGTTGTACGCCCCTATATCCATATACCCGAGGTCATCAACCAGGATGAAAAGAAAGTTGGGCTGATAGGACCTTCCTCCTTGTGATGGGCTATTGCAACTCAAGCCAAGAGTAGCAGCAATGAGCAAAATTAAGTAGTGGAGCTGAGGCTTCAAGACGCCGTTGGAATTCATCGTCATTAATGATCTCGAGTGCACGATTAGACGGGGACGTCCATCGATCCGTCTTTTTTCCTACCAGAGGGTAGCAAACCGGCCCGAACCACGCAACCATTTCGACTCGCACCCAGAGCTCAAGCACCATACCAGGATCCCAAAGTCTATGGATGGGCTGTATTGAGCGCGCTCCGCGCGCATGGGCCATTTTTCTTTTGCCCGAAAGCCCGCTTCCCCGCCCCAAATGAAAAACGCCCCGATTGCTATCGCAATCAGGGCGTTCGTCGGTCGCGGAGAGGGAGGGATTCGAACCCTCGGTACCCTATAAAAGGTACGCAGGTTTAGCAAACCTGTGGTTTCAGCCACTCACCCACCTCTCCAGGTGCGTATTTGACTCAAAAAGAGCAGTTTTGCTCCCATTGTGGTCATAGGCCAATTTTCTGATCTGCAAAAGACTTGTAGTCAATGCATCGTAGGCACCGAATCAACAGTAGTTACTACTGATGCGGGCGCCAAAACTACGGTGCTGAAACCGATTCATCAACGAAAAGCTTGTCAAGATCGAAAAGGTCTACACGCTTCCGCGTTTTTCCACCAAAAAATTGAATCCTCAATGGGAAGATTCTCCTGATGCTACACATCAAAACCTGCCATCATCTGGCCGATAGAAACTCAACAAACTCTTGTAAAGCACTCCCTCGCAATGAAATACGGATTTATTATCCTTTTGGTAGCCGTCTTCGGAATCAGTGAGTACGCGCTCGTAGAATTATATCCGTTACCTCAGAATCAGCGGACGGCAAAAATTGAGCAGCTGCCCATTGTTCGCTCGGTTTTAAAGGCATCTGCTATTCGCAAAATCAATCACTGGATCGAAAAGTCTGATTCCAGTTCCGTTTATGTTGATTTCAAAGGGGAGCGCTTTCGCTGGGACAATGCTCGTGTTTTATACGATGAGTTCGAATCTGGACACAAACCGGCCGAACTAGCGATTCGCTTCATCAAAGGCCAAATCAGATTTGAACCGAATCCGGAAAGGCATTCTGATGTTTTCGCTAGCTATCGACAACGTGCCCTTGAGGGTGATTTTTTAGCAGCGCAGCAATTGTATCGCTTAGCACTGTACGTAGAAGATCCTATTCTGCGAGATGAAGCCATCGAGATAATCAGGGGAATCGATTCTCCTCATGCCAAATGGGTAGTGCAGCAGCTCAACTAGCTAATCCTTGTTCAGGAGGTAGCGTTCAGGAGGTACCGTTCAGCCAATCCTCATTACAGACCCGTGCCATTCATTTTGCGGGCAATCCATCGGTTTCCGACAAAGAAAAGACCCATCATCACCGCCCATTGAGCAAGTACGGTCATTAGTGTATCAGTCGCAATTGGATCATACCAGTTGTCTGTGACAGACTGGGACAACCACCAGACTAACAAAACGATCGCAGCAACTGGAATGAAGTAGTTCACGACGAACACCCACCCTTTGGTCACATTCCAATCGCCTTCTTGTCCGGTCAAGTAGTTATCACGCAATTGCGATACACCATTCTTGATGACGATGAAGGCTACAAATGCCCCGGATACCATAAGAGCTACTCCCCAAACGAAATCCTGATTACTCAGGATATCAAGGTTAACGGCCGATGGAATACCGAGTAGATAGCTTACTCCGACAACGGCGCCAATGGCCATAGGACGGGAAAGGCCAGCATCAATGAACACTCGTGTTGGGAGCTCTAGTTGAGCGATAAGCGACGAAAATCCGGCAAACGTAAGACCAAGGAAAAACAGAATGGCGAGCGGCGCTCCCATGAACATGCGCGCAAAGAGCTGCGGCATCCAGATAAAGGTCAAACCTGTCGACGCTGGACCACTGGTCTTCATGACCTCCAGAATCTCAACTCGGTTCATCCCCATCTCTGTCTGAAGAATGGCAAAAACGGTCGCAAAGACCATCAAGGCTGCCATCAACGATACCACGTTGTTTCCCACGGCCGTAGCAACGGCATTCTTTACGATCCCCTGCTTCGTGCTCATATAGGCGGCATACGTCAAGAACAGACCCCAACCAGCCCCTGTATCCCACGCATTCTGGGTCAAAGCTTCAATCCAAATCTTTGGATGAGCAAGCTGGCTCCAATCAGGGGTGAACAGGTAGGCAACCCCATCCCATGCACCCGGCAATGTCAAAGCTCTCACAACAGAAATGACGACGATGATGAGCAGCGTTGGCACAAGTACTTTATTGACCCGCTCAATGGACGAGACGCCCTTCCAAATGGCCAGTGCACCCAGAGCCATGGCAATGCCATGAAAAAGCAAGGGCCAGCCTCCACTCTGATAGTCATTCCAGACCTGCATTGCAGCATCTGTTGATTGAGGAAGCGGCGAGGTGATCGACTGAATCAGATAGTAAATACACCAGCCAACGACAACCGAATAAAAGAAGGTTATCGCTGTGGCGACGAATGCCACAAAGGCACCCATCCAAGCAAACCGCTCACCACCCTCCTTGATAAACGTTGCCACTACGCCTGAACGGTGCTTCCTACCCCACACATATTCGATCATGATGAGGGGAATACTCCACGCAAAAAGGAAAACCAACCAAGCGACAAGAAATGCACCTGCTCCATCCTCCCCACCATTCTGTGCGGCAATTCTAGGGAATCGCCAAATGTTGCCCGTACCAACCGCGATGCCAAGCACACTCAGAAAAAATCCCCAGCGGGACGAGAATTGCTGGCGAGGTGCCGAAATAGACTGGTCAGACATAGCGCATCAGAATTAGAGGACCGGAACGGAGTGATCGCAGAGGATAACTCATTCCAGCAACAAGTTGAAATCCTGGGATAAATACCGACCAAGACATCGTCCTGTCACAGATAGATGATGCTTATTTTCACTAAATAGATCACCAAAGAAAAGGTCCTCGACAATACTGCCGAGGACCTTTTTGCATTTCATTTTGCCGCTTGAACTGTACCGCTACTGAGCGATCAACCAGCTGCAAGTGCATCGGCGCCAGACGTAATCTCGATGAGCTCTTTTGTAATGGCATCCTGACGGGCGCGATTGTACTTGAGCTTCAGATCCTTCAACAGTTCGTCGGCATTCGTCGTGGCGGCGTCCATGGCCACCATTCGAGCGCCCTGCTCTGCTGCATTCGAATCAAGTAGCACACGCCAAATCTGGTAATTCAAGAAGCGAGGCACCAGCACATTGAGAATACCTTGAACATCTGGTTCGTAGATAAGGTCATTCTCGAATTTGTGGTCTTCTTTTTCGATGTGAGAAAGTTCATTCTCCATCACCGGAGTCAGGAATCGATCCGCACGAATCGGAATGAACGGCTCTACGATGCGGTTCTGCGAGATCGTGTTCTTAAACTCGTTGTAAACCACGTAGACTTCGTCCCACTTCCCTTCCAGAAAACCGTCTTCGGCAACGGATGAGATTTCGTCTGCCTTCAGGAAGGACAGCTTATCAAACGTGCCACGGAAGTCACCGACCAGGGTGTAACCACGACGCGAAAAGTGCTCATGTCCCTTCTTTCCCACACATAACAGCTTGAGGCCACCGTTTGCATTGACCTCAGCCAACTCGGATCCGATGACCGATTCCGCCTGCTTGATCACATTGGCATTGAAACCACCGGCCAAACCACGATCAGCCGTTACAATCACGAGCAGAACATTGTTGACCTCATCCCGCTCTTTGAAAAGAGGATGGCTGGTAGGATCCAACTGGTTTTTGAGACGCGCAATTATCTCAGACAGCTTGAAGGCATAAGGCCGTGTCTGGAAAATATTTTCCTGGGCCCGGCGCAGTTTGGCTGCCGCTACCATCTTCATGGCACGCGTCACCTGCTGGGTGTTTTTCACCGAGGAGATGCGGCCGCGTAAGTCTCTGAGGCTTGCCATAATTCAGGCGGAAAGATCGGTGAACAGTTTCGGGATCAGGCTGTGTAGGTCTCGACAAGCGATTTAGCTTCTTCCGTGAGGATAGCCGCTACTTCGTCAGACATTGTCTTGGTATCTACGATTGACTTCATAGCATCGCTGTGCTTGAGCTTCAGGTTGGCGATAAAGTCTTTCTCGAAGTCACCAACGCGGTCTGAAGGAACGCTATCGATGTACCCTTTACCAGCTACGAAAATAATCGCAACCTGCTCTTCGACCGGAACAGGCACATACTGACCCTGCTTTAGGATCTCAACGAGCTTCTCACCACGCGTCAGCTGACGCTGCGTTGCGGCATCAAGGTCTGAACCGAACTTGGAGAATGCTTCCAATTCACGGAACTGGGCCAAGTCAAGACGGAGCGTTCCAGATACCTTCTTCATCGCCTTGATCTGTGCGTTACCACCCACACGGGATACTGAAATACCCACGTTAATGGCTGGACGAACACCAGCGTTGAAGAGGTTTGATTCGAGATAGATCTGACCGTCCGTGATCGAGATCACGTTAGTCGGGATATAGGCAGATACGTCGCCAGCCTGTGTTTCAATAACAGGAAGGGCAGTGAGGGATCCACCACCTTTGACTTTGCCTTTGAGGCATTCTGGCAGGTCGTTCATAGCAGCAGCTACCTTGTCCGAAGCGTTGATCTTGGCTGCACGCTCTAGTAGCCGTGAGTGCAGGTAGAAAACGTCACCAGGGTAGGCTTCACGTCCTGGAGGACGACGCAGAAGCAAGGACACTTCGCGATAGGACACAGCCTGCTTAGACAAGTCATCATAGATGACAAGCGCGTGACGGCCTGTGTCGCGGAAGAACTCACCAATACAAGCACCCGCGAAAGGAGCGATATACTGCAGAGGAGCGGGCGTGGCTGCACCAGCGTTCACGATTACCGTGTACTCCATCGCACCATTTTCTTCGAGCGTGCGCATTACCTGGGCAACGGTCGAGTTTTTCTGACCTACGGCAACGTAGATACAGAAAACTGGCTTGTCCGTCTGATGCGTTGACTTCTGATTGATAATTGTATCAATCAGCACGGCAGTTTTACCTGTCTGACGATCACCAATGACGAGTTCACGCTGACCCCGGCCGATCGGAATCATCGAGTCGATGGCTTTGATACCCGTCTGAAGCGGTTCAGTAACCGGCTCACGGTAGATAACCGATGGCGCTTTGCGCTCAAGGGGCATCTCGTATTTCTCACCGGTGAACGATCCCTGACCATCGATTGGGTTACCCAACGGGTCAATCACGCGACCGAGCATGTCTTCAGAGACGTTGATCGAAGCGATACGGTTAGTACGACGAACTTCATCGCCTTCCTTTACCTGATCAGCTTCGCCGAAGAGCACAGCTCCAACGTTGTCTTCTTCAAGGTTGAGTACCATACCCGTAACACCACTCGAAGGAAAATCGAGAAGCTCTCCAGCCCCCACTTTCGAGAGGCCGTAGATACGGGCGATACCGTCACCGACCTGCAGTACGGTACCGACTTCATACACATCGGTAGCCGCTTCGAAGCCGCCCAGTTCGCGCTTCAGTACAGCAGTGACTTCATCCGGTCTGATTGCCGTTGCCATCGTGTTGATTCGTTTCGTTTTGGGCGGGTGAACCCGCCAATCATGCGTTGTTTAAGCGTGCGACCCAGTTTCGAGTCGTTCGCGCAGCGTTGCCAACTGATTGGTAACGCTTCTGTCATACACCATATCTCCAATTCGGATAACGAGCCCACCAAGTATGGAGGGATCGACCTTCATCGAAAGACGAACCTTACTATCCGTCAACTTCTCAAGAGAAGCCGTTAACGCACTGAGATCTCCTTCTGAGAGATCAAACGCAGTTCGTACGGATACAGGTTTGATGCCGAGTTGGTCATCGCGCAATTCCCGATAACTCGACACGATCGGCAGGAAGAAATTTTCCCGTCGTTTCGAGACAAGCAATTCGAGGAATCGCATCGTGACTGGCTGGAGAGACTCCTTGAACAGCGTTCCAATAACAGCCGCTTTTTTCTTACGGGAGATAATCGGACTACTGAAGAAGTTAACCAGCTCACGGGATCCGGCGAGCGCATGGCTGATCAGATCGATATCGGCATCGATCTGCTCCAGCGTCCCGTCCTGAGCTGCTTGCTCATTCAAGGCCTGTGCGTACCGTCGGGCAATCGTGATTTCACTCATGATGGAAGCTCATTGCGCCTATCAGTTCTTGGGTAGATCGCTGAGAAAATCGTTGACGAGTTTCTTCTGGCGATCCGCATCCAGATTCTCATGCAGAATCTTCTCAGCCGCTTTCACGGCAAGATCGGCTACTTCCTGACGGAGAGAATCGAGCGCGCTTTGTTTTTCGCGTTCGATTTCCGCCTGGGCCGACTCCTGCAAATGTTTAATCTGGTCGCGCGTCTTGTCCACTTCCTCTCCACGCAGACGTTCGGCTTCTTCGCGGGCTCCGCGAAGAATTGCCTGGGCCTGGGCTTCGGATTCACGACGGGCTTTCGTGTTGTCTGCCTGAAGCTGTTTCGCTTCGGCCAACGCCTTTTCAGCCTGTTCCATAGACGCTGCAATCGTTGATTCGCGTTCCGTTAGAGCCGTTGTAATCGGGCCCCACGCAAAACGGCGTAGCAACAGAAGCAGTGCTAGAAATGTGATACCGATCCAGACAATCAGTCCGGCGTCGGGAGAAAGAAGGCTTGCTGCAAATAGGATCATCGTATTCGGTTTGGTTCGCATCCAGCAAGCATCACGAGGATGCACACCGGATCCGTTAAGCGCCCTTCACGGATGTGAAGGGACACAGACGATGAAGACGACTCCGAAGAGCCGTTTCAGCTTACTTGGTAGCCAGAATGATGCAAATAACCAGGCCGAAGAGTGCAACACCCTCAATGAGAGCAGCTGCAATAATCATCGACGTCCGGATATCGCCAGCGGCTTCAGGCTGACGGGCAGAGCCTTCCATGGCTGGGCCAGCAAGCTTACCAATGCCGAGACCGGCACCGAGAGCAACTAGACCAGCACCAAGACCTGCACCGAGGAATGCGAGAGCTGTGGGTTCCATTAGATTTCCTGTTATCGTTTGGTTGTAGGAAAGGATTGGGAAGTCAAGAGACCAGGACCGACGCAGCGTTTGTATCAGCAGCGTGGTCGCCGTGCGCTTCGTCATGGTCATGGTGATGCTCTTCTATCGCCATGCCAATAAACAGGGCGGAGAGCATCGTAAACACGTACGCCTGGATGAAAGACACCAGGAGTTCGAGCATATAAATAAAGAGTGCGAAAGCGATGCTGACTGGGGCAACGCCATATCCCGCGCCGGGGCCGAATATGTTCGCAAAAGAGAAGATGAGCCCGATAAGGCTCAGAATCACCAAGTGACCAGCAGTCATGTTGGCGAAAAGTCGAATAGCGAGGGCGATGGGCTTCGTAAGGATACCCAAGACTTCAACCGGCATGAGGATCGGCTTGACAAACATCGGGATCCCAGGAGGCCAGAAAATGTGCATCCAATAATCTTTGGTACCGCCCATCTGCGTCAGAATAAACGTGAAGGAGGCCAAGACTACCGTAACCATCAGATTCGACGTAGCCGTCGCACCAAAGGGAACGAGACCGAGAAGATTACAGGTCAGAATAAAGAAGAACGCCGTCAGGAGATAAGGCAGATACTTGTCTGTCTTGTCACCCAGGTTTGGCCGCGCAATATCATCGCGAACAAACATAATCAGCGTTTCGAACAGGTTTTGGAATAGACCCTTAGGCGCAGTGTCGCGACCTACACCTCTTTTATACATGCCGGCAAGGCGCGTCATTATGACGAAGACAACGAGCATCCCAATCCAGGCAAAAAACAGATGCCTTGAAATGGACATGTCTATGACTACATGTGCGCCTCCGGGTGGGACCAAGTGGCCCTCAAGCTGCTCCAAGGAAATACCACCATACTTTCCTGCAGCCTGAACATGCTCATCGCCTTCGGCATGCTCCTCGGTAGCTTCAAGCACTGCGCCTTCAGCGTCGTGCGTTTCTGAATCTGTCTCGTCGCCGTGTTCTTCAATTTCGGCTACAAAATGGCCATTCAGAATGGCAGAAGCAGTTGAGCCGAATAGCTCAAGGCCGTAACTGCCGTCTTCATGCTGAATAACAAAAATGCGAGGAAGCTGAACTTTACCGAAAGGTTCGAAATCCAGGTAGTATGCATTCGCACTATGGTGCAAGGCATCCAGCTCACCGTCTTCCGCGGCCTGCACGTTGGCGGGCAGAACCACAGCGGTCAGGACCGCGAGAAGTAAAAATGTAGATGCTCTCTGAATCATCTGGTTGTTCCGGCTGTCATTCAGTCGATCCACCGGTTATGCCGGCTTCTTCTTTCGACAGTTGTTGTCGGTGCAGCGTCAGTATTTCGAGTGTCAGTCCGATGACGAAGATGACAAAGAACCCTAAAAGGAACGCCACCTTATGTACCGGAGCAAACAGCAAAGCGAGGGTAAGAATGATGATGGCTACAAATAGCCTAGCCATCATTCCGCCCATCACAATCATCATGAAATTCCGCCTGGAGGATCGCATGGCAATCTTCCCGAGACCTAGAGCAGCCACGCTGTAGAGTGCGGCGAGAGCCGCACCTGCGAAGGCACTTATAACGATGCCATCACTCATGATGAGCTGCGTCTCTTCTCAATGGTTGGTTCCGGGCGGGAGATCTTAGGTAGGCAAAACTAAGGATCTACCGATCTGCAGGGTGTCGGGGAGGGGTGAATAATGAATGAACAGCCCCCTGTAGGGGGTGAAAATAAAGTGAACCTGCAACCACAGGCTTGTTTTCACCTGAACAACTGATTGAACTCCGGATTATTTATCTCCCGGTGGCTCAAGGTCCTCAGTAGCCGCTTTTCGCTTTTTCTTGGCTGCGTTTTCGGCCGTTAGCCGATTTGACAGTCTGAGGAGCTGAATAAAAAATGCCACCATTCCTACAACACCGCCAACGATTAGAAAAGCCGGCGTCGTGTCGAGCCATCGATCAATAAGCCATCCTAGTCCTACATAGACAATCATCGTGCCGGCTAGCTGAATACCGACCGTCAAATAGGGCGTTGCATCATGAAGCCCTTTTTGCCATTCTGGGTGATCAGTCACCAGAAAGTAGCGAGAAAGAACTCTGCTTGGTTGGTTTAGCCTGAGCAGTCGCTGCCTGACCTTTCGTCACATTGCCGTTTCCCGATTTGAGCGCTTCTGCTCGCTTGGTGTCCAGCGTCCCCATGCGACACGTTCCATCGATTGTCGCACCTTCTTCTACAATCAAGCGCGTCGTTTGGATTGTGCCTTCAATTTTGGCAGATCCTTTCAATACGAGGCGGCCCTGAATGGTGATATCACCTTTAATACGTCCCGCTACATCCGCATCGGTTGCAAATACTTCTCCATCAATCAGCCCTTCTGGAGCTATGATGGCTTTGCCCTCGACGTGTAATGTCCCCTTTAGCTTTCCACTGACTCGAATGTCATCCTTGGTGGAAATAGTGCCCTCCAGAGTAGTCCCGACGGCGATTAGGTTAATCTGTGATGGTACTGAGGGGGAAGAATCGTTGCGTGCCATGGCGATTGAGGGTTGTTCGGGCTGCTACCAGCCGAGTACATAAGCTCTGGGGTTCTGCGCAAGGCCATTTTGCCAGAGTTCGAAGTGGGCATGAGGACCAGTCGTGATCTCGCCGGTATTACCCGAGAGCGCGATCACTTCGCGATCCCTAACCCGCTCGCCTACGTTTTTAAGTAGGCTAGAGTTGTGTTTGAATACTGAAATATAACCCCCTGCGTGGGCAATCGCGATTACCTGGCCGCCATCATTGACCCAATCGGCCAGGATTACGTATCCATCCCCGATACTTCGCAAAGCACTTCCCGTCTCTGCCGCGACATCAACAGCAAAATGACCTGTGCGCGCATCGAATCCGCGAGTGATAATTCCTGATACAGGTGGAAGAAACGGAAATGAGAGTGCCGAGAGGTAATTACTTGCGGGAGAGGATGAGGCAGCAGCGGAAGGCTCGGTTTGCTTGAGCTCGTCAAAGGCAAATGCTGGTTGTTGATGTTGCTCCCAATCTTCGGAGGACACCGGAAGCGGTAATTCCATCAGGCTAGCTCCGGGATCGAAATCGGGTTCGACTGATTCGGCAGGACTCCCACCAGCTGCCACATTACCTAAAAAAATGTCGCGCAAACGACTGACGTACTCCGTCTGAAGCCGAAGTGAGTCCTGAAGGCCGGATATCCGCATGGTGTTCTCTAAGGCTTCACGCCGCATCTCGAGTGACCCATAGCCCGGGAGAGAGTATCTAAGCGGAGTGAATAGAACTAGCGACGTGATGAGAATCATCAACCCCAGAAAGACACCAGCACAAAGTGCAAACAGATGCGTCGGATCCAGAGAAAATGTCTTCGGATGCTCCATATGCTCGCGATCCATCACGATTACAGTGATGGTGCGACCTGCATTTCGTATGAATTCAGAAAGAAGGGCAAACATAAAGCTGGTAATCGCCTTCAGAAAGCGGGAATCGCCGAAACCTCATGAAGTAAAAACGGTTCCTTGAAGGCTCTCAGAATTGACCAACCTACAAAATGGACGTATATTTGCAGGCTCGCATAGAATCACAGTCGAACACCGCAAGTATACGGCAAACCGATGCCACAGCATAAGTCAGCAGCCAAACGCGTCCGCCAGTCGGAAACACGCAAAATCCGTAACCGTGCAGCCCGCAGTAAAATGCGCACGCTCATGAAAAAGCTCCACACCACGGAAGACGCTGCACAAGCCAGCGAAATGCTGCCGGAAGTGAAGTCCTACTTGGACCGAATGGCTTCCAAAAACATTATTCATAGCAACAAAGCAGCTCATTACAAGAGCCAGCTCGAGAAGCACGTAAACTCTCTCGGCTGATCTAGGCTTCGTCCGACTGTCAAAAGCCCGCTCCGCTCAACGGAGTGGGCTTTTTGTTTGCGATCAGGTTTCTGGACCTCCGTTGCACGACAATGTTCGCCGCATCCGGAGAGTTTTTCGCTCCCAGAGGCCCAAAAACACAGATTTTTTACTCCTAATAGTGTTTTATCTGCAAAAATTCGCAGAAACAACCGACATTAATCATCATTCATGCTCGTGCGTGGTATATTCGCTCTATTCCGATCACCGGAAAAATTAACCATCTCCAATCCTGACATGGCCAGAAAACTTCTCTCCAATTCTTTTGTGCTCGCATTCCTCTTTGTAGGACTGGCGATGACCGGTTGTAAAAGCGTGCCCGTCGACATCATGTCGATGACGGCCCCCGACAGCCTCCAGACCAACCAAAACGGCAATTTTGCTGTCGATACAAATGCTGATGCCAAGCAGCCTGTAGCCGTCAGCTGGGACTTCGGCGACGATGCTTCCGGGTCTGGTACCTCCAGCACACATTCATTTTCTACCCCTGGCACCTACACGGTTACAGCTACTGCGTCGAACCGCAAAGGGAAGTCAACGGATATGAGCTCGGCTTCGGTTGTCGTGATGAATCCTCCTGTTCCAGCCCAGATCGTGAGCATCCTAGCAAGTGATAACTCTCCTGATACGGAAACGGCCGTCACGTTCACTGCTTCAGTAAATGGCGACACGCCTATTTCTTACGCATGGACCTTTGGCGACGGCGGAACGAGCAGCCAGGCTTCTCCAGCGTACACATTCAGTGCACCGGGGTCGTACACGGTTCAGCTCAATGCATCCAACCGTGCTGGGGCAGATTCCCGAACGATGACCGTTACGGTTGACTGGTACGAAGCAGCTATCTGCCGTGAAGTCACCGAATTGAGCGGAACGTTCTTCGATCGCAACTCGTCGGTTCTAAGCGATGACGCGATGAACTCACTGCGGGACAACATGGAAATCCTGTCCGAATGCCCGAACATGAACGTTCGTGTAGAAGGAATTGCTGCTCCAGGTGAGCGTCTCCCTCAGGAGCTTTCCGAAGATCGTGCTCGCGCTGTCGAGCAGTACTATACAGAGAACGGCGTGTCCGCCACTCGTATGGTAACGATCGGAAATGGTCGCGCTGAAGGCTTGACCAGCAAGAAAGAAGGTCTAGCTCAGTACCGTCGCGTGGACACAATTATCGTCCGCTAACGCGATTGACCTGACTCGTCTTACTCGTCATTAGGACACATCGTTTGTTCTGATAGACAGTGAAAAGGGCCGCCCGGAATCGGGCGGCCCTTTTTTCATATCCCCAAGTCAGCCATTTTTTGAGGGTCGGACAGTAGAAACAAGCTTGAGGAATCAGAAAAACGGACGATACCTGACCATGATGCCCTCCAGTGTGTGGGGTATCTCCATTTTAGGATTATCGACCCCTCAGATCATGACCATTCGCCGCATCCTGTTCAGCCTGCTCCTCGCAGCCGCCCTGACGCTTCCCTCGAAGGGGCAGAGCAATCAGTTCAGGGACACAAAAGCCCACCTCGGATTGGGGCTCGGCGTGTTCACGTACCATGGCCCGATTGACCTTTTGCAGCAACGTAGCCGCACTAATTTTGTGCGGGAACACGATCCTGCCATTGCCTTGTTAGGCTCTTTCCCTATTACGCGTGACCGATTCTTTTTCAGGGGCATGTTCCTATTCACCAATTTCGTGACAAAGGATGGTCGTCGACTCGTCGGCGATGGAGCGAACGAATTCCTGACCAAGCCGATCTTCATGTTCGAGCCGGAAGTTGTTATGACGCTTCGACCAGGATCAAAAAGTCGCGTCTTACCCTACATTTTTACAGGCTTTGGAGCGACTACAGCTGATTTGTTCAGCAAACGCTCAAAAGGCCGCGTTGACCTTCCTGATACCGGTGTCCCCGGGCCTGAGCGCACCGTCTACCATCTGCCAGTCGGATTCGGCGTCGATGTTGCTTTCGACGGCTGTTGGTCGGCTTTTGCAGAGGCCAGCTACCGATGGGACCTAAACTATGTCTGGAAGAATGAACGCGAGTATGATCCCCACAATACATCCCTCGTTATGGGTGGAATTCGTGGGTGCCTCAAACGAAAACCGAGGACGGCTCCTCCACCAGCACCGATTCCACCTCCACTGACTGTACCAGGATACGACCCACCATTGCCCCGCGTAGCTCGTGTTTGTACGCTTATTGAACTGAATAGCGTCTATTTTGCGGAGAATGTCGTAGATCTTAGTACATCCTCGCGCGAGGCACTGGAAGAAAACATCGAAGCTTTACGGCTAAATCCAACATGTTGTGTCAGCATAATCGGGTATGCGCCTGGCACCGCGGCTGACATCTATGCCCTACGTCTAGCCCGACAGCGAGCGGAGACCATTTTCAACTACTACGTTGGTAAAGGTATCAATGCTGCCCGTCTTACGATTGAGACGGAGGTTGGCCCATCTGTTTGTCCAAAGGGCAAAGATGGAAAGGGCTGTGTCGAAGAACACCAGGTTGCGACCGTTCCTTTCGATTGCTCTCTCCTCTATCGCTGATCTTATTTGGTATTCGTAGGTTTGGGTATTGAGTGAACCAAATCCCGGACCACCATCGACCCTTCTGTTCTCGCACGAGCCGTTAAGCAAAAAGCCCTTGACCTGGGATTGGATGCGTGTGGTATTGCCACAGCCGGCCCTTTGGATGTCGAAGCCAAGCGATTGGACGAATGGCTATCTAATGGCCATCACGCAGATATGCAGTGGATGACCAATCACAGGGAGAAACGAGGCGACCCAACGCTACTCGTTGAAGGCGCGCGATCAGTCATCTCCGTCCTGCAGAGCTATTACGTGCCAGAGGATGGACCTGTCGACCCAGAAATTGGCCGAATAAGTCGATACGCCTGGGGCGACGATTACCACCTTCG
>Ga0209308_10002082_pt1 | contig 17621 bp, 13 predicted proteins | sample COGITO_mtgs_1204_3_FD_184806 | JGI IMG/M metagenome (GOLD analysis project Ga0209308, IMG submission 184806) | Pelagic marine microbial communities from North Sea - COGITO_mtgs_120405 (SPAdes) (version 2) | ecosystem: Environmental > Aquatic > Marine > Epipelagic ...
CACCGAGTCAGGCCTGAATCAAGAGAAATTAAAGTCTACTATTAAGACAGCGGTTCGAATGCTCGATAATGTAATCGACATCAACTACTACTCTGTACCTCAGGCGAAGAATTCGAACCTTAAGCATAGACCAATCGGTATGGGCATCATGGGTTTTCAGGATGCTCTTTATATGCAGCGCATTCCTTACTCTTCAGAGCAGGCAGTGGAGTTCGCTGACATATCCATGGAAATGATCAGCTACCATGCCATCCAGGCGTCTAGCGATCTTGCCGAAGAACGAGGCCGTTACGAATCTTATGAGGGCTCACTTTGGGATCAGGGCAAATTCCCTATCGATTCCCTAAAGCTTCTACAAGAAGAACGTGGCGCAGAATATCTAGAAGTGAATATGGATCAGCGTCTCGACTGGGAAAGCCTCAGAGCACGTATCCAACAGACCGGCATGCGTAACTCGAACGTTCTAGCGATCGCACCTACGGCCACGATCGCAAACATCAGCGGCGTATCCCAGTCCATCGAGCCGACCTATCAAAACTTATATGTTAAGTCGAATCTGTCTGGCGAATTTACCGTAGTGAACCCATTCCTCGTACGTGACCTGAAGAAAGCAAAACTTTGGGACAGCGTGATGGTAAACGATCTTAAATATTATGAAGGCAGTGTACAGAAGATCGACAGAGTTCCTGATGAAATCAAGCACATCTACGCCACCGCTTTCGAGGTTGAACCCCGCTGGCTGGTTGATGCAGCAAGCCGACGCCAGAAATGGATAGATCAGGCTCAGTCACTCAACCTGTATGTAGCTGGTGCTAGCGGCAAGAAACTAGATGTCACTTACCGTATGGCTTGGCTCAGAGGCTTGAAGACTACTTATTATTTGCGCGCTCTTGCAGCGACAACTACTGAGAAGTCTACAGTGTCCGACAATAGTCTTAACAAGGTGTCTAGCGGCGAAGCAGCGCCAGTACCACAGGCTTGTTCTCTGGATGATCCAGATTGCGAAGCCTGCCAGTAATACTTGCACGCATAGGTCGAACCGCTATTCGGGTACCGACCTATGCCAGACACTGCAGCGGCGGACTCGCTGCTACAAATGAATAGAACGAACAACCAGTACAAATAGATTAAGCAAGAAACGAGATTGAGGAATAACTATGCTGTCATGGGATGAATTCGAGCAGGAAGATGGGGCTTTACCATTAGTTAAAGCCACCACCCAAGAGCCTGCCACTACTGAAGCGGTTGCTGCCGTTGTTGAGCCGCCCGCTCCTGTCGCTAGCGCACGCGAGCAAGTCGCTAACTTTAAATCAAATCTAGAAGTCTCGGAAGAAAAGCAAAATTCTGACATTTTGCAGCAGGCTATCGAAGGTCTGGAAGAGCTAGATGTCGATGCCGGACTCGAAGAACTAGAAGGTTCTGCCAATCGAGTAGCTGTTGACGATAAGCGTATGATTAATTGTCGCGCCGACTTAAACCAGTTAGTTCCCTTCAAGTATGACTGGGCCTGGCAGAAATATCTGGATGGCTGTGCCAACCACTGGATGCCGCAAGAGGTTAATATGACGGCAGACATCGGCCTGTGGAAAGATCCTAATGGCTTAACCGATGACGAGCGACTTATCGTCAAACGGAACCTCGGTTTCTTCTCTACTGCAGACTCACTTGTTGCTAACAATCTTGTCTTGGCTGTTTATCGATTGATTACTAATCCTGAGTGTCGACAATACATCTTGCGCCAGGCATTCGAGGAAGCGATTCATACTCACGCCTATCAGTATTGTATCGAGTCACTCTCCATGGATGAGGGCGAAATTTTCAATATGTATCACGAAGTACCTTCTGTCGCTAAGAAGGCTTCCTGGGGACTTAAGTACACACAGGAATTGAGTGACCCCAAATTTAACACCGGTACAACTGAAAACGATCAAGCACTGCTTATGAACTTGATCGCGTTTTACTGCTGTCTAGAGGGAATATTTTTCTACTGTGGCTTCACCCAAATCTTATCCATGGGTAGACGCAATAAGATGACCGGCACCTCTGAACAGTTTCAATATATTCTTCGCGACGAATCCATGCATTTGAATTTCGGTATCGACATGATCAACCAGATCAAGTTGGAAAATCCGAATCTGTGGACCGACGAGATGAAAGAAAAAGCTACTCAGATGATTCTTCAAGCCACGCACCTGGAGATCGAATACGCTAGAGATACTATGCCGCGCGGCGTGCTCGGTATGAACGCAGCTATGATGGAGGAGTATCTACAATTCATAGCGAACCGAAGGCTTATCCAAATCGGTTTGCCAGAGCAATTCGAAGGTGTTCAGAACCCATTCCCTTGGATGTCTGAAATTATGGACCTGCGTAAGGAGAAAAATTTCTTTGAAACGCGAGTTATCGAGTATCAAACGGGCGGCGCCCTAACTTGGGATTAAACTCTCGCATCAAGGTTGAGGGTTAAGTGTCAGCTCGAAGAGCTTGGCGCCAACTGGAGCAAATGAATGAAGGATAAGAAGTACGCTGACGACGATCCAGAGCGCACACTCGTCACCCTGGATCAGTTGAGTCAGACCATCGAAGTGATGACTAGCGTGGTCAATAGACTGCGCCGTCATCTGAGCGATCAGATAAAGGCTCAATTAGAGGCGCAAGAAGCAGCGGACTCTCTGCCGGCCGCGCGCTCCGACTCCGAAGACCAAGCAAACGCCGGCGCCCCTGCCACAGAGAAAGATGCGGCAACAGCCCAACAATCTCATGACAAAAAGCGTGAGAGTTTCGTCGTGGAGATATCTCAACAAGAGATTGAACCCACCCGCAAGTCCACAAAGATTCTGCATTAATCTTCCTGTCCTAGCACAGGCGGATATGCAGACAGACGCGATATGACAAAACCTATCGGCGCCATCGTCTTGGCGGCAGGATTTAGCAAGCGCTTCGGCGACAGCAAATTGCTCGCCCAATTGCACAATGGGAATACTGTGGTGCAACAGACCCTGGAGCGAATCGCTGAAGTCTTTCCCCATCGCATAGTTGTCACTCGTCCGGAGCTGATTCCACAGCTATTACCCCTAGCGCCCGGGACCTCATTTCTAGCCTTTGAACATGCAGAGCAAGGCATGGGAGCGACACTCGCTTTCGCCGCACAGCACATAGGTGATTGGCGAGCATGCCTAGTCTGCCTCGGGGACATGCCCTTCATCAAAGCTTCAACCTATAGACAGATAGCCGAGCAGATCGAAGAGGACAGCATCGTCATACCGGTGCTAGACTCGAAAATAGGCAACCCAGTCGCCTTTGGTAGCGTCTATTTTGATGAGCTAGGGAAGCTTCAGGGAGATGCCGGGGGGCGAAAGCTCATCACACTGCATCAAAGTGCTGTTCGCGAACTGTCAATTGATGACCCTGGCGTGCTGCAAGATATAGACACCCCCCAAGAGCTTGCTCGTTACCAAGACAGTTAGGCGGAAGTTACTGCTGCAACGTCGGATACTGTAAGCACGCCCCTGCACCTTGTATTGCATGAGGAGTCGCTTTCACCCTACAATCTTTGCGTCAAATAGCGCAGGCAAACATGAAAAAAATTAAGAACGAAGGCGAACTTTTAAAAGAGGCTATTCGAGTTGGCACACGCTACTTCGAGGCTAGGGGCGCGGGAAAGTTTGAAAGTACCGATCACGTCGACATAAAAGTGCGTGCGATCTATCTATTACTCGTCAAGGATGGGGTGATACAGGCTCTGGCGACGGAAGATGAGAAGGCAGTGAATATGCGCCACAAGCTGGCAATTTGGATCTCGAAAAACCTTCCAGCCGATCATCACTTGTTACAGTAATTCTACTCATGCATCAGCCCTACAGACACAGCCTGCTTGCACTAATCGCCCTGCTATTCGGTTTGCTAAACACTGCCCTTGCCGATACTTCTTCGGCGTTACTCGCCATGGAAGATCCACAGAACCCGCTGGTGCTCATCAGCACCTCTCGGGGTGAGATTTATCTAGAACTGTTCCCTAACGAAGCACCTAACAATGTGCAAAATTTCATTGCCCTCGCACAAGGCGAGAAAGACTTTACCAATCCGGACACAGGCCAGCCAGTTCAGGCGCGTTACTACTATAACGGCATGCGCTTTCATCGCGTCGTGCCCGGCTTCGTCATTCAGGCGGGCAGCCAGGCTAAGAATCCCCTAGGACTGCAGGTAGAACTTCTACCAGATGAAATAAATGCAGATGCCCTGGGCCTGGATCAGATTCCGGCAATCAATCCCGACGGCAGTTTCGCCGACGAACTCAATATCGAGTCAAAACAAGACTTTCATACCGAAATCCTGGAAGCACTCTACTCCCGAAGGAATATCGCGGACGTTGCCACGGCATTATCCAGGCAATATCAAACACTGGGCGAGCTACACAATCTAACGGTGAAATCGGTGTACGAGAGTCAGGGCTACCGCTATGACTCATCACTACGTAGCCGAGCCATACGCAGAGGCACGGTAGCGCTCGCCAATTCGGGCCCCGACAGCAATGGCCCCGAGTTCTTTATCAGCCTTGCCGATGCCCCCCAACTTACGGGAAAATACACAGTAATAGGACAAGTCATCGAAGGTCAGTCGGTGATGGATACTATAGGCAGTACGGCAATTGATCCGGATCAATTCTCTAGCCTTAGCACCTTGATTTACTCCGTGCGTAAGGCAAACTAAGCAGACAATCCCAGCTATTGTGGAGCTGACATGTCGAAGAAGAAAGCGAAGAAGAACTCAATGCAAGGCACCTATGCACTCAGCCTCAGCAGCGGATTGATCCTGGGCTTTGGGCTAGGCGCGATCATGGGTAGCGTGCTTGTATCCACTGTATCCGGCGTACTTATAGGCGGCGTCGCGGGCTACCTTATCAATCACCCCGGGGCTAAACGTAAGACTTAGCAGTAACAAAACCTTGCCGCTACCGCGAAGCTGCTACCCTGCTTCTTCGGCAAATATTTCACGCCTGTAGGGCGGCATAGATTCCAATATCGTCTTCCCGTAGCGCCGACTCACAATGCGCTCATCGAACAGCGTTATTGTTCCACTATCTGACTCACTACGCAGCAACCTTCCGCTCGCCTGCACGAGGCGGAAAGCTGCGTCGGGCACAGCCAAGGTCATAAAGGAATTTAATCCCTGCTGTTCTATCCACTCCGACAGAGTCAGTTCGATGGGATCATTCGGCACCGCAAAGGGAATCTTGGCAATGAGCACATGGGTGCAATATTTACCTGGCAGATCGACCCCCTCGGCAAAACTAGCAAGGCCGAAAATGATACTCCCCTCTCCTTTATCTATTCGTTGTCGATGATATTTCACAAGTTGCGACTTCTGAAAATCATCCTGACACAATACCAGGTCGCGCCAAGCTGGGGGCAGCAGTTGCATAACATCTTGCATTTGCCTGCGACTGGAAAATAACATCAGCGACGCCCCAGTCTTATCCACCAACCGTGGAATCGCCTTGACGATAAAATCTGTGTGCTTTTCCGAGTCAGACGGATCACAGTGCATCTTGGGTATGACCAAACTTGCAGAGTTCGCAAAGTCGAACGGGCTGAGGATACTTAAATAGTGTGTATGTTCCGGCAGACCAGCGCGCATCTTCAGCATGTCGAAATTGCCAAGAGAGGAAAGCGTAGCGGAGGTTAGTACCGCCCCGGCACAGTTGTCCCAGAGTCTCTGCTGAAGATTATCGGCAGCTAAAACTGGACTCGATGACAAGCCGATGTCGGTGAAATTTTCGTTCGCGGTGTAACTGAGCCATCTCGCCAATGGTGCCTTCCCCTTCGGATCCACGGCGGCATAACTCATCCAGAGCCCCAAGTTCGATTCTGCGCGTTTCTGTTGCGAACCTATGAGAGGAAACCACTGCTCAGCTAGCTGTCTTCGTTTTACATCGCCCCCATCCTCCATAGCTTCTTTCAGATCATCGGCAGTACTCTGAAATGCGGCGGCCAGACGCGCAAATAGGTTTGCTAGATTTGCAGCAAGAGATTGAACCTCTTCCGGCACCACCCCTAACTCGAAAGCATGTTGGATACGATTGTCATAGCTGTCGGCCTGATCCAGAGACTCGAGGATTTGCTCCAGCACTAACCAGGCGTGATCAAGCTGCTCTCGTGTGTCCAGGAGTAATTTGTGCAAAGACTTTTGCGTGGTTCCATCGATAAAATCATCCTTCTGTAGGCGAAGGGTTATCGTTTCAGTACGCTCCAACCAGCTGCCGGTAGCCTTTAGGCGAGTAGTTGCAGAGAAATGATTATTGCTCTTATGTGGAAGATGATGGGCCTCATCGAAGATATAGATACATTTTTCAGGCTCAGGAAGAATTATGCCACCTCCCAGCGCCAGATCGGACAACACCAAATCGTGATTACTCACAATACAGTCTGCCTTATCCATGGAATCGCGCGCCTGATAGAAACAGCAATTTCTAAAGTGACTGCACTTGGGCCCCATACATTGGGCGTTATCTACGGTGACCGGCCTCCAATCATCATCGCTGATAGAGCTTTCCCAGTTATCCCTATCGCCTTTCCAGTTGCCCATGCTCAGCTGATCTAGCATTTTTTCATAGAGGGCCTGGTCTCCGCCAGCTGGATCATCCAGTTCTTCGCCATACAGGTCCATCATCGCCTGCATGCTGTCGTTGCCTCTAAGCAGCATATCCAATTTCGCCAGGCACAGGTATCGCCCTCTCCCCTTGGCTAAGGAGTAGCTAAAGCTGAGGTCAGAGCCTTCCAATATCTCTGGCAGGTCCTTGTGCACAACCTGTTCTTGAAGCGCTACAGTAGCCGTGGCTATCACCACCTTAAGATCTAATGCCTTGGCCAGTGGTATTACTGCTAAGACGTAGGCCAGTGTTTTCCCCGTACCCGTCCCGGCTTCGACCACGCAGATCGGGGGTGAGGAGTCGTCATTGGCAAGGCTGGACAAGGTCTTCGCAATCTCGGCGATCATAAGACGCTGGCCATAGCGCGGAGTGAGTTCGCGGGACTCTAGCAATTGGCGATAGGCGGACTGAATACTGTCTTTTACATCATCCGCCAACATCCACATCAATCCTCAAAGTGCAGTTCAAATACTGCTAAATAGTGGATGAATTATAGCATCTGTGGGCTGCTTACCAGAGAAATTATCGGAAATCGTCTGATCACTACAATTCTTTTCTGTTTTGAATGAAACAACATCTGCTACACTTGAGTCTCAGTATTATTACTTTCAATTTCAACGCATAAAGCGATGGAAGCCCTTAATCGCACAATCAAATCCTTCGGTTCGTAGTACATGACAACTGCTCCAAGCTCTGCACCCACGCTTATAGACAACACCTGGCTCAACCAAGACTGTGAGCAGAGGCTGTTGACCCTAGGCAAACTCGATCCCAAAGAGTCGAGTACAGCCGACTTCCTCCTTAAAGTAGCGCTTGAAGACGACTTTGAGAAGGTCCGCAGCTCAGCTATCTCCCGAATAGTTGACTTAGAAGCACTAGCAAAGCTAGAGACGGCAGGCGGTAAGGCAAAGGAAGCTGCCCAGCAGCAGAGTTGTCAGATCATCGCCGGCACAATGGATTCCGCGCACTGCGAGGAAGAGAGAACCGAGAGATTAGCACGGCTTTCAGCAGCCGAAGTCAAGCAGGTCGCGCTGATTACAAAAACAAAAAACATTGGCTCTCTAGCGGTTGCAGCTGTAAAGCAGAACGAAGACCTTGCGGACCTGTGTTTATTCGCCGCAAGCGTACATGTTCGAAAATCTGCAGCCCTTCTAATAGAAGACAGGCAACTCCTTAAGGAGATACACAACAAAGTCGCCGGTAAAGATAAAACGGTTACCAAGACCATCGCTAGCCGTCTCGAACAGGAATCGACTAGCGAGAGCGAAGAAAAACCAGCCACTACGGCCGCAGCCAGTGGCGACGCTCCAGCCACAGCAATCTCTGAAGATGTAGAATCCAAACCGATCAAGACCAAAGAGCCTGAGACCCCTCTAGTTGAACCCAAGATTGAATTCGACGCCATTGAGAAAGAGGCTGCTATGGTAAGTTACAAGAACACTACCCGGCTCTTTGAAATCCGCTCCCAATTAAGAAAATTGCAAGCCAGGCTGACAGATGCCGAGATAGAACTACGGGGAAAGATTGAAACTCTACAAGCCGACATAGCGAGCAAGATTTTCAAAAATGATGAATACCAAAATGAACTGAAAGCAAAAACTGAGGAATTGTTTGTCTCCCTCGCGGAAGCACTCGAGTCAGGAAACTCAGAAAATGCGGGCAAGTGCTGGGACAAGATACAAGGAAACATAAGTAACACACAGAACCAGATACGAGCGGAGCTACAGAAGACAGCTAATACACACAAAGAAAAAGTTACCGAACTTCGCAACTGGAAGGTCTTCGCCGCTACTGAGAAGAAGAAAGAATTGATAGTTCAGATGCAGCACCTTCTAGAGTCAAAGATGCACGCTTCCGACCGATCCAAGAGCATTAGCAAGATGCATCAAGAATGGAAGGCCCTAGGTCATTCCAATCAGAATGAACAGCTTTGGAAAGAGTTCAAGAAGATTTCGGATAAAGCTTACGAGCCCTGCAAGGAGCACTTCAAGCAAAGAAAACAGTTAATGAATGACAACCTGCTCAAACGCAGAGAAATTTGCGACGCACTCGAAGCAGAGCATACTCGATTAAAAGATTCAGAGGCTGAACTCGATCTTTCTGGACTGAACAAGCTTCTCAACGAAGCCGATAAGAACTGGAAGCTACACGCACCAATAGAACAGAGAAAGATTAAGGCATTACAGAAAAGATACTATGCGACTGTTAACGAACTGCTCAAGCTTCGCAAGAGCGAGGTTTCCAATAGCGCCAAACAGAAGCAGGAGCTGATCAAGAAGGCGCAAGAGCTGACGACACAGGAAGATAATAAACTGGCAATGGATGAAGCCAAACGCCTACAGCAGGAATGGAAGACGATAGGCCCCACCACCTACAAAGAAGACAACAAGTATTGGCAAGACTTCAGAGCAGCCTGCGATACAATTTTCAGCAAGCGCAGCCAGGCAGGCAACGAGTTCAAGCAAGACCTAAAAAAAATCGAAGCCCGCCTTAACCAGATTCTCAGTGACTTAGAGGAAATTTCCAAGAAAAGCGATGCTGAATTTCGCGAGTCTAAAGCAGCCTACCAAGATCTGGCTCAGGAATTTTCGAACTCGCTTGACCCGCGTATCAAATCACAACGCAAGCGCTTACTAGAGCTGTTCAATTCCACCAAGCGGTTGATTGATTCCAGGTTTAGGGCTCTGCCAGACAAACGTCAGCAGGCAACACAGCAGTTAATTCTGGACAAGACAGAGCGCTTGCAAGCGCTAGAGAACTCTTTGCTTAAAGAGGACGATGCAGGAAAGTTTACTGCCCTGCAGCAGGCTTTCGACAAAGATAGCTGGAGCGAGATCGGTAAGAGCGGAAATGCTGAAGCCGATGATGTGCTGCTGGCTCGATTAAACTCCGTAGTTTCCGCCGCATCCAAGACCGAGCTAATGCAGCTATGCAAGAAATGCGAAGATGAGTTTAGAGAACTGTGCATCCAGGCAGAGATTCGAGCAAACGTCGACTCCCCCGCTGAAGATAAAGCACTGCGGATGAAGTTCCAGTTAGAGCAGCTACAAAGTGGGTTCGGTCAGGCAAAGCCGGATCCAAAGCAAAATCTGAAATACGCGATGGCAACCGAATTTCGATCCTACGCAATGGGCCCCATTGAAGATGCCACGCGAGAACAGTTCAAAGATCGCCTTGGCCAGGTTTTACAAAAACTACGCTAGAGACTGAATCCGGTAGTAACTAATCACCGGGTTCGCATAACTTAGCAGATAGTGACGGTGCAGCCTCGAGTCCACTTGCTTGAACCTGTTCATAAACATTTCCCGAGACTGATCTGCTATTTCTGGAGTTGCAATATCGAGCTCTGCAACTCCCTCTGGCAACAGCCCTTCATTTTTAAGTATTTCCCAAGCGATGAAATTGCTATCACGTAGTTTATAATTTGCAAGTATCTGTTTATCGATGCTCGCCGCTATGACATCTGGGTCGTCGCTCTCATACTGAACCTCTGTCCCAAAGGCTACGTGCACAGCTCCTTTATAACCGATCATGCCTGCAACTATACTCTCGATGTCACTCTTCTCGGTCTTGGTAAAAGCGCCCGTAGTTTCGATCTGATAGAGCTCTTCCGCCTTAAGCACATCACAGGCATCATACTCGTAAGATATTGAGACCGGCACTATATGGAGTTTTCCTAAGCTTTCGCTCAACGGTTTCTTGCGTTGATACATGGCTAGCATTTTAAGAAGTGCGGCCTCGGTCTTATCGATTCCGTTCTTGGCGCGACCTTCGCGCTGAGCTATCCAGACATGACTGTGTTGCTCGATACAATGCTGCATATATTCTGAAAGTAGAGTTAAGCCCTGCAATAGCTCTCTTCCTTTTAGCGATCTGCGCACAATGAAACTCTTATTCAGACGCATCAAGTCGGATACAAAAGGCTTCTTAAGCAAATTATCGCCGGTCGCTATCTGCACTGTCTGGTTTCCTGCGTGATACAGCATGTAATTGACAAAGGCCGGGTCCATCGTGATATCACGATGGTTGCTAATAAAAAGATAGCTTCTCTGACTATCCAGATTCTCTAGGCCCGAATGGGTCAGGCTTGTAGTAGTGTCTTCGATCATCTTGTACATGTAGCCAGCTATAACATCCTGCATGCTGGCCACATCATGTACGGATGCAACCTGGCCCTTGAGTTTGTTCTTGGCAAGCAGTCGCATCAAGCCAGGAAAAAGGCGTGACAGTCTTGGCGCATAAAAACTAGCTATACTGGAAAGAAATTCTGGATCCGTAATCAATCGATCTAAGACAGGACGAATCTCATCATCGTGATAGGGTCGTATCGCTTTAAATTTATCCATTTATATTCTGTTTTTTATCAATAGCTTATGGATTTCTGCCAGCCTATGCAGACCGGCTTTTGGTGTCGGATTCTATCCGCTTTGGAGCCCCATTGCACCCGCACGAACGGCCCCTAGCTCGCAGCCTTCTTTTCGAAATTAGTAACCGCAGCCACATACTCGTCGAGCTTGATAAATAACTCCTCGTTCTGACCACCCGCTCTTTCTCTGGCCTGCGCATAACCTTCTTCAAACGCGGCAAGCGCATCGGGTGAGGACAATCGCTCCTGTCTGAACTTGTTCCATTCGACCAAATCCTGATCGTTTAGCGTGTCCTTGAAATTACGCGCCCTATATCGCTGTAACATAGTAGCCAATCGCGAATCACGGAATGGCAGATCTAATCGCGCCAAATCTTTTGCGGAGGTAGAGCGAATCATCGCCATCAAGCTCTTATCAGACTCTGAGAAAAAACCTCCGCTGTAAATCATGTAGTCCGGATCTAGCTCCCCTCGCCCCATCTCTTCTGTGAATACCTCCGCGACCTTAGCCACAAGGTCCTGATTATTCTGCAGCATGCTCCAGTGCTTACGGCATTTTTCGAGGTCGACACCAAATTCTTCTGCACTCTCAGCCGGCAAGACCGCTGGTGAGGCAATCACTGGACACTTGTTAATATGTAGTGTCTTAAGGGGGATACGCTCCACTCCCTGGGCCATGTCTTCGCGGGCGATAAAGATTCTCTCCCGCATCTCAGCGACTGTTAGCGCAGTCCAGCTATCCGGATCGACACGCAGATCATAAACGATGATTCCATTGTTATTTGTTGGATGTGAGCAGATAGGCATGACTAGTGCAAGGCAACCTTGTACAGCCGGATACATCATGGAAACATGCAGCACCGGCTTCCTAGTCACCATGTCTATTTCAGATTGCACAACCCTCTTGTTACGCAGCTTATAGACATAGTCATATAGCTTCGGTTGTTTCTGCCGCACTAGTTTTGCCATCTCTATGGTGGCAATCACATCAGAAAGCGCGTCGTGAGCATCGGCATGCTCGATCCCGTTTGCCGCGGTGAGCTGTTCCAGTCTGAAACTGGTGCTGCCATCTTCCCGCTGCGGCCACACAATCCCCTCTGAGCGGGTCGCTGCACAGAGCCGCAGCATATCGATAATATCCCAGCGAGAATTTCCATTCTTCCATTCCCGCTCGTAGGGATCGTAGAAATTTCTATAGAGCAGCTGTCTCGTCAGCTCATCGTCAAAACGGATGCTGTTGTACCCCGCGACACAGGTACCTGGCTGGGAGAATTCTCTCTCGATTCGCTGGATAAACTCAGACTCACAGACACCTCCCTGCAATGCCTTCTGCGGAGAGATCCCCGTTATCAGACAAGCCATAGGGTCTGGCAAGAAGTCGTCTGCTGGCTTGCAGTAGAACACCAAGGGCTCGGAAATGATGTTCAAATCCTCATCCGTACGAATTCCCGCAAACTGGGAGGCACGCGTTCGGCGGGGATCTCTGCCGAAAGTTTCGAAGTCATACCAATAGATTGAATTTCCTGACATCTCGCTACTCTATTCTGGTTTGGGCCTAGGCGCTGCTGCCACAAGCGTGACCTGGTTAGGCATGATTATAGCGACTTCTGCCCACTGCGTATGGCAATAATTCAGTCCTCTGCGGGATTGGCAATATCTACTTAGCAATTCCTTCTAAACGCCCATCTGTAGTAGTATCCCTATCGTTTGACTGGTTATTTTGATCGCAGCGGGCTTAAATCCCTACAGCAGATCAAATTGCGGTATTTGCGCGCAATTTTGACCAGACACTAAACATACATAGAAACGACAATAGAGCTCAGCAAGCATGGATTTTCGAGGCGCCCATATACTTAGCGTAAAACAGTTCGAACGGTCTGATGTGGATCGAATCTTCGAAGTAGCCGACACCATGATCCCCTACGCCCGAAGAGAGAAGATTACAAAAGCCCTACAGGGTGCAATCTTAGGCAATATGTTCTTTGAGCCTAGCACGCGAACTCGAGTTAGCTTCGGCTGCTCCTTCAATCTGATGGGTGGACAGGTGCGGGAAACGACCGATGTAAAAACCTCTTCGATCTCCAAGGGCGAGTCTCTTTATGATACGGCAAGAGTCATTAGCGGATATAGCGATGTCATTGTCATGCGACATCCGCAGGTCGGCTCAGTTAGCGAGTTTGCCAAGGCCAGCCGGGTCCCTGTGATTAATGGGGGCGACGGCCCGAACGAACATCCGTCCCAGGCCCTATTAGACCTCTACACCATCAAGAAGGAACTACTGTCCAATAATCGTCAAATTGATGGCATGCATATAGCCGTGATCGGGGATCTGAAGCATGGACGAACTGTACACTCCCTCTCACAAGTATTATCGCTGTATGACAATATAACCTTCAAATTGATCTCCCCCGCTGAACTGAAGATGCCTGCTGAAATCGTCTCCGAGTTAAAGGATGCTGGGCATAAGGTTATCGAAACCGAAGATATGGAGGCCGGCCTGAATGACATAGACACGGTCTATCTAACTCGCATACAGGAAGAACGTTTTACCACCAAACTTGAAGCTGATATCTATCGGGGCCGATTTAGATTAAACCAATCCATCTATACCCGTTACTGCCAACCAAATACGGTAATAATGCATCCGCTACCTCGAGACTCACGAGAGGAAGCGAACGAACTGGACAATGATCTCAACCAACATCCCAGCCTCGCCATTTTTCGTCAGACCGACAACGGCGTTCTGGTGCGCATGGCATTGTTCGCACTGGTACTGGATGTGGCTGAAAAAGTAGACGATACGGCCCGTGATGTAGGCTGGTATACCCAGGGCAGATTCTAATAATCCAACACCAGGATTCACAGAATAAGAACGGCATAAACAAACAGGCTCAATAGCAGGAATACGATTATGGGTTTCAACGACTTACTAAAAATGATGATTGAAAAAGAAGGCTCGGACTTGTTTCTTACAACAGGTGCGCCGCCCAGCATGAAAGCATTCGGTAGGTTATCGCCACTCGTCGACAAAAAGTTGCCCGAGGGCATGGTTAAGAAGATCGCCTATCAGATAATGAACGCAGAGCAGATAGAGCAGTTCGAAAAAAGCCCGGAAATGAACATGGCAATATCGGATCCGGATATAGGCCGTTTTCGAGTGAATATTTTCCAGCAGCGTGGCGAAATAGCCATCGTAGCGCGTAATATTAAAACTGAAATTCCCAGCGCCGCCTCTTTAGGTTTGCCCCCTATCCTCAACGATTTGATGATGCAGAAGAACGGTATTGTTCTATTTGTCGGCGGCACCGGCTCGGGAAAATCTACATCATTAGCAGCCTTGATAGATCACCGCAACAAGAATAGCGATGGCCATATAATAACGATCGAAGACCCTGTCGAATTTATTCACCCACACCAAAAATCAATCGTTAACCAGCGTGAAGTTGGCGTTGATACGAATAGCTATGAAGAAGCACTGCAGAACACGCTCAGGCAGGCGCCGGATGTAATTCTTATCGGTGAGATTCGCAGTCGGGAGACTATGGAGCACGCATTAGCGTTCGCTGAGACCGGTCACCTTTGTCTTTCTACACTGCACGCAAATAATGCAAACCAGGCTTTGGACCGCATCATTAACTTCTTTCCAGAGGAGCGACACAAGCAACTCTTCCTGGATCTGTCTCTGAACCTGCAGGGCTTCGTGTCACAGCGCCTAATTCCTACCCCCGACGGCAAACGTGCTGCCGCCTTCGAGATATTGCTGGGCACGCCGCGCGTCTGCGACCTTATTAAGCAAGGCGAGGTCATGGAGCTTAAGGAAGTTATGGAGAAGAGCGAACAGCAAGGCATGAAGACCTTCGACTCGGCACTCTACGATCTCTTTAAGAGCGGAAAGATCAGCTACGAAGAAGCCTTGAAGAATGCCGACTCCAAGAACAACCTGCGGCTGCGTATTCAGTTGTCCGAAGGCAAGGGTGCTGACCAGGCCGATATCGACGCTACTGAAGACGCAGCCGGTTTGTCGCTAGTTCAGTCCGATGACGATAACGATAGATTTTTTTAACTGGATACCCTACTCATCCATGCTTGATTATTCTGACTACAAAAAGCTCGACGCTATTGCCGCGGCTGAGGGAATCCGAAATAAAGATTTCACCAGCACAGAACTGACGGAAGCATCGATCAATCGCTCCATCGAGATCAACCCCAGCATAAACGCCATCGTGTTTGAGAGCTTCGAGCATGCTCTAGTGCAGGCCAGGAAATTAGATGAGCAGCCCGCCCTATTCGAGAAAAGCAGGGTCGCCGGGCTTCCGTTCTTAATTAAAGACCTCGCCGAGGTTAAAGACCTGGGGACGAGTTATGGCAGCAGGCTCTTCGAGAATTATATCTCGAACAAGCATTCCAACATCGTTGCAAAGTATGTTGACGCTGGCCTGCCCATAATTGGAAAAACCAACACACCGGAATTTGGACTCACGCTTACTACCGAGTCAGTAGCCAACGGACCCTGTCGCAACCCCTGGAATCTAGACTATTCCACTGGGGGCTCCAGCGGTGGCGCGGTGGCCGCGGTGGCGGCTGGCATAGTCCCTGTAGCACACGCCAGTGACGGAGGTGGCTCAATACGTATTCCCGCCTCTTGCTGCGGCCTGTTTGGCCTCAAGCCCAGCCGCGGTCTAACGGCAGTCGAAAATACACATGCCGAGTCCTGGGAAGGCATGAGCGTGGGACACGTAGTCAGCCGCAGTGTGCGCGATAGTGCCGCGTTCCTCGACGTCGTCAAACTACACAGCCCACATTTATACCCTCTGCCAGGTAGCCCAGATTCCTTCTTCGATACCCTCGCAGAAGATCACTCTGACGGGAAGAAACTGCGCATTGCTGTGCAATATGAGCACCCTACCGGCGAAACTATTGACGAAGAGTGCCTGCTAGCGGTGAAACAGGCAGCGAGGCTCTGCGAGTCTCTGGGTCACAATGTAGAGGAAGCTGCGCACCCGGTTGATCATGCCATCGCCGGCAAAGCCATGTCGCGCCTAATCAATACCCTCACCTATAAGTCTGTGGCAAAGCGCGCAGAGACGTTACAGCTAGAACTGAAGGACTGTCCTCTCGAGGCCTCGACCCTGGCTATGGCCTCACGGGGCGCGGCGGTTAGCGCCGTCGATTATCTGCAGGCCAGAGAAAGCCTGCTTTCCGCAGAGAGGCAGATGCGGGACTTTCATCAGCATTATGACGTCATTATTCAACCGGTATTGAACAAGGTGCCTGCAAAACTGGGCTGGCTGGACATGAACAGCGAAGATTTGACAAGTTACGGTGGCAGATTCAAGTCCTATAGCGGAATTACCGCTCTCGCCAACGGTACCGGCCAGCCATCCATGTCTGTCCCTATAGCGACATCAACAGAGAACCTGCCGGTCGGCGCCATGTTTACTGCCGCCTGGGGTAACGACGCAGTATTGCTGAGGCTGGCCGCTGCTCTAGAAATCGCCGCCCCCTGGTCTGGCTTGGCTAAGGCAGCTTCCTAGGAAGAGCGCGCTTCTGTTTGCAGCTCCCTAGAGGCTGGAGACTGCCCGCAGAAGCTGTCACAATTCATGACGCACAGGGCTGTGAAGCTGTTTTATAATTACCCATAGCAAAATCATAAATTAATTAAATTATCTATATATAACAATATATTAAAGAACATAATTAATATGTTACTTAATATGGAGACAAGGTATGAAGCCGCGAATTTCTTTACTATCTGTTCTTTCAGCCAGCATTACGCTCAGCCTGGCTAGTGCTAGTTTTGGGCAAGAATTTCAGACACCCTATACCGAATGGGGCGTACCCGATCTGCAAGGGAACTGGAAGAACGCCACAGTAATGCCCTTCGAGCGGCCTAGCGAATTAGGCACAAAACAAGCCTATACCGAAGAAGAAGCCATGCTCTTGGAAAAGCAGGCTCAGCAAGCAGTAGAAGAAGACAACGAGCCCTTGGACCCCAATCGCCCCGCTCCCGCACTCGAAGCACTGCCTCCGGTGGGTAACTACGACCTATTCTGGACAGACCGCGGCATGTTCCTGCCTACGATCGACGGCGAATTTCGGACATCGGCCATCATCGATCCACCGAATGGTCGTATTCCCGAGCGAGTAGCGGGTTTTAGAGAAAGAATGCAGGAGTTACGAGCGAATCGACCGGATAGAAATGCAGGCCCGGAAGGTCGCGGCCTGGGAGAGCGCTGTCTGGTAGCCTTCGGTAACTCATCGGGGCCGGTTATGACCCCGGTAATGTATAACAGCCATATGCAGATCGTGCAGTCACCCGGGTATGTAAACATCATCGTTGAAATGGCTCACGACTCAAGAATCATCAAGATTGCCGACGAAAGAAACCCAGCCGGTGAGGTACACCAGAAGTGGATGGGTGATTCGATTGGACGCTGGGAAGGCGACACGCTAGTGGTAGAGACCAAGAATTACAATCCCTGGATCACCTATCGCGGAGCACCTACTGAAAACCTAACCGTTATAGAAACTTTCAAACGCGGCGCGAACAACAAAATCATCTACGGCTTTACCGTAGATGACCCTACTGTGTATAGCGCACAGTGG
>Ga0209308_10002086_pt1 | contig 17603 bp, 14 predicted proteins | sample COGITO_mtgs_1204_3_FD_184806 | JGI IMG/M metagenome (GOLD analysis project Ga0209308, IMG submission 184806) | Pelagic marine microbial communities from North Sea - COGITO_mtgs_120405 (SPAdes) (version 2) | ecosystem: Environmental > Aquatic > Marine > Epipelagic ...
TTCACGCGAACACGAAGCGATGACACTGAGGCATAGCAGGCACGTAAAAAGCCGCGCACAGAATCTTTTCACTTTAGAGCTCCCAAGGTAGTCGAATTTTGCTGTTCAGGCGGCTGACATCGGCGGACCCAGCGGCACAAACGGAGCCGAGAAAGAGTTTTCGCGATCAATAGTTGGGGAGATAACCATCGCATCCGTGCCCACCCGCTCTATCAGTTCGGTCATCGTCTGCGCAAGATCGTCAGTCTCCACGGTGTAGATTGCGAGGTACGGCCGCGCCGGGAAAAGTCCAGCACGCAATCTCTCAACAACGTTACATTGTACTTTACAGTACTGTCAAGTTATAACTCGCCGACTTCAAACGCCCATGCCTCCCGGGCGGCAACTCCCGCCTTTCAATATTGGCGGCTCGTTGTGTCTTACTCTCGGGCCACCGCCTCTTCGAAATCTGGATATGGCCCAAGAGTTAAAAACAATGAAGCGCCGAGCGCCGCTACTCCAGCACAGATAAGTAGCAATCCGTCGTAGCTACCAGTGGCATCGATCAGGGGGCCAATGAGGAGCGGAGAAGTACCGCTGCCGAGGGCGACAGCGCCCGATACCGTTCCAAATACCTTGGCATAGGATCGAAGTCCAAAATATCGCGACACGAGATAGGCGAGAATGTCGAATTCTGCACCGGCTGCCACACCTACCAAAACCGTCGCCATCACCATGAGCGCCATGTCCGCGGGCGCCAGCAGGAATATCAGGCATCCGATTGAGGGCAGCACCAGTGCGCAAAATGCGATAAGTGGCCCCCAGAATTTGTCGAGGAAAAAGCCTCCGGCCAGCCTGCCCGCGACCAGTGCCAAACCAAACGCACTGAATACCAGTGTTGCGTCTGACTGTGATAGACCCTTTTGGATGAGCATCGGAACAATATTAGTTATCATTGAAACCACGACGAAGACAACCAGTATCAATGCGACAATGATCGTCCAGAACTGGCGGTTACGTAGAGTCTCTCGATAGCTGATTCCAGCAATCTGCTTGGGTACTCTGCTATTTTCCGGTTCCGTAGAGTTAATTGATAGAGAGCCCTGCTGGTTCGAGCTTGAGTTGCCTGTAGGTAGGGCAAAGAAACAGACCAGCAAGGTCGCCAGCGGCAATATGCCCATAACGAAAAAGCCTTGCTGCCAATCTGCGGTGCCGACATAGCCCGCCAGCAGTAGTGGGGCGGCAGTGCTTACCACGCCGGAACCCGACAGCAAAATGGCTAGCGCGATACCGCGTTGTCGCTCGAATTTGTCGCAAACGATCTTTGTCCAGGTGACCAGCAGTGAGCCGCCTCCCACAATCGGCAGCAAAAAATAGAAGGCGTATAGAAGATTTTGGCTGAGCGAAACGGTGCCCATCATCATGAATGTCAAGGCATACAAGACCAAAGAACATAAGGTGACGCTGCGAAGCGAGAACCTATCCATTAGCCAGCCCGCCAACTGAGATCCTACAGCAATACCCGCGAAGTTTAAGGTGATGCAGCGCTGCAGTTCCCCCAACGGTATATTCAGCGTTCTAGAAAGATCAGGTGCCATCGGCCCGAAGCTGTACAAGGGAAGAAAGTGCGCCGAGGTGACAACGCCGCTCAGTGCGACCAGCAGCATTGGCCAGCCCTGGTGAAATTCCGGGTACTTATGGTCCTCCACTTACTTTTTCGCCCTTACAATCAACGCCGGGACCGCAGTTCGAGTAAATCGATGGTGGCGTCCCCGGGAAGCGTCAGGAGATGAATCACAGTGGAGGTGACCGTGTCGAGTTGCATGCCCTCCCCAGTCGCAGCCACGAAACCCGTTTCCTCAAAGGTCTGCATCATCAGTTCATAGGTTTCGTCATCCAGAGGGGAGGCATCCTCTCGAAGCAGGTGACCAACCCGCAGCGCTGACACACGAACACCTGAGTGTGCCAGCTCCACCCTCAAACTCTGTGAAAAGGTCTCCAATGCGGACTTTGAAGCGGCGTATGCGCTCAGCAAAGGGGGGTAGAAACGTACGGCCTCAGATGACACATTGATGATATCGCCCCCCGACTTCTTCAATAGTGGTATCGCCTCACGACAACAGTACATCGCCCCGAGAAGGTTGGTATCTATTACCGAACGTAGCTGTTCATCACTCGCTTTTTCAAGTTTGAATATAGGGTATATCCCTGCATTGTTTACCAGCGCATCCAGCCCGCCCATTTGGGCTTTAATCGCCTGAAAAGTGTGGCGCACCGCTACGGGATCACCAATATCACAAGAGAAACAGGCTACCGTGTCACCAATCTCCTCTCTCGCCAACTCAAGCTTACTGGAATTGCGTCCGATGATGGCAACCCGTGCGCCTTGTTCGCTACAGGCCTTGGCCAACGCTTTACCCAGACCATGACTGCCTCCGGTAATCGCTATGACCTTCGAGCCTAAGCGCACGTCAACAACTTCGTAAGGTTAACGGAAGTTATATTTCAAGCGAACGCCGTAGTAAGACTGAGCTCCGCGCGATAGCCGAATGCTCTTCCTGGCTATGAATCCACTAGATTCTGTTGCACCGCTGACGAACTCTTCATCATTGATATTCTTGCCGAATAGCATGACCTCATAGCGGTCTTCTTTGTCTATCATGCTCAGCGAAAAATTCAGAAGCCCGTAGGAATCCTGCACAAGAAGCGGGTCACCATTCAATGGGAAACTGACTTCGTCCTGCCACACATAGTTCACACTACCGTGGATATCGAAAGAAAGGTTCTCCAACGGAAAAATGTGACTGATGCCGATGTTATAGGCCAGTTCGGGCGTGTTCGGCGCATTCGCGCCGTCCATGTCGGTCTGCACAGCAGCGGCCGGGTCCGTGATCAAGTTACCGTTCAGGTCAATATTGCATCCTGTTTCAATGGTTTGCCCAGGCCAGCAGGGCTGCAACAGATTCTTGGTTTCCGCGTCAAGATAGCTTACTGCTGCAGAGATTCGTCCGTAATCGGAGTACGCCCAAAGTGCGTCGATCTCCACACCAAAAATATCGAGGTCGCCTGCGTTAAGGTTCACGGTCTGAATTGTTCCAGGCAGCAATGCTGAGGTCTGCAGCTCCTCCACATCCTGCCAGAAAACCGCGCCGTTGAGTTGTAAGGTACCATCCAGGAGCATGGTCTTCATCCCGAGCTCAACAGCCTCAGCCGTTGTGGGATCAATAAAAGCTGCGCCAGGGTTTCCCGTTCTGGAAATGTCCGCTCCGATACCAACGAAGCTCCGGCTTACCGTGGCATACAGGTTGGAATCGTCCGAGAACTGCCAGGAGGCACCCAATCTAGCAGACCAGTCAGTGTGATCAGTATCTGCCTCGCCGACTGTATGCGCCACGGGGTCTACCGGAGCCGTGAAGTTAACAATATTGTTTTCTAGATCGAACTCCGAAACGCCTGCGCTATCAAGAACGAGATAGGTCGGACTATTGTAGCTGACGTCGACCTCTTCATAGGTCCAGCGGTAGCCGCCGTAGATTTCCAGCGCATCCGAAACACGGTAGGTGCCATCAAAGAATGCTGAAAACGCCGTCAATTCATCCGTGTTGTCTGTTTGTACGGAAGTGGTGTAACCCTCTCCAAAGGCAGGGTCAAACGGGATATACAGAGCAAAGCCTTCTTTAACGTTCTCCTCAAAATCTGTATAGAATACTCCTGCAGTCCAATCAAGTGACTGGCCAGTTTTCTCTAACCTGAACTCCTGCGTGAAATATTCATTTTCAAATGGACGAGAAAGAGGAATATTACTGGACGGTGTATTGCTGGTATGAGCCAGCGCTATGGGCAAGCCATAACCGCCATTGGAGAGCTGACTTGGCCCGGCATCTATATCGGGATTCACCGCCTCATGCCACTCTCTGTACGCGGATATTGATACAAATTTAAGCGCATCATCTACCTCCCACGTCAGGTGGGCGGAGAACCCCCAACTATCAAGTTCTTCCTCGAAGGAATCATTATCATTAGTATTGATCCTAAAAATATCAGCGATCACGCGCTGGCCAAGCGCCGGATCGCCATCGCCCTGCATAATCTCCCGCAAATTCAATCCCGGCGCGGGAATTCCGTCGAGCGTAGGTTCGGCCATCGCGGTAACACTTGCACTGGAGCCGTGCTCAGCATCACGGTAGTCACCGGATAACAACAGCTGGACGGAGTCCGAGAGGTTCAGATCTAGTTGCGCCCGCCCTCCCCATGACTCCATGCCACCTCCGTCAATTCCACCCGGATAGATGTTTTCAATAAAGCCGTCCCTGTCCTGGTAGAACACATTCAGTGATCCTGCGACTGCTTCGGTCAATGGTCCACTCAATCTGGCCCGATATAACTGCTCGTCATCGTCGGTAAAGCTTGCCTCTACATAGCCCTCCAACTCTGTACTTGGCCGCCTGGTAGTAATGTTAATTGCACCGGCTGTGGTATTCCGGCCGAACAGGGTGCCTTGGGGGCCCCGCAACACCTCGATTATCTCTATATCTGCCAGCTCAGAAATGAACTCGCCCGACCTGGCCAGAGACACGCCATCGACAACCATGGCGACGCTCGGCTGAATACCACCTTCAAAGGCGTAGGAGGCAACACCGCGGATGTTGAAGTTAGTGGATGAAGGCGCAAACCCTGCCTGAAAGTTGAGAGACGGAACCGCCTGCGCAAGCGAAACAGTTTCAGTAATGTATTGCTGGTCCAGATTCTCAGCCGTCAGCACCGACATCGAGATTGGCACATCCTGCAGACTTTGCTCACGCTTTTGCGCAGTTACCATGACCTCCTCGAGCTGCCCAAGAGCATGCTCGGCCGCCCCAAGGGAAAGTGTCAGACATCCAGACAAGCCAATTAGCTGCTTAATTCTCGGTTTCATAAGGGTCATCCAAATCTTATTGTAGGTAGGTGGGCTGCTAAAACTGTACTCCATAAAGGACTGACCGAAGGAAAACCTCAGGGCCAATCCATTATACTTTACATTCATGTATAGATTAAATTATTATTTACATGTGTGTCAACATATATCGCCGGACCAGACTAATGAGTGCCCACGCAAATAGACCGGTACTGGCCTGCAGGACCTGCGATGTCATTCACGAATACCACTGTTATTGTGCCGACAGGCGCGGCCGCAGGGTTTTAAACGCCACAGCATAGAGTCATCATTTATATGGATCTTGAGCTAGCGAACAAATCAGTCGTCATCACTGGCGGCGCGTCGAACATTGGTCGCGCAATTGCGCTGCTGTTTGCTGAAGAGGGTGCAAGAATTTGCGTTGCCGACATCGATATGCAATCGGCTATCGAAGTCGCCGAATTGGCGAAGAGCCGAGGCGCGGCGGCAGCCCATGCGTTAAAAACCGACGTCACCGACCTGCATCAGGTTGAGGCTCTTTTTGAGAAGGTGGTAAGCAAATATCACCAAATCGACGTCCTAACTGACTCAATCCCCAAACTGCGCGGACCTCTGCTAATGACACCTGAATCCAGCTGGCTTTCACTGATACCTGCTGCCGTAGCCATCCTGACTGCTGTGCTCAGCCGCCGAGCCATAGAGTCGCTCCTCGCAGGGGTATTTGCCGGCCTGTTTGTGAATGTTAGAGCTAGATTCGATTCGCTATACGGCCGCTCTGAAGTGAATAAACTTGGGCGGCGCAGCGTTTGAAGCACTCGACACTCATAAAAATAAGCCGCGAACCACTGGTTCATTTTTTACTCATCGGCTTCGCGATAGTCGGCCTTACTTTATTAAAAGACACGCCGTTATCAGAGCCGCCGACCAATACCATTGTGGTGGATGAAAAAAACCTGGTGCAGTTTTTTCAATACCAGGCGAGTATTGCCGAGGCAGATAGGGCGGCGCTGGCTTTATCCACCCTGCCCGAACAGCAGCGTGCGCAACTGATTGAAGCCTTTGTCCGGGAAGAAACCCTGTTTCGGGAAGGACAAACCCTGGGGCTGGATAGCAACGACCGCGCTATCCGGCAACGGGTTGTACAAAAAACCAAATTTGCGCTCGAAGCCTTTGCAATTGATAGCACAGCGCCCAGTACTAAAGAACTGCAAGCCTATTTCGCCAGCCATCGGGACAAATACGCCATTGCGCCAAGTATCACCTTTAGCCATATCTTCTTTTCCCACCAAGCGCAGTCGCCGGCAGAAGCCCGGCAACGGGCTGACGCCACATTGGCACAGCTACAAACGACGCCCGCTCACCGAGCCGCACCGCATTACGGCGACCGGTTTTTGTACCACCGCAACTATGTGGAAAAGACCCAGGACGATATCGCCAGCCATTTTGGCGCCGCAATGGCCAACAAACTCTTTGCCCTTGCCGTTGGTAGTACAGGCTGGTACGGGCCGCTTCGCTCGGAACACGGCACACACCTAGTGTTTGTTACCCAAAAGACCCAAGGCCACAGCCCTGTTTTTGCGGGCGTGCGCGGTCAGGTGACCGCGGACTTTGCCTTTCAACAACGGCAACAACAACTCGATAGTGCCATTGGCAAGTTGGTTGAGGCCTATACAATAAACGTGCAATACACTCCCTTAACTAACCGCGTAGCCGCGAGCCTGCAGGCACCACCATGATAGTGGCGCTGAGGAAAGCACGACTTTGCCGCTGGCTGCCAACTCTGCTGCTGAGTCTGGTTTGCACCAACATCTGGGGCAACGATAACCAGCCGTTGTTTATTGCAATTATTGAAACGCCAGCTCCGGGTATTAACCTTAAGTGGCAGTCGCCACCTACTGTTACTGCTAACAACCAGCCGCAAATTACTCTAGAGGGCTGCACCACCAGCCACAGTGCCCGCGGGCACCAGCAAAGCCACTGTAGCGGCCCTTTAGGCGGTAACTCATTAAGTATCCACTACCCACAGCAAAACCCGATGCTAGCCACCTTAGTCCGGATTAACTGGCTTAATGGTGAAACCCGAACCCTGTCAGTGTCTCCCGGTGAAACTGAAGTTCTGCTACCGCAACCTGAAACCACCAGCAGTATTGCCGCGCAGTACTTTGTACTGGGCGTAGAACATATATGGGCGGGGCTGGATCACCTGTTGTTTATCGCTTGTCTGGTCATTATTGCCGGCACCTTGCGAAAAATGCTGATTACCATTACCGGCTTTACCCTGGCGCATTCAATCACGCTCGCGCTGGCGGCACTCCAATGGGTGGCTGTACCCGTCGCCGCGGTTGAGGCCATTATTGCCTTGTCGATTGTCTTCCTGGCAACCGAATTAGTCCGCAACAACCGTAGCACACTGACCTGGCGTTACCCCGTTAGCGTGTCCAGTAGCTTTGGCTTGTTACACGGTTTTGGTTTTGCAGCGGTATTGCAGGATATAGGTTTACCGCAAACCGAGCTAGGTACAGCGCTACTGTTTTTTAATCTCGGTGTTGAGACAGGTCAGATTATCTTTATTTTGGCGGTACTGGCCGCACTTGGCCTGCTAACAAAAACAATACGACATGTTCGCTCAGGCACATCTCAAGTGGCAACGGCCAACGGCTTTCACTGGCAGCTTGGTGCACTGCAATTGCCAGTGGCCTATGTGGTTGGCAGCACCGCCAGCTTCTGGCTGATTGAACGGTTGATGGCATGAATAAAGGGGATTAACGATGAGAAACAGGAGATGGGAAAAGTGACGAAAAGTAAACAACGACTGAACAAGCTGCTTCTAAGTACTCTGTGCGTGCTAAGCATACCTTCAGGTTTTTCAGAAGAACCCGATAAAAACTATTCCCCCTATGCCAACATCGACTATCCCGAAAATCTCTACTGGGGCGACACCCATGTTCATAGCAGCCTCTCGCCCGATGCCTACAGCTGGGGTAACCGGCTCGACCCAGATGTCGCCTACCGCTTTGCTAAAGGCGAAACCATTACCTCCAACAGCGGGCAGCCCCTGCGTATCGCCACACCACTAGATTTTCTGGTGGTCACAGACCATTCGGAATTTACCGGGGTGTTCCCCAAACTTGATAAGGCCGACACCGAGCTGCTTAAAACAGAGCTGGGCCGCCGCTGGTATCAGATGTACCAGGAGAATAAACGCCAGGAAGTCATGATGGAGTTTGTCGACGCCATTCGCGGCAGCATTGATCTCAAGCCGGACCGACAATTCCACCAATCGATCTGGCAGGGAATAACCCACATGGCCGAAGCCCAGAACGAGCCAGGCAAATTCACCGCGTTTATCGGCTACGAGTGGACCTCGCTAATCGGCGGCAACAACCTGCATCGCAATATTATCTTCCGCGATGGCGCTGATAGTGCCAATCAGGTCGTGCCATTTTCATCGCTGGATTCCAGTAACCCGGAAGACCTCTGGCAATGGCTGCAAAACTACGAAACCAAAACCGGCGGCCAGGCATTGGCCATTCCCCATAATGGCAACGCTAGCAACGGCACCATGTTTGCCGACAAAACCCTGTCGGGCGAAGCGCTGACCCGCCGCTATGCCGAAACCCGCTCACGCTGGGAGCCGCTCTACGAAGTTACGCAGGTAAAAGGCGATGCTGAAGCCCACCCGACCCTGTCACCAGACGATGGTTTTGCCGACTTTGAAACCTGGGACTTCGGCAATTTTGGCGCACCGGGCAACACCAAAGAAGAGTGGATGCTACAACATGAATACGCCCGCTCCGCCCTAAAACTGGGGTTAAAGCATGAGGCTGAACTGGGTGCCAACCCGTTTAAATTCGGCATGATTGGCAGCACCGACTCCCATACCAGTTTTGCCAATGCCAGCGAAGACAACTTCTTCGGCAAATTTGGTACGGAAGAGCCAAAAACTGACCGCGTCGATCATATAAATGTGCATGGCATCCTGGTGCCACCCGCAGTAGCCTTAAATTCATCGGGGTACGCTGCTGTTTGGGCCAACGAAAATACCCGAGAATCCATCTTCGATGCCATGCGACGCAAAGAAACCTACGCGACCACCGGGCCGCGCATTGTGCTGCGCTTTTTTGGTGGCTGGGCGTTTGACCAAAATGATGCCCTGCGCCCGGACTATGCAGCGGTCGGTTATAAACAAGGGGTTCCCATGGGCGCCGACCTGATAAATGCTCCCAAGGGCGAATCACCGAACTTTCTAATTGTCGCCAGCAAGGATCCAAAAGGCGCTAACCTGGATAGGATACAAGTGGTGAAAGGCTGGCTTGACCAAAATGGGGAGTTACAGGAAAAAGTCTATGATGTGACCTTGTCGGACGGTCGCAAAGTAGGCCGCAACGGCAAGGTAAAACCACTCAAGCACACGGTTGAAATCAAGACAGCCCGTTATAAAAACACGATTGGCGACGTAGAATTGGCAACCGTGTGGAGCGACCCTGACTTTAACCCTGCAGAGCGAGCCTTCTACTACGTGCGGGTGCTGGAAATCCCAACACCGCGCTGGTCCACCTACGACAGTGTTTACTTTAAAAAGGCCCTGCCACAGGCCGTACCTGCCATTATTCAGGAGCGCGCCTACTCCTCACCTATCTGGTACACCCCTTAGTTGGCCAAGCTGATAGTAAGGAATTTGCCACAAGCGATGCAGAAATCGAGCGTGCACGGGCGCTGATTGCCGCCTATGAGCAGGGCCTTAGCGAAAGTAAAGGCGAGGTAGAGTTCCAGGGTCGGCGCGCCGGTAGTGGTCAGGGCGAGAGCGATAGTGCGTCGAATTCCCGAGACCGAAACACCCCCTGGCGTGGCACTTCCAACATCCATTTTCTGGCCAAACATCACGGCTCCCACAAAATTTTTTAGGGCCAGGTCGGGTAATGGGCACCCCTAATCAAAGTTCGAACATCCATGTGTGCAATGCCCGACCTGCCCCTCGTCTTGCCGCGGTAACAATGGCAACCTTGTCTTGCATATCTTCGTACATGCCCATCTCCTCACACCTAAACGAAGCAAGCATATTTTATTTTTACAGTGCTGTATAATAATATTCGAACTTAACTACCATCCCGCTAAGGTCGCAGCAAAGCCTACCAATAGAGTCGATTTGCTACGAGCCAGGAGGAACGATCATGCAACAGCTCACCCTTCAAACCCTCAGCGACAGGGCGTTGATTTCAGACCAGCTTTATCGGTACGCCAAGGGACTCGATACTCGCGACTGGAACCTGGTTACCTCCGTATTAACAGACCCTTTCCACTTGCACGCGGAAATGCTCGGCATCGATCGCAGCTTGTCGCCCAGGGAATACATTGAAATGGCGCCCGGGAAGTTCCTGCCAGGCTTCGATGCAACCGCTCACCTGAATACCAATCAGTTGATTACCGTTCACGGGGATCAGGCACAAATCGAGACCAGAATGTACGCCTGCCATTATATTAATCCACAGGACAACACCCACACCGACGACTTATCTGCGCCGGCCAGCATTAACTGCAATATGCAAATGCTCTGGGAAGGATGGCTGACGCGCCAGCCCGACGGCAATTGGTTGTTCCATAAAGTCCATATGGGCGTGGCCGCCAGTGAAGGAGATATGAGCGCCATGCAAACGGCCCGATCGCGGATTGAACATTAGCTAGCACCTGTCCATAAATAGCAAATTACAGCAGGAACTAGCTACCGGTGCAGGGATGCACCGGCGTTTTACCGTGTAAAACGTGAGCTTTTTGGAAATCGCATTTTCAAAAAAGCGGGTCCACAAATGGGCAGGAGCCCATTTGTGGACATAAACTAACGACAACTCCTCGCGCTAACAGGACCCCTATGGGAAAACAGATTGTCACGGTCATTGGATCGACTGGCGCTCAGGGAGGTGGCGTTGTCAGGGCACTGCTTGATCAGCAAGATTGGCAGGTACGTGCGGTAACCAGAAATTCCCGCAGTCGTGCGGCACTGCGCCTGGCAGAGTTGGGCTGTGAAATTGCAGAGGCCGATCTGAATACCCCGGCGACCCTGTTAGAGGCACTGCAGGGGTCCTACGGCCTTTTTGCAGTGACCAATTTCTGGGATCGAGCCACTCGAATGGGCGAGTTCGAGCAGGGCAGGAACCTTGTCCATGCAGCAAGGGAAACCGACATCCAGCACTTCATCTGGTCAACCTTGCCGGACTACCAAGCGCTATCAGGAGGCAAATACACGGTGCCTCATTTCAGCAGTAAAGCGCGAGTTGATCACGAAGTGAAAGCAGTTGGATTCCGCCATCACACGTTTGTGGAAGCGCCCTTTTACTTCCAGAATTTTCTTACCATTCATGCGCCGAAAAAAGCCCCGGAAGGGCACACGTTATGGCGCTATCCAGCCGATAAAGACAAGTGCCGCTTCCCTTGTGCTGACATTAATGAATTGGGCTCGATTGTAGCCGCCGCGTTCAATCGGCCCGAGGACGTCGGCGATGGTCAGTATCTGGCACTCGCCAGCGACTATTTATGCTGGCAAGAGCTCGTCGACATCCTTAACACCCAGGGGCACAAACTTGACTACGAGCAAGTTACCGCCGAGGAGTACGATCGCTTTTTCCCTAGCGCCAAGGAATTTCGCCATATGATGGCGTTTTGGGAGGAAAATCATTACTTCGGCCCAGAAGGTGCGCACAAAATTGCCCTAGCGAGTGCCTTGATAGACAACCGCATGACGCGGTTTACAGATTGGGCGAGCAAGTACATGCCGCCTGTTTAGCGACTCGTCCTATCTAAAAGTTAACCCGCACCTTACCAATCCATTGTGTTGGTTTTATTTATACAGTTGTGTAAAGTAACGGTTGCCTTAGACATCTAGAACTAGCCATTGTCAAAGAAAGACAGGAGCACACCGTGAAGCTTGAAGACATGATACTGATGAGTGTGGATGACCACGTTGTCGAACCCCCGGAAATGTTCGACAACCACATGACCCAGAAGGAGCTGGAGACCATTGCACCCCGTCTGGTAGCGGAAAACGGCAAAAATTTCTGGCTTTATGAGGGTCATAAAATCGGCAATATGGGACTGAACGCGGTGGTCGGCCGGCCTAAGGAAGAGTACGGCATGGAACCCCTACGCTATGAAGACATGCGCAAGGGTGTGTACTCGATTGATGAACGCATTGGCGATATGAATGCCAACGGCATCCTCTCCTCTATTTGCTTCCCCACATTCCCTACCTTTGCGGGCAACCTGTTCCATCAATCCAAAGACAAGCAAGCGGCGAAACGCGTAATCGAAGCGTATAACGACTGGCACATCGATGAATGGGCCGGCACCCATCCAGGGCGAATTATTCCTCTGGCCTTACTGCCTATTTGGGACACCGAACTCATGGTAAATGAGGTCAAGCGGGTGGTCGCCAAGGGGTGTCGGGCCATTAGTTTTCCGGACAATCCAACATGCCATGGCTTCCCCAGCGTTCACAACGCACACTGGGACAAGCTATGGGAGGTCTGTGCCGAGAATGACGTGGTCATCAACTGTCACATTGGCACCGGCGCGCAACCACCGCATTCGTCACCGGACACGCCTATTGACGCCTGGATTGCTGCCTTTCCCATGTCCATTGCTAACAGCGCGGCGGATTGGCTCTATGGTGAGTTCTTGCTGAAGTATGACAACTTGAAAATTTCACTCACCGAAGGAGGAGTCGGCTGGGTACCCTACTTTCTCGAACGGGCTGAATTTACGCTTGATCACCACGGCCCGTGGACCAAGTCTAACTTTGGCGGCAAACGACCGACAGAACTGTTTAGAGAGCATTTTCTCACCTGCTTTATTGAAGACGAGAGCGGCTTGCGTAATCGCGATCTCGTGGGGATCGAAAACATACTCTTCGAGTGTGATTATCCGCATTCAGATAGCACATGGCCTATGACGCCGGAAAACACTTTTCGGCAACTGGATAACGTGGGGCTCAGCGACGAAGAAATAAATCAGGTGACCCACCTCAACGCCATCAAGAACTTCAACTTTGACCCCATTGCCATTCTGGGCCGCGAAAACTGCACGGTAGGCGCGCTGCGGGAGCAGGCCAGACAGGCCGGGATAGACACCCGCGAAAAGTCGGGAGGGGGAAATTCCGCCAAAATTACCGATCGCTCCGGGCGCATGACCTCCGGTGAAGTGCAGAAGTTATTCGCCGGTGAGGGGGCGACGGCAGACTGAACTCAGAACCTCGACCGCGCTAAGGGCGATGCACTAAGCCACAGGCAGGAATCAATACCAGCAGCACTGGCCTGGCCTGGCATGCCCTGACGAAACTCAGGGCCCTTGCGGTCGGCAGCTATTTCATTAGTGAATTTCCCCCAACTGCATTGAATAGACGGTCCAGTTTCAAAGAACGCGGGATACCGCATCGAGCACAGCATTGTATTACCTGCCCTTCCAGTCGGGCGCACGCTTTTCAGCAAAAGCTGTAGCGCCTTCGATGGCATCTTCACTGGAAAATACCGGGTTGAGATACTCACCCTGCTTCTGGGCAGCCTCTTCCAACGTCCAATCTTGCGCCTGGCTCACGACCATCATGCTGGCGGCCACAGCCATGGGACCATTCGCCGCAATTCTTGCTGCCATTTCCTGAGCAGCTGCCAGAGCGCCACCGCTTTCGACAACACGGTTGATCAAGCCCAATTCATAAGCGCGCTGGGCGGAAATGAAGTCGCCCATTAAGGCCAATTCCATCGCCACCCGTTCGGGGATCTGTCTGGGAAGCCGATACAAGCCACCCGCGCCAGCTGCCAAGCCTCGCTTGACCTCGGGTATGCCAAATTTGGCATCCTCGGCGGCGACAATCATGTCGCAGCTGATGGCCATCTCCAACCCGCCGGCCAGCGCATAACCCTCTACCGCCGCAATCATCGGTTTCTTCGTGCGATACTCGGTTAAGCCAGCAAACCCTCGGCCTTCGATATAAGGTGTCTCACCACGGACAAAGCCTTTAAGATCCATGCCCGAGCAAAAAGTACCCCCCGCGCCCGTCATCACGGCCACTCGCAGATCAGGGTCACTCTCTAGTTGGTCGATTGCCGCGTTCACCCCGTCAGCCAGTGCTTTGTTAGCTGCATTTTTTGTCTGGGGTCGATTGAGCGTTATCGTCAATACACCATTATCGACACTAACCATCACTTCGCTCTCAGAAACCATCTTTATTCTCCTTAATTGGGCCAACTCAATCGCGCTCTTCGTGAAGATGAGGGCGGCATCACGCGTACCTTCGCCTTTCCGGAACCTGATTGAGATCCGTCTAGTGCGCATTGATATCGCAGGCAGGTAGCCGGTAATAATCGAGCAGTTTTATTTTCTGCGGACCCTCCCAATTTCAAAGACCATCCGCCGAAAAATGGCCATTGCGATACTGGGTTATTTTATTAACACATCTGTATAGTTAATTTTAACTTTATACTACGGTGTCAAAAATTGAAACGAAAAATAAATCGATACAAGACTCAATCACAGCTGAACCCGACAATCACAAACTGGTTGATGTTTGGACTTTGACTGCGACATAGCAATCGGCATTGCCAAGCTGATCACCACGATGATCGGCATGGCCAGGAGAATGCCGTCGAGCAACAACGAACCCCGACAGATCTTTTCTCTTACCGTCAGACTTTATTATTGGTGCAAAGCCAGTCGCGGTGATATCGAAGGTTTAATCAAAGAGCGAGGTTTCATGATTCCCCGGGACTCAATGCGGTAACAGCCCCATTAATTTGTGGCCAACTCTGCCCTCCGATTGCCCTGAAAAATGGTTCGCTAGATGATCGCTGGCGTCACAAGGCAGATTTGGTAATAACCGGAGAATCGCGAAGTGGCGAGGTCTGAAGGCTATTTTTTAAGACGGCGCAGAAAGAACGATAAATCAGTGCCATAGGGGAGAAGCTCGGACTGCACCTCCCAGCTATGACAGCTTGCGCGCGCCAGCACGGCACTCCGTGAGAGGACCTGTGGTGGTCGTGTAAGTCGGCGACGCCACATCCGACACGAAGCGCCACTGGCTGGTCATGGCCTCGGGTGTCAGTGTCATCTCGGTCCAGCCACGTTGAGCGGTGTCCACCGCCGCCAGCTCTGGACTGCTCTCGAGCAGCAAGCTCGCCATCTCGGTGGACGGCATCGGCAGGTACGTTTCTAAACCGGGGCTAGTCACGCCTGGGGTGCCTATCTCAACACCCACAGCCTTACCTTTGTTGTCTGCTAGATTAAAGGCCCACCCATTGTGGGTATCGCCCGCCAAAGAAATGGGGTTAGACGCCGATTTGAGCAGCGCTCGATAGAGCCGTGTGCGCGCCGCAGGGTAACCATCCCAAGCATCCAAATTTAGCGGCAAGCCCAGAGGCGCAAGTTGCTGCGCGCTCTCAACACGAGCGCGGCTATAGTCTGACAGCGTCATGCTGGCTAATGCATCGGCAGGAATTTCCGGAATGCTCAGCTTACCCATGAGAACCTGCTGCCCGAGCACCTGCCAAACGGCGCCACGCTTTTTACTGGTGGTTAGCTGGCGCGCCAGCCATTCTTCCTGAGGCTTACCCAAGAGGGTGCGTTTTGAGGCATTGAGTCGTTTTTGTAAAAACTCATGCACGTCATCCTCGGGCTTGAGGTCGCGAAGATAATTAAGCTGTTGATCACGTCCGACCAAACGGGTGTCCAACATGATGAGATCTGCCAAGTTACCGACCTGAAAGGACCGATAAATCACCCCTTGATCCCCTTCGGCGGGCGGGCGAATCGGCAACCATTCGTGGTAGGCCTGCCGCGCCGCATGAACGCGGGCAGCAAAATCCCCCTCACCCTCATTATGATTTTCGGCTCCCTTGCGCCACGTATCATTCATGATTTCGTGGTCATCCCACACCGTAATCCACGGATGGGCCGCATGCGCTGCCTGCAGATCAGGATCACTGCGGTATAACCCGTAACGCATCCGGTAATCCTCGAGGACCAATAGCTCGTGCTCAGGGGTGACCTGTCTGCCGTACCCTTGCTCAACCGCTGGATTAACGTATTCGCCCACCGGGTATTCGTAAATGTAGTCGCCCAAATGCAAGATCGCATCGAGCTCAGCCTTAGCCATTTCGCGATAAGCGTGAAAGAACCCCTGAGGATAATTAGAGCAAGACGCCACGCCGAGCTTAAACTGTGACACATCACCTACCGGCAGCGTGCGGGTGCATCCTACGGGCGAGGTCACGCCCTCTGCCACAAATCGGTAACAGTAAGACTGCCCCGGCTGTAAGCCCTTAGCGTCTACTTTGACGGTGTAATCGCGCTCGGGGGTGGCCGTGGCGGTACCGCTCGCTACAAGGGTTGTGAACTCAGCTGTGGGCGCAATTTCCCACCGGCAACCTACTGCACGCACCGCGCCGTCACCCGGCAACAGCCTCGTCCAGAGCATCACGCGGTCAGCCAAGGGATCACCACTGGCCACGTGGTGCGTAAAGTGCACCGGGCTGGCCTCGGTGAACGCAAAACCCCTCAAAGGCAGTGCGCTGAGTGCAGTACCGGCAGCCTTGATTAGGGTGCGGCGGCGAAACGGTGCTGGCATGACAGACCTCGAACACGGTTGGTTACGGTAAGAATAGGCCCGTCTGCTCGACAATGCACGTAGCAAAATGGCGCTGGGGAGGCGACCTAGGCGCCGACGTTACTCATGTTGTTAATCTGAGAAGGAAGGCCGCAGGGTCAGGCTAATACTGATAAAAGGCGAGCTACTGACGTCAATCGCCGGGCCTGCGATATCGCCATCGTTGATCGATAAACCCCGCAAGCCTCCCATGCCCGCCGTGGCTTCCATCCACAGCGCCCCGCTAAGACGTCGGGCGCCACCAACACCAAAATCGAAACCGCTGAGGTTTAATCCGACGGCACCGGTGCTGCTATTGACCGCCCAACTGGAACCTGAGTAAGACGCCCCAGCCGAAACAAACCAATCTTTACTGGGGGCATAAATCACCTGGGGCCAAGGCAAGATGGCGCTCACACTCCACGCCTGGTTGATAATCAGCGAGGCCCCAATATAAGGGAGCCATGTCGTACCAAAATCGGAGTCGTCAAACACCACACCCAATAACCACCACAGGCGATCGTTGCGGGTATAACGCGCTAGCGCGCCCCCCATTACTTGCCAGTAATCTTTACGTCGCTCCCCTAAACTCGAGCGATGATGGACCGGCAGTATCCCACCCATCAGCTGCCAATCATTGGTGAGTTGATATAAGTAACCCGCTGCAATGCCCGCACTGGTGGTCGAGAAGTCCTCTCCATTTTCGACGGTAAAATCAGCGTATGCCAGGTATTCCCCTAACACCACCATGCTGCGCTTATTCAATAAAAACGGTACGCCGGCATACTGACTCGCGGTGTTGACCTGATATCGCTTACCCGCGACGTCAGGGGTCGCGCCCTCCTCACTGACCATGGCGTCGTCGTAATAATCGCTGCCCAGTAACGCCACAGGCAAGAAAGCGGCATTACTCAACCCCCGCACAAACACCAGCTCTGACTCGGCAAAGGCTTGAGCCGCTTGCGCAATGATATTGTCATCCGCCTCGACGACTTCTGTGGTCAATTCGTGGGCGTCTGGGATAGGGGGTGACGCCAAGGTGATGTTCGTCGATGCTTCAGTCGTTTGACGCTCTGCTACTGCCGGTGAGACTGGATCGTGAAG
>Ga0209308_10002088_pt1 | contig 17599 bp, 14 predicted proteins | sample COGITO_mtgs_1204_3_FD_184806 | JGI IMG/M metagenome (GOLD analysis project Ga0209308, IMG submission 184806) | Pelagic marine microbial communities from North Sea - COGITO_mtgs_120405 (SPAdes) (version 2) | ecosystem: Environmental > Aquatic > Marine > Epipelagic ...
CTTTTCTGCACTTCTTTTCTCTGTCATCATCATTTCCTCTCGGATTAACGATGAACTAGAAGTGTCTCTTAGGCAATCAGGCTAATTGGTCCACATGGTGCTGACGGGGTACAGTTGGGGCTTTATTGGGGTTATATGAACCGGTTTTAAGGGCATTCTTTGCATCCTTTCCCGCTTTGTCGGGGTAAAACTATTATTCAACCTCAGAATGAAGCTCTTCGAATACTGCAATAATCTCTAGCACATCACCTAAAAACATTGCAGCTTCTTTTGTGGATGTATGAGTTCTTAGGTAATTTGGAATAAGCTCAGAAAAATCATCGAGGTCAATTGGGCGTTGCGAATCCAGCATCTCAAGCATCTCATTTCTTAATAGTCGTTTAGTAGGTGGAGTGTCAGGGAATTCCCGCTCAATAATATGATCATTAAAATCCTGTAAGCGTGACTTTAAACTTGTTGTTGTTGCTGCTTCGTCACGTATTAGCTCTTCTTCAATATCTGGTGTCATGACCACATTATGAATCACCTCGCTATCTTCAAGAGTGACGTCAATATCAATAGGACTAGCGACTTCATCATCAGCAATATCAATTACTGGCGTCGATAAACGATTTAGCTCATCTATAATGGGTTTCATTTCAGCATCAGGATTTTTAAACCAATCCGTAGACCACACTCGCTTAATATTCCAAGTCAAACCTTCTAACACCCCTTGGCGAACACGATCACGATCACGGGTAGATTTACTACTGTGATAGGTTGCACCGTCACACTCAATACCCATCAAGTATCGACCAGGCATACCAGGGTCGCGTACACCCACATCAATTTTAAAGCCCGCCACACCTACCTGCGGTACACACTCATAGCCTGCATTTGCTAATTGCTTCATGACGGCTATTTCAAAATCACTATCTGGCTCTCCTTGTGAGTCACCAGATTGCTCAATTAATTCACCACTTTCTGCATACGCTAAGTAATTTTTCAAAGCTCTAACGCCGCGCTTACTCGATTCTGAGACAACAATATGCTCAGAGCGCATAGAGCTATAAACCTGTATCCGCTTTTTAGCACGGGTAAATAAAACGTTTAGACGTCGCCAACCTTGCTCGTTGTTAATTGGACCAAATCGCTGCGGCACACTATTGCTTCCGCGGCTATTTGGACCATAGGTAAACGAAATAATGATTACATCTCGCTCATCACCCTGAACGTTCTCAAGGTTTTTAATAAACAAAGGGTCTAGAGTTTTTGAGTCATGTTTAAGAGCGGCATCCAATTCGGCATCATGAGATCGCGTTGCTTCTAACACCGCTTCAATTTGCTCTCGTTGCTTAGAGTTCATTGCCACGACACCCAAGCTTTCGTCTATATGATAGATAAAGTGATTTTTAATCGCTTCTACAATGGATTTAGCCTCTTCGTTATTAACACCACTGATAAAAACACCATTGGTTACGTGAGTAAACTTAACACCAAATTCATCCGATTGAGCCCAAGGCGAAGGAAATATAACCAGTTCACTATCATAAAAATATCTATTAGAAAAATCGATCAGACTTTCATGACGAGAACGGTAATGCCATTGCAGTGTTCTTTTTGGGTAATGGGCCCCAATGGCTTCCAAGATACTTTCAGAGTCATTAAGTACACCTCTTTCATCATCATCGACACTATCATCATTCGATGTTGAACGATCAAAGAAAGTGGTAGGCGGCAACTGTTTTGGGTCTCCAACCACTACAGCCTGCTTGCCACGCGCGAAACAGCTTAAAGCATATTCAGGTTTCACCTGTGATGCTTCATCCATTATTACAAGGTCAAATTGTAGTTTGCCTGGGGGTAAATATTTTGCCACGGCCATTGGGCTCATCATGAAACAAGGCTTATAGCCAAGCATGGCATCACCAGCGCGATCCACTAATTTACGTATCGCAATATGCCGCTTCTTTTTAGCGATTTCGTAATGAAGTAAGTGGCCTCCAGTGTAACTGGATACCTTTGCTCCACTGGTACCAGTGTCCACTTCACGCTCCAAAGCTAATTGGGCTACTCTTTTACGTTGCAGAGATTTTAATTCATCATCATATCTCTTAAATTGTTCCTGTATCGCAGTTTGCTCATGACCTGATCGACTTGATAATTCAGTTTGCTGCTGGTACACCTCGTTAGCTAGACATGTATAACTGGCGAAATTCATCACCTGCTTACCGTAATCCAACGTAAATTGACTATCAGCAAGATAATCTTTTAGTCTGCCTTGTCCACCCTCTTGCATTCTATCTTTTGCATGTAGGTACTTGGTCCAGCTATCAAGCCATTCTATGTTGTCCACTGCTAAGTTATTACGAGTACAAATTTCTAAAATGCTACTACCCGATCCTTTTGTCCATTGCTCTCTATCAGATTCAATGCTCTCCAATATCAAATTTTCATAGCGTGAACTTAGATCTAATGATCCTTGTAAATTTTCAGCCCGCAGTAGCAAATCACTAATAACCGATGTGCTGACTCTTTCCGTTAATAAAGTAATAAGCTCTTGATTGGTTACTGAGTTATAAATATCAGCTAAATAAGAAACTGTGGACTCAACAATCCTCAGATCTTTTGGCACAGTGCCTTTTGAGCCTAAACTTAAATCTAATTGACCATCAAAAAATGTGTCGCTCAACTTTACATGCTCTAACTGAGCAATATTTTCTCTTATTGTTTCTAAATAGGCCAATGAAACCAGTAGCTCTTTTTGATCCATGTTGGGATTAATTAAATATTTTTGGATGCCTTCTAAACTTTGACGGATATCCAACAAAGCCTGTTGTAGAGGGTCAGCCTCGGGGGCCAAGTTGCAGTCAATATCATTAATACAACCAATGTTTGTAAAAACCCCTGAAAGCTCAGTAAGATTTCCCTGTAACTCAGATATTTGAGTATTGATGCCACCGGAATGTAGTTGCTGAATACCCCGAAATATATCCTTATTTAAACTGAACAAAACATTGGCTATTACCGTGCGTTCACCAAAACCAATACCGTAATCCTTACGTACCGATTGATACCATAACATTAACTTTTCTATGCGTTCGCTGTTGCTGTCAATCCCATCAAAATCTCGGCCTAAAGCAGCTTTGTATTTATGCGAATCTAGTAATGCAATGCATCCCCTTTTCCAAGACACTAAATCTTCTAATGAGGTGGAAATCGATTTCTTATCTAGTTTATTTTGGGTAGTAAAAGACAGGATCTCTTTTTTTGCTTGACGCCAAGTGCTGTTAAAAAAGGAAAAGAAGCCCGTATTTGACATGACATCAGCATAACCCTGAAGGTCCGAAACATCTGGCAACCGGTCTAATTTGAAAATGAAAGATAACACACCTTTTTCGGTAAGTAGTTTATCTTGCTGCCTTTTAAATTCTGAAAATACCATGGGTAATGATTCATTATCATAGGTATCATCACGGTAATCGAGCAGCTCAGCTGGTAATGCCATAGCATGGCCAACAAAGGAACCAAGCTCGGTAAAACCCATTTGAGTAACAGAAAACAAGTTCTCAAGCTCAGCCTTGTGGGCCATTGGCAAGTGCTGTACCACTTCGCTACGCTTGTGCTCAACGGACTGAATCAACTCAATTGATTCTTCAACCCGTCTGATAGACCGTGCTAGTTCATCAAATTGAATATTTATGGCAACGCCCAAATCTTCGACGTTATGAATAGACGCTTTTATTGCTTCTAGTTGGTCAAGGTCTGATAGCAAAGCTTGATTGAAGACCGCCCCCAGTTCATTAAGCCCTTTGATCGCTTCATGAGACAGAGTTATGAATTTTCTTAGGCTCTCGATTTGATTTGGTGAGATTCGTTTGAATGCAATCAGGGACTCGTTACCCGTTAAAGGATTGATTGAGTTTAACTCTGTAATCCATTGCTCCACTTCAGGTAATACTAACTCCTGTTCATAAACAACATCATATCTTGTAAACAAATCAGATAACTGCTCATTCACACTAATTAGTTGGCTAGTCCAGTCGTTTAATTGAGATAAGAGTACAGATTCATCCATCCCTGTAATCTTCTTATTATTCACTCCATGCCATGGATGGCTTTGCCAATTTCCCTCTTCTGGTAATTGCAGGCTGACAATACCTAAGTATTTAAAAAACAACTCTAACTGTTCTAATTGCTCATCCAATTTAATACGAGTAAAGTTCTCGCCCGAAATACCTTCCGGAGCAATAGAATTATATTCTAGGGGTGCGACGTCTTTTGCATAGCGTGTGGCCGCACATAAAATTTCATGGATAGTAAACCCTGTATTTTTCCAAGGCTTATTCACCATCAAGCAATAATCTTGTAATTGTTTTCGGCTACGCTCGTAACGCTGCACTTGCACATCATAATCAGACGTTTCAAAATAGTGCTGTTTACCAAGTTGTATGCGCTGGCTAAAACTATCTAATACCATGCGTTTTTGGGCTTTATCGCTATGTAAATCTAAACAAAAATCACCTAAACCCGCTTTGTCCATTCGACGCTTGACCACATCTAACGCCGCTTGTTTTTCTGCCACAAACAATATGGATTTACCTTGTGATATAGCTGCAGCAATTAGGTTCGTAATGGTTTGTGATTTGCCCGTACCTGGAGGCCCTTCTATCACCATACTCTGACCGTTCAATATGTCGATCAAAGCTGACATTTGTGATGAGTCGGCATCTTCCACCATGGGGAATTTTTCATGCAAAGACTGTACGTCATCTAAGATATATACTTCACTTCCACCACCTGATCCACCACCTGATCCAGCACTAGGGGTATTAACCTGTTGATCTTCGCTAAAGAATTTACGGATAAAATCATGCTCAAGCAGATTCCCATCACCTTCTGGCCAGCGAGCCGGATCAAGATCACGATACATCAACAGTCGGCCTAAGTTTAATGTCGCCAAAGTAGCAAACCGGCGCACCTTCCAATCCGCCATGCTGGCATCACCGGCTTTTAATGCCAGTAAAGCTTCTACTTCAGAAAAGTACTCTTCTGGGGTGTAAAGCTTATCTTCTTCACTGTTATCACTAATGGCTGGAAGCTCTACCTCAAAGTCCCGGCTGAGTTTTTCACGTAAAGTTAAGTTGCCAATAATATCCTCGCCAGTAAACTTAATTTGATATCGAGTGATACTTCTTGATACGTATTTATCAATCACCACTGGAATCATATACAAGGGAGCTAAACGTGAATTTCCTCCAATTTTGTCGGTCCATTCCAAAAACCCCAATGACAAAAATAAAATATTATTACCTGTTTCTTCTATAGAGGTTTTGGCTTGGTTGCTGAGTTTTTTAAGGTTGCTGGTTAATGCGGAACTAAACAATACAGTTTGAACGTTGTTATCTTGATGGCGCTTATCATCTGCATGAAAAGAATCTAATGGTAACTCGTATTCAATTTTTATCCCTTTGATTTTTGCCCACTCACGGGCGGTAGGCATAGCCTTAGCCGCTATCCATTTTTTATCTTCGTCATCTCTAACCAAATAACCATGCTTTATCAACTCTCTTTCTTTTGGGTCGTCCACCGCATCCATAGTGAAATTTTTGCCAGCCAATAATTCAGAGGCCAATTGATTTGGCAGCTCATCCACTACTCTTACAAAACCTTTAGTATCTTGCTTTAAATTTAATAACCGTGAACGACCACCACTGATATCTAATAACTTTTTACGCATGTCTTCAAAGTTTTTACTTAGAAATCCTTTTGGATAGGAAACCATTGTTTTTTTCTCCGAATACTTTATCTTTTTGTTAGTGGTCATTTGTTTATTAACAACATTACACCTTTCTTCTGAGACAGCTACTTTTTCTTTCACCCTTATTCTTGGCCTTACAGTAGGCTTTGATTTAGCCTTTTGATCTACTACTGTAAAGTTGCCCGAAGGAGCCGGTGTCGTAGTCTGCTTAGTAATACTTAGCTTGTTATCGATTGTTTCTTCTAATTCCCTAGCACGCTTTTTCTTACGAGAGCCCAACTCAGAACGAATGGCGATCAATACAGAAGAATCCGATGTATTAGCCACAATTAACTCTAGTTCAGGCAACTTCTTTGAAATGTAAGGCCGCTTAGTCATGTCTTTTTATCTTGCCCAAGTTTTTGCGCTAACCACAGGAGGCATCAACTTTGCGTGTTTTCCTGATTTTAATAATTCGTCTATTGGTTTATCCATTGGTAGTCCTTTTTCGAATTTATTATTAAGGCAAAAAGAAGGCCTTGCGGTCCCAATATCACTACTAATTCCTTTTATGTAAACTCCAATTTACCTTATAAATGGTAAGGTTTCTAATCCTTAAAGCCTTATTTCGATTGGGAGCCAGGAGGTCATGCTTTAAATATACTTACAAGTGGAAGAGGTGTAGGTAGTAGCCTTTTCTAGTTTGATGTAATTGAGCTTTAGAACATCATTCTAAAATTAACACTAACAGATTGGTCAGTGTAATCGTGGCGGGCATCAACCGTGTAAGCTGCTGTGATTTCAGTGCCATTGGCTAAACTATACTTAGCACCCACACCTGCGTTATAAACCCATTCATCAAGTTCAATACCGTCAGTGGCAAATTGCGCGCCACCACCTGCAAATGAAGAAGTCAGTCTTGAACGGTCGGTAACTAGATCATAACCAATACCCGCATTGGCCATCAGTAATAAACTGTCTGATACGGCATGGTTTGCTTTCACGCCAGTACCAATGATTAAGCTATCAGCACTATCGTCATTAATATTTAAGCTTAACGCACCTGCACCTGCACCTGATTCCCTGTAACCATCGACATTGACATAACTATAATCCGCATGGACATACGGTGTCATGACGGTTTTAGCACTGACTTGGAAACTACGCTCAAGCTCAGCACTGAACTGTACATGCCAGCTATCGTAATCGGCATTAGCGACATCACCGGTGAAGAGTCGACGGCTACTATCGTAATCCGATACACCTGCACCTGCTTGCAGGTTTAAGGCTGTCACCTCATCCAACAGCTTAGTGGCATAGACTTTCGCTAAGTAACTATCCATATCAGTCTGATGACTACCGGCAGCTAACGTACTGTCGACATCACTATTGACATAAGCAAAGGCCGCACCGACATTCCAAGATGATGAGACATCACCATCCACACCTAAAGCTAAACCATAACTATCAACATCATAGCCTGATACACCTTGACGGTTGTCTTGTTGTGTCCAGCCACCAAACGGTTTCAGCCACACATGACGCTCAGTCATAAAGCTATCACCTGATGACAGGCCGCGGGTTACATTTTGACGTGAACCTATCGCATCAGTCACCGCATTGGTAACAACATTGGTTAATTGCGCCATGCCACCTGAAGCACCTGGCAAGGTAGATTCAGCGGCATTTGACGATGCGTCCCCAATGATAGGCTCCGCGATAACAATAAATCGCTCATCACCTACAGGCGCCAACACATCAAAGGGGTAACATGTCACAAGAATCAGACCGCCTGGTTGTGCGGCTGGTGAGATTGTTGTGTTTTTTGCATCAACAATCGCTGTATCAACGACGCGATAAACCTGTGCACCCTTGGCATCTTCTACCTTTAACTCGTCGCCTATTCTGATCTCTTTTAAGAACCGAAAGTGTGTATCGCGATGCCCTGATATAATACGTGCACCACCTTGTTCTCTAAGCGCTTCTAAGTTTTGACCTGGTGCAAAGGCTAAGACAGCCCCTGAGTCGCCTGATAATACGATTTGGTCTACTCCATGCGTATGGGCACTGAAACGTGCAACTGGGTAGTGATCAGCCCACGGCCAAGGGCTTTGAGGCTCACCTGTTTCTAGGGTCACCTCCCATGCTAATTTAAGCAGTAGTTGGGCAATCTCAGCTTTCGCGGGGATCCAAAGCGCATTACCTAGGAATAGCAGCGACACCACAATCACTGCCCAGCCCAAGCGTTGAATAATGTTTGAAGAAAGTTTCATGATGGGCCTCAGGCTTTAACACGTTGTGTGCGAATCATGATGAGACCTAGCAGTCCTAAAAGTGCTGCTAATAGAACTGACAGTTCATACCCTGTAGCGCCTTTAGCTAACCGAATTTCTAACCCTTTAGGGCGCGTTGGTGGTATGGGCTGACTGTTCAATCCCTCTTCAACTGGTCGTATGGGCGTAACATCCACCGCAACAAGGCTGGTATAGGGGCTAACCAGGTGATGTTCTAGCGCCAACTGTAAGACTTCGGTGCGGACCTTTTTGGCAGGCAATCCTTTAAAGCCTTCTCGCTGCCACTGCGCAATCATTTTACGTGCCCAGTCGACGCCAATACCTGACTGCATACCAACTGAATCGATTACTACATTCTGACTCCATCGGGTGTCGCCGATTCGACCAGAAATCGATATGCGTTTTAAACCAGGTTTGAGTTTCATAGCGACTGTAAGTGGCTCACCCGCGTATAGATCGGGAATAATGGCTGGGGTTACGTCCGTAATGCCATATCCGGCAACTTTAATATTGGTTAGGGCAGGACGTGAAATCTTATCGAACAGTTTTATCATCTGCTCCTCAGCGGATGAAAGGTCTGCAATGTAGGTGTAGGTCCCCCTTCCAATTTGGGCAGCTTCCTCCATGAAGTAACCGTTAGGTGCGCTTCCAATACCCACTGTAAATAGGCGTCGGTTGTTTAGTTTGTTGTGGATATCTTGAAACAGTTCAGCTTCATTAGACACACTGCCGTCTGTAATGAAGATCACCTGCTGCAGTCGGTTGCTATCTCCAGGCATTGTCAGCGCTAAGTCGATCGCTTCTTTCATCTCGGTGCCCTCGCGGGCTTCCAAGTTTTGCACAAAGTTACGTGCGTTTCGCAATGATTGGCCATACGCCGGTGAAGGTCGCCCAAATAGCGGGTATGAATGGCTATTAAATTCAATAATGTTGAACGTGTCGTCTGCCGTTAGACCTGAGATGCCCGCTTCTAGGGCACGGCGTGCTGCTGTGATCGACTGCCCAGACATGGAGCCTGATGTATCAATTACAAAAATCACTTCACGCTTAGGCATTTCCCAGCCTTCTTTCGTTGGCGGTACTAGCGATAAAAGTCCAAAGTCGCCTTTGTTATTACTCTCACTGAAGAAAGACGCGGTCGGTTTTTTGCTATCGGAGGCTGTCCAACGCAAAACAAAGTCTTGATCTGCACGTACACTGCCATCGACCAATGTAATATGGTGGGAACCATCCGTGTGCGTCTTGTGATCAATATTGTGGTTGATACTTGTTAACCTATCAATTGAGAAACCTGGGCGCAATACGATTTCGAGCGTTGTTGCATTGGCGGGGCTATTATCATCTTCTTCGATCACCAGTTTTTGTGGGCGTTCATTGGGAAGTAGAAACCACCCATCCGTAAGATCCACGTGACTTGTGATTTCAAACTCGGCTGGCGAAATGGGGTTGTAACGAGGTGTAACCGCCATTGGGAAACGAATTGAAAATTCACCATCTCGCCATTCGATGGTTTGTTGATATTCAATCGATATTGCAACATCGCCTTCTGGCGGAATGTTCGCAACCGATGCACTAAAAAGATTTGGACGGTCTTGCTCAACTAATGCCGCTTGTTTGCCTTCATCTTTAGCTTTTTGGTAAGTTGCCTTGGCCTCTTCACGTTCCTGTATTTGACCTTCAATGACGCGATCGCCCACTAACATTTTCATCTGATCAACCGCAGCATCGTGCGGCAGTGGAAAGAGATAAAGTGCCTCCATCCAACTACTGTTTGGATTTTTAAAGTGCTGTACAACACGCGTACGTGCAATTTGACCTGTGATCTCTGTGAACACTTCTGTGTTTACAAGCGGTATATCTTCCAACTCGCCTTGTTCATTACGCGATAATAATATTCCCCTAGTTATGTCATTTACACTGACAGGCTCTGGGGCTGCTATCGCCTGAAAGGCATAGATCAACATAAAGATGGCAAGCATCCAAGGTTTGTAGATCGTGTTGATTAGCGTGCTCATGTTCACTTCCTCAGTTAGTATTCAGTGAAGCAATGATCTAATCTCTGTATGAAGAAAATTTGAAGTGAATGTGAAGTCACTCATATATTTGTGAAGGTTTAGTTATGCAGGTACTCATTGTTGAAGATGAACCAGCCATTGCGGACACAGTCGTCTATGCACTGGAATCTGAGAACATTAGTTGTAAGTGGGTAACAACGGGCCACGACGCTCTCGATGAGATCCACAAACAGAAACCCGAGTTGGTATTGTTAGATATCGGCCTACCCGATCGTAACGGCTTCGATCTGTTTCATTCAATTCGCCAAATCTGTAATGCATCCATCGTGTTTCTAACTTCTCGTCATTCTGAAATCGATCAGGTCTTAGGACTTGAGCTCGGTGCCGACGACTACATCACTAAGCCCTTTAGCCCAAGGGTGCTAACAGCACGAGTACGAACACACCTGCGTCGCATCCAAGCCACTATGGAGACCCCATCCGAAAGTGCTCTCTTGTTTGAACACGATACCGAGTCGCAACGGATTAGATTGCGCGGCATCGCTCTTGATCTAAGTCGTTATGAGTATGGGGTACTCTCACTTTTAATAGAGCATCCAGAACGGATTTATTCGCGCGATACGTTGATGGACCTAGTTTGGCAACAATCAGCCGATAGCTTTGATCGCACTGTTGATACGCATATCAAAACCATTCGAAAAAAAATTAAAGCGATCGACGCAGAACTAGACCCCATTAAAACTCGACGAGGTCTAGGGTATGCGTACGAGGTTCCAAAATGAAAATACGTACCCGTCTGCTGGCTGTTTTTGTAGCCTTTGTGCTTACCGCCGTGTTGGGGTTTATGTACCTCATTGCTGAAGAGATAAAACCCCGCTATAGAGAAGCCCAAGAGGAAGTGCTGGTTGATTTCTCTGAAATGCTAGCAGCTTTGGTGAGCGAAAATGCCGTTACCACCGATCCTCAGGGTACCTGGATTATTAAACCCACATTGTTAAACAAAACATTTGAGGCACTTAAACTGCGTTCTCTGGACGCAAAAATCTACGACCTAGCGAAGAAACAGGTGGATACCCGTGTGTATATTACCGACAAGGAAGGCACTGTTATTTTCGATTCAGATAAAGGACGCGATGTTGGGGTCAGCTATGCGTTATGGCGTGATGTGCATAAAACACTCTCCGGCGAATACGGAGTACGTACATCTTGGGGCGATCCGATTTACCCTGATGGCAACACCATGTACATCGCACGCCCTGTACTCGCTAATGGCGACATCATTGGCGTGTTATCGGTGGGCAAACCGACACGTAATGCCGATGCATTCATCTCTAACCTTACCAACAAGCTATCTGCCACAGGTGCCGCATTAGCGATTGTTGCTACCCTAGTGGGTCTAATGATTAACCTTTGGCTGACGAGGCCGCTCGATAAAATTCAACGTTACGCATTAAGCGTCAGTCGTGGTGAGAACGCCGTTTTACCCAAGATGGGTAACAATGAAGTCGGTGACGTTGGCAAAGCGCTTCAATCCATGCGAAAAGCCTTAGATGGTAAGACTTACATTGAGGAGTACGTGCATTCTCTAACACACGAAATTAAGGCACCAATCGCCGGCATACGAGGTGCAGCCGAGTTACTTAAAGAACCTATACCTGAAACGCAACAACAGAAGTTCTTAAGTAATATCGTTAGCCAAACAGAACGTATCCAAGACATTGTTGAACGCCTTCTAGATCTATCAGAGCTCGAAAACACAGAGACTCTTTCACTTCAGGATAAGGTAAATCTTAATGAACTCATTACCGATGTGTGCCAATCGCAAGAAGATTACGCCAAGGCGCACTCCACTATAATTGATGTTACTACTGACAAGAGCACCCTTAAATGCGATCGGTTTCTGTTAGCGCAAGCAATTACCAACCTGATTAAAAATGCAATCGAGCATGCTGAACATGACAGTACAATTTATGTACAAGCAGTCAGCACCAAAAATAAGACGACGATTACAGTTTCCAACAAGGGTAATTCGATACCCGATTACGCATTACCCAACCTATTTAACCGTTTCTATTCACTTCCTAATAGAGAGGGAATCAAAGGCTCTGGAATAGGGTTGAGTTTTGTAAGGGAGATTGTCAAATTACATAGCGGCGATGTTGCCGTTGAATCAAGTGAAGGTAAGACAATCTTCAAGATAAGTGTGTAACCTTATATTTCCCAGAGCTCCCTCGATAATATATACATACTTGGATAACGTGGTTCTCAGTGTTTGAGTGCGAGTCAACATACCTATGCAATTAAGGTCTAACATTTTTTATTTACACAGACAAATGGACGTTTTAAGACATGGCTAGAAAAGCATTGCCTACACAGCTCAAGATCGTGAAGGGCACAAATAGAAAAGACAGAACCAATCCAGCAGAACCCAAACCAGAATCCAAGCTCCCATCCTGCCCAGCCTGGATGCACCCAGAGGGCAAGAAGGAGTGGGGAAGGCTGGTTGATGAGATGACGAAAATAGGTGTTGTCACTGGGTTCGACTATATAGCCTTGGCTACGCTCTGCAATATGTGGGGTGAGTATGTTGAAGGCGCACAAACGGGCGAGCCGGTCAGCGTTGCTCATATCACTCAGATGCGCTTATACCTCGTTGAATTTGGTATGACTCCAAGCAGTCGCAGTAAGGTACATGCTGGCGATGGTGAGAAAGAATTCGACCCGTGGGATGATTTCTGACCCATGTTGGAGCAGCCAGACACAATCTGAGCGGGCGAATACTGACAAGCGGATGCCATGGAGTCATAAATTCAGGAATATTGTGAACTTCCCGCCACTCTTAGTGACTAACTCTAGGTACAGCAAATGCTTCTCCCCAAAGCAGACCCCGGATCACTCCCCATGACCGGGGTTTTTTGTGTCTGCTATAGGTAGAAACAAAAGAGTTTAGAAGGGGATATCGATGGCGTGGTAACGATAAGTCATAGGGGTAAGGGGGCGGGTAACAAGTCTATGGCTTTCTTCTCTCGTCGATTCAACAAAACCATCGTCCCGCCCTCGTTCATTGTGCCCCGATCCGCTAGGATTGGATTCCACAGCACCTTTTGTCTGCCACTGCTCTTGAATAGATCTATAAGCCTCTTCTCCCGAGCGGTGGTTGGTTGATCAGTCATCTTCGCTCTTCATCTAGTTCTTTGGATTTCGATACTTCCGGGGTCGCCCCATCCGTATCTGTCGGAGAAGTCTTCGTAGACTTCTTGGACCTTCGGGTTGAGAACGTCTCGAGTCCACCGGAGAAGATCTTGTGATCCCTCGGTAGCAATCTTTCGCTGATAATTTTCACTTTGATTCTCCTCTTGGTGCGCCCCTGCGAAAGTGGCTCATTGCGTGGTTCCAGCTGTCCAGTTTTCCTTGATAGACTTCCAACGCCTCACGATATTCTTTGTAGGTTTTAAACCTTGATAGAAGTGGTTTCTTGGGCTTCGGGTAATTAATCATGTCAATCCGCGCTTTCCTTTTTGAGAAAGTTTCCACCCGCCCGGTGAAGATCGGGTGATCCCTCGGCAATAACCCTATGTCGTTGATTTTCCCCATTAGGATTCCCCTCTATGTTTCAATGGCCTTGATCGGTTCAAGAAAATCATTGTCGCACCCTCGTTGGCTCTCCGTTGATCCGCCAGCGTTGGGTTCTGATTCACCGTTGCCCCGCTTGCCTCTAACTTCTCGATAAGCCTCTTGCGCTGATCGATGCGATCCTGATCAGTAGTTGGTTGATCACTCATTTCGACTCCTCTCCCTCATCATCTGGCCAGACTAGACTTGCTATGGCCTGCAAGTCAGATACCGACAGGGCACCTGCCACATTAATCCAATGATATTTATCTAAACTCAGCGAATCGGCCTCACTCCGCCAAAAGGCTAAGAGCAAATAGGTGGCCGCTTGCTTTTCACTGACTCCTTGGATAGGCATAAATGCAGACGCATACCAATTGGTTATATATGTATCTGAGTCATCACCAGTACCCCCACACCAGAGTAACCAGTGTTTTTTTCCTTTATGTATCTCGTAGGCGGACACTCGATTATGCATTGGACCCCAAGCCCACTCAACCTGACCTAAAAAGATTGATTTTTTAGTAGGTTTTTTAGGGATTCCGAGAAGCCCATGATCCTCGACATAATCGAGTAATTGGATCTCACAGGCGTTTGGTAACGGAGGAAGTTCTTTAACTCCATAGAGTCGCTGCTGTGGTAAATCCGCAGGGTTCATTGGTATTTTTAGACGGTTCATTTTTTTATCCTCTTTAGTGCTTTGCAATATGCGGGCGCACAATCTGGTTATCAAATGCCCAGCTTTTAGGGGAAGCCAACCCGTAAAACGCAAAAAACCCGATCTAGCAAAGCCAAATCGGGTTAATAAGTCGAAGTTAATCAACAGTCCGGTTTAGCTGGTATTTATAAAGCACCCCGCAATCTGGAACAAATCGGTGCTGAAGTCAGATACTAGCAAAGAGCTGCGAAAAAGCAATCTAAATTTAGTGCCCGAATAATGACCCATGGAGAATACAGTTCCATCTTTGGTCTGCTTGAAGCTCGCGGTGTTAAACTGTAGTGGCATAGTTAATTTGGCCGCTTAATTGTAGCTGCAATGCTCATCGTGTTTGCTTAGTTTTTCAGCTCTTTATTTATCAGTCCTTCCAGATATTCCAATACAACCTGTTTGTCCTTTTCCCTTAAGCGGTTTTCTTCTTCTATAGCGGCTATATCGGCCTTAATGATTTCTCCAAAGAAGGGCATTGCTTTAGTTAATGGTTTCGCCCACTCCGGGTTTTTTCTCAAGATTTTCCAGATTACAGAATCAGGCGTAGGAACTGAATTATGGGGGAGTGATATTTTGCTCGTGATATCTTCGGACGGATATGCGTTCTTCGTGTGAAGTTCTTGTTTTAGCTTCTTCCACACAACTGTCCCGTCGGAACGTAGCCCAATGACTACATCCCTCCGAACTTCGGTGGAGAATCTAGTGCTGGCAGGGGGAATGAGGATTCCGGGATCATGTCCGCTGTAGGGGTGGCCAGTGACAGGCCAGTTAAGCCACTCTATATTTACTTCTTCAGCTAGTAAAGCGTGTGGTACAAGTAGGGTCAGCAGCAGTATGTAAGCACGTATCATGGGGCCTTATCTTTTATGTGGGTATAGCTCTTATGAGCAGTCAATAAAAAATAAGTTCCTGTGCTGTTTTTAAGGTAGCAGCTGTAATGTTAAATTTTTTTAAATAGTTGGCGCTAATTCCGGCGGCACTGGGAATTTTTGCCATCATTCAAAGTCTCAGTACAACTAAGTAGGTTGCACACCTAAGAAATGGCATATACAAAACCCCAATAATGAGACGCTGGATAGCAATGCTAATAACAGTAGCAGTGAAAGCACTTAACAAATTTGTCAATGATCGCCCTTCGGACTGGACCTTAGCTACTTCTCGACTCAGCCTACGCTGCGGGCGTTAAATTTCAACACACGGAGAGTACATGCCCTTTACTCCATTGCACATGGGTCCGGGAATAGTAGTTAAAGCGCTTCTTCAAGGCAGCTTTAGCTTAATGGTATTCGGCTGGTCGCAGATCATTATGGATATTCAGCCTTTAGTCGTCATGATCACAGGTGAAGGGCATCTTCATGGATTCTCTCATACATATGTCGGGGCCACACTGTTGGCATTATTCTCTGCGCTGTCTGGTAAGTACCTATCCGAAGTTGGCTTGTTTGTCTTTGGTCTCAATAAGCAGTGGAAAGTAAAAATTGCGTGGTGGGTATCGTTCCTATCAGCATTCATAGGCACGTTTAGTCATGTACTCCTTGATAGCATTATGCACTCTGACGTACAGCCATTTTTTCCTGTCACAACAAGTAATTCATTCCTGGGTCTAATCTCTGTGCAAACTTTACATAACGCTTGTTTGTATAGTGCGCTAGTTGGTGGCATCTTGTATTTTGCCATTAACTGGGTACAAAAAATTAACAAGTCGCACAACCATACGGCTTCGCCGCCGGTCCGCTAGGCGTTAGGCACACAACATAGATTGGAGATTATGATTATGAACTTAACCAACCCCTTACTCTTAAGCATTATTGTTATCGCATCAACCTTGTTAACCGGGCTTACCATTGCAGGTGAATACGATGATTATTCAACGTCTGGAATAAATGAAGGTGCTATTGGTTCGGGCTACGATGATTACTCTACATCAGAAATAAATGAGGGTTCGATCGGTTCTGGTTATGATGATTATTCCACATCTAGAATCAATGAAGGCGCTATCGGTTCAGGTTACGATGACTATTCGACTCCGGATATTAATGAAGGTGCAATCGGGTCAGGTTACGACGATTACTCAACTCCAGATATTAATGAAGGTGCAATCGGTTCTGGCTATGACGATTACTCAACTCCTGATGTAAATGAAGGTTCGTGGTAGATGCCTAACAAACACATTAAATGCGCGCCCTGTCAGTCGCCGAACGCTTGAGCCGTTTATGTGAGCACTAGCTGATGATGAGAGGGCGGGTTAAAAGTCTAAGGCTTTCTTCTTGTAGACCGCCGCTCTAATAAATCTTTCACGCTGCCAATTGAACGTTTTGGGGGTAGTCTAGAAGAGCATCTAACTGAAACAGATAATAAATAAAGAGACGCCACCATGAAATCTCGTCATTTTCTTCTATCCATACTTCTTATGTTCAGCCTATCAGGTTGCAGTAATGATTCAGAATTTGATGAAACTCTGGAAAAAGCTCAACGGGGCGATGCGGAGGCTCAATATAATCTCGGTGAGATATATGACAAGGGTAAAGGTGTCCCTGAGGATGATACGGAAGCCCTTAAGTGGTATCGATTAGCCGCTGAGCAGGGAGATGCGGGTGCTCAATATAAGCTCGGTGTGATGTATGAATCTGGCCGTGGTGTTCATAAAGGATGGGCCGGCTCTTATTATCCACTTAAGTGGTATCGATTAGCCGCTGAAGGGGGATATGCGGATGCTCAATATAAGCTCGGCTATATGTATGCTACTGGTCAAGGTGTCCCATACGATTATACCGAAGCCGTTAAGTGGTATCGATTGGCCGCTGAGCAGGGAGAGGTGAATGCTCAATTTAATCTCGGTCGGATGTATGCCAGGGGTCAAGGTGTCCCCAAGGATCAGACGGAAGCCCTTAAGTGGTTACGATTGGCCGCTGAACAGGGAGAGGTGAATGCTCAAGTCTATCTCGGTCGGAGGTATGCCGAGGGGAATGGTGTCCCCAAGGATCATACCGAAGCCGCTAAATGGTACCGAATGGCCGCTGAGCAGGGAGATGCACTTGTTCAAACTACTCTCGGTAATATGTATGCCGAGGGTGAAGGTGTCCCTGAGGATAATACGGAAGCCGTTAAGTGGTATCGATTAGCCGCTGAGCAGGGAGAGGTGAATGCTCAAGCCTTTCTCGGTTATATGTATGCCAATGGTGAAGGTGTCCCCAAGGATGATACCGAAGCCTTTAAGTGGTACCGGATGGCCGCTGGACAGGGAGATGCG
>Ga0209308_10002090_pt1 | contig 17581 bp, 15 predicted proteins | sample COGITO_mtgs_1204_3_FD_184806 | JGI IMG/M metagenome (GOLD analysis project Ga0209308, IMG submission 184806) | Pelagic marine microbial communities from North Sea - COGITO_mtgs_120405 (SPAdes) (version 2) | ecosystem: Environmental > Aquatic > Marine > Epipelagic ...
GATCACATCGAAGCGCACAAGCGGCTCGCCGGATCTGGTGCTGGTGTGGGTTTGAGTGGCGGAAGTAGTCATGCGGTTGAAGCAGGCTGGTACGTCGAGGCAGGCGACTACACCCTAAACATCGCACGTAGCGTGGCCGATGTCGCCTTCGCCGAGCCGTTCACCGTGAGCGAGCCGCTGGGCCCACTTCAGAACGAGGCAACCCTGCCCTAGAGGCAACCCTGCCCTAAGGAACGTGGCGAAACCCCAAGGCATCGCTAGCTCAGAGCGTCGATCGACCAGCACATGGACGCGGCAAGGGACGTGCACGTAATGCACGTCCCTTAACGAGTGGTTGACGTGATGCGCACACAGGCACACATCAGGTGTAGTGGGGTGCGTCGTCCCGATGGGACTCCGGCTAGTCCATGAACTCGGGTTCGCGTGCCACAAGTTCGTCCCAGAATGGCTGGAACTGGAACCAGCCAGAGAGGTCCTGACCTTGCACGTCCCAACCTTGTTGAGCGATTTCGTCCGAAACTTCGATAGGAGTGCCTGCTGACATGGCAATCAGTTGTGATTGCATACAACGTTCGAGCGACACAAACCACCAGACCGCAGCATCCACGGAGCCGCCCGTGGTGATGTGGCCATGGTTCTGGTGAATCATGACCTTCTTGTCGCCGAGGGCCGCTGCCATCTGCGCGGAGATCTCGGTATCGACAACTGGTGTGCCGCTGCCGACCTTGCAATACGCAACGTCGTTGTAGAACATGGTGTGATCTTGGGAGATCATCTTCAGTGGGGTGCCCAACGACGAGAATGTCCGTCCGTACATCGAGTGGCTGTGCGCAGCAGCGATGACATCGGGACGTGCCTTGTGGAGCTCGCTGTGAATAGCGAATGCAGCGGTGTTGACCGGGCGGTCGCCAACGACGACGTCGCCGTGATGATCGACACAGATCAGATCACTGACGGTCATGAGTTTGAAATTGTGACCAAACGGATTCACCCAGAAACGATCCGGAAATTCAGGATCTCGCACCGTCACGTGGCCAGCAACACCCTCGGCAAGATTCAGCCGTCCCATGGTGCGAAGTCCAGCAGCCAGGCGCTGCTTACGGTGGAGGCGCTCGGCCTCGAAATCCATTTCGTCAGCCGCTTCAGGCTTTAGGTCTTCAATGAGTTCATCAAGTGTGTTCGCCATGGCAGGTCCCCTCAGAGTCTTGTACACAACATGCTAGTCGGGGTGCCCGACATGGAGCGACCTTGGGTCCTACAGTCAGGGCGTGCAAATCCTGCAAATGGACCCCAGCGAGATCGAAGCGTTACCCGTCGAGCTACGCGAACGTTTTCCTGATGTCGTCAACGATTTGCGTGACGGGGTCATCCAAGACATTCCCGATGCGGTGCTGAACCAGTTGCCATCGTCAGTTGTCGACCGCATCCCCGATGGCCTACTCGCCAGCAGCGTGGATACCACCTTCGTTATCGTCCTGGCTGCAATCGCAGGCATCGCCCTGCTCGGCTTCTTCTATGGCATGACCAAAGCCGCGGCCAAAGCCGCCGTGTTCTTCCTCGTCGTCGGCGGCATCGCCGGATTCATGCTGTACGCGCAGTATTGATTTCGTTCGCTTCTGTCACGGCGTTGGACGGTAGTCCACCTTGCTATCAACGCTTCGCGATTGCTGCTGCGGCTGTGTGAGGCTGAGCAAGTCGACGGACCCGGCGAACAGTTGGGGCGTTCCGCTGCGCTTCACGTGGACGCAGGCGGTTTGGCTTGTGGTGGGTGCTGACGAATAGGTTCAGCTCTATGAGTGAACGATTTACAGACAAGGTCGCGGTAGTCACAGGTGGTGCCTCGGGAATTGGTGCGGCGACAGTTCGGCGGCTAGCGAGCGAAGGAGCATCGGTGGTTATTGCTGATCTTCAAGGTGACGCGGCCGAGGCATTGGCGCTGGATATCGGCGATGCGGCGATGCCTTATGGGCTAGACGTGACCGACGTAGCGGCGGTTGAGGCGCTGATGCAGGCGGCCGTCGACCACTTCGGCAAACTCGACATTGTCTTCAACAACGCCGGTATCAGTTCCCTCGGAAGGGTCGATTCGATCGACCTGGACGCGTGGCATCGGGTGATCGACGTTGACCTCAATGCAGTCTTCTACGGTTGCCGCGCCGCCATTCCCCATATGCGAACGAATGGAGGTGGCGCAATCGTCAACACCGCGTCTATCTCCGGCCTATTCGGCGACTGGGGAATTCCTGCGTATAACGCGGCGAAGGGAGCGGTGATGAACCTGACGCGAGCGATGGCCGCCGATCATGCCCGTGACAACATCAGGGTTAACGCTGTCTGCCCCGGCGGTGTCGAGACAGCAATGACCGACTCGTTGGTGAAGAGTCGGCGCGCCGCAGAACAGTATGAACGGTTGGTTCCGATGGCGCGCATGGGTGTTGCCGATGAAATCGCCAGCGCTGTTGCGTTCCTCGCAAGCGATGATGCCTCCTACGTGACCGGCCATGGGCTCGTCGTGGACGGTGGAGTGACCGCTACCACTGGCCAACCAAACTTCAGCGCACTAGCTGAACGATGGTGGGCCGACGACTGACGCGGATTAGACGACTATCTGCCTGCCAGAGCAGGCGTATTCCCGGGTTCACCCGTGCCTCCTGTCACGTAGCCGACACGGGTGTAATTCGTTACTGTAATTCACACAAATCCATAGCGGCTTGAGCTCGATCCCCCTTTGAGTTCGCTGCTAAGACGCCCCGCCACTTCCCCCAGGCGGGGCGTTCGGATTTTTGCCACCAGGGGAGCGTTCCCTAATAGCCGCCGGGTGCCGAATTCAGCTAGCGCAAGCCCGCTACCATTACCAGGTGCTGCGCATTGGTTCGACACTGCTACGAATGTTTCTCGTAGTGACCCTGTTGGCGGTCACCGTCGTGTCCGCTGGGGCGGTTATGGGCCCACAGATCAGCTCGCTCAAAGGTGCGGTCAATGGACGGGCAGGCTTCGATATCTCGCTCGCTGCTCTCGATACTCGTAGCCTTCTGTACGACAGCGCGGGCAACGAGATCTTCCGGTTCGTCGACGATGGTTCGAACCGTGAACTCCTTGCGCTCGAAGACATGCCCGAGCAGCTGATCACTGCGGTGGTCACGATCGAAGACGCTGAATTCTTTAGCCACCCAGGAATCAACCTTCGGGCTACCTTCCGGGCGCTTGTCGAGAACGTGGGCGCCGGTGGCATTTCCCAAGGTGGTTCCACCATCTCCCAGCAGCTCATCAAGAACCGGGTGCTGACCGAAGCCGAACGCGAAGAACGATCTATCCCAATCAAGATTCGTGAAGCGGTGTTGTCTTGGCGCATGGAAGACGACCTGGCCAAGGGCGAAATCCTCGAGGCATACCTGAACTCGGTGTACTTCGGCGCTGGAGCTTACGGCGTGCAGGCCGCTGCCGAGGTGTACTTCGACAAGGACGCCACCGACCTGGACTGGCCCGAAACAGCGCTTCTGGCCGCCCTGATTTCGAGCCCGGGCGAATACGACCCCTTTATCAATCCGTCGGCGGCGCAACGGCAACGTCAGATTGTGTTCAACCGGCTGGTCGATGTCGGAGCGATCGACGAGGAAGAAGCACGTTTCTACAACCGGGTCCCGTTACCGAGCGAGCGCAATTTCCTCGAAGCACAATTACCCGAGGACTATTATGTGGCCGAGGTTCGTCGACGTTTCATCGATGGCAATCTGCCCGCGAATCTGGCGCCAGAGGTCATAGCGCTGGTCGGTGACACCCAGGAAGGTCGCATCAACGGACTCTTCCGTGGTGGTCTGCGGATCTTCACAACCTACGACTCGGACGCTCAGCGAGAGGCCGAGAACGCACGTGATAGCCATGTTCCCGCCGATTTCGCGATCCTGCCGGGCAACACCGAGGAAGAGAACGAGACTCGTTTCACCATGGCAATCGCAGCTATCGAGCCGGGAACCGGCGCTGTCCGAGCGCTCGTTGGTGGACCTCGTTTCGAAGAGGCCAAGTTCAACCTCGCCACCCAGGGTGATCGTCAGCCCGGTTCTTCGTTCAAGACCTTTGTGTTGATCGCCGCGCTCGAAGCTGGATACGTTCCGAATGACACCATCTCGGGAATCGGTCCGTGTTCGTTCGACAACCCTGGGTCGGTGGACCCGATCTATACGGTGAATAACTTCGGCAATTCTGGTGGCAGCATCGACACGTTGGTCAACCAGGTGACCCGATCATCAAACTGCGGTTTCGTGCGGCTTGGCCAGGCGGTTGGTATCCCGAATGTCATCGAGACTGCGAATCGGCTCGGCCTCGAGCTTGATCCCGTGATCGATAACAATAAGAGCCTGCCGCTTGGCGCAACCGAAGTGCGACCACTCGAGGTAGCCAGCGCCTACGCCACTATCGCCAATGGTGGTGTTCGCCACGAGCCCTATTACATCGACCGCATTGAAGACGCATCTGGCAATGTGCTCTACGAACACGAGGCGCAGGGCACTCGAGTGCTGGGCGAGGACATTGCTTGCCTCGCCACTCAGGTGCTGGAGCAGAACGTCATTCGGGGTACCGGCACCCGGGCCCAGGTTCCCAATCAACCTGCCGGTGGTAAGACCGGAACGACCGAAAACTTCAGCGATGCCTGGTTCGTTGGGTTCACACCCCAGCTGGCGACATCTGTCTGGATGGGCAATCCTCAGGAACGAGTCGAGATGCGGGGCGTCGGCGGTCGAAACGTAACCGGCGGTTCATTCCCAGCACAGGCATGGGGTCAGTTCATGACCGCCTTTCACGAAGACCTGGCATCGGTCCCATTTCCCGAATGCACAGCCACCCGTGCCGGACGTTTGATTCGCGAAGATGGCGATCTCGTAACGGAGAATCCGTGCGCCGTCTATCCGGGATACTCACCGACCGACACCAACAACGACGGCACGATCGACCAGTGCATCGTCAATCCAGGCTCGCTTGGGTATGTGCGGTGTGGAGTCATCGATACTGGCGACGATGGTCTGCTCGAACAGTATTGCCAGCCTGGCGGGGGCCGGAACTCAGGCAACGTGAACTGCGGCGTTGGCACATCACCGATTGACATCAACGGCGACGGCCGCGCTGATACCTGCAGTGCTGTTGGCCAACAACAGCAGGACCTGAGTTCGCTCTGTGATCCGGGGTACAACCCGACCGACACCAACGGTGATGGTGTGGTCGACGTTTGCGTCGAGGTATCTGACGCATCGCCGCCACCGCGTGCCGGTAGTTCTGAAGCCTGCCCACCAGGATTCCCTTACGGTGCCGACACAAACAGCGATGGCACCATCGACACCTGTTACGCCAATCCGGTGCCGTAGGTCACCACGCTCTACACTGCGTCGATGACCCTTGCGCAGTTGTTGGTTGTCCAGGTTCACGACACCGCGATCGATCGGCTGACGCACAGCCTCACGACACTGCCTGAGTTCGCTGCCTTGACAGCGCTCGACGACGAACAGGCTTATCTAGTGGCTGAGCGCGCCCTAGTTGCCGAGCAACGTCATCAGGTTGAGCGGGAACAGAAGCGTCACGAGGACGAAGCTGGGCTTGTCACCGCTCGCATCGACAAGGAGAACCTGCGGCTCTACGACGGCTCCGTCACGGGACATAAGGAACTCAAGTCGATCCAAGATGAGCTGACCACGCTGAATAGGCGGCGGGCCGAGTTCGAAGATCAGGTCCTCGAAGCTATGGAGGCGGGCGAACCGCTCGACGCTGCTCTGGGCGAGTTTGACGAGAAGCTGGCCAACGTGGAAACGCGTCGCCAACAGGCAACCGAGTCGCTGGCAGCTTCACAGGTGTCGATCAACGCGGAGATCGAGTCGGAACAGGCACAACGAGTCGAAGCCGTTGCTCCGATCGAGCCTGTCTTGGTTGAGGTCTATGAGCAGACACGTGCCGACTGTGGCGGCGTTGGTATCTGCAAGCTGATCGACAAGACGTGTCAAGGGTGTCACCTCAGTCTGCCTGCAGTGGAATATGACCGGATCCGCAAGGAGTCCGACGAAGCGATCGTGCGTTGCGGCGAGTGCAACCGCATCCTGGTTCGTTAGCCCCGATCGTCGCTGTCCATGGTTCTTTGGTTTCTCGCGCTCTCGTTTGCGTTAGTGCTGCTCGTCTTCGACTCTGCAGCACTCGATTATCGACTCATCATGGCGGGTTCGTTGCTGCCGTGGCTTGACTTTCTGTGGGGTCCCCCTTGGGTTATGCACTCAGTCTTCTTCCCGGTCGGGATGATGGTTGCCGTGATGCTCATCGGTTGGGGCCGGCGCCTGTTCCAACGCCGATGGTTGGGGCTCCCGATAGGGGTGTTCGTGCATCAGGTGCTGGCAGCAACATGGACCAGCAAGGAACTCTTCTGGTGGCCGTCGTTCGGATTTTCCCTAGGGTCAAACCAGCCGAGCGTGCCGCCGACAGCGCTTGCGGTCGTGCTCGAGCTCATTGGCGCCGCAGTCTTCGTCTGGCTCTATCGTTTCCTCGGCTTTCATGACCGCAAACGACGCGATCTATTTCGCACCACAGGACGTGTCGACCGTGCTCTTCTGCGCTGACTTCACATGACCCATGAAGACCGTGACCTACTAAAACCGTGACCTACTAAGACCGTGACCTACTAAGACCGTGACCTACTAAGAGAAGGACCCCGCAATGCTGATTCTGCTTCGACATGGCCGGACCAAGGCCAATGCAGGTGGCCTACTACAAGGCCGCATAGACCTCGAGCTTGACGACCTCGGCGAGATGCAAGCACAAGCCGCCGCCGCTGCGATCGGTCCAGTCGACCGGGTGATAGCGAGTCCGCTGGTACGTGCACAGCAGACGGCCGCGGCGTTCGGGCAGTCGGTCGAAACCGACGATCGTTTCATCGAACTGGATTACGGCGACTGGGAGGCCAAACCGGTCAAAGACGTATCTGCACAGACATGGGAAGAGTGGCGCAACGATCTCGACTTCCGTCCGCCAAACGGCGAAACGCTCAACGAACTTGGCCACCGGGTCAGGGGTGGGCTCATGGACCTGGCGGCAGACGCGGCGCACCAGAACATCGTGGTAGTGAGCCATGTGTCGCCGATCAAAGCGTCGGTGGCGTGGGCGCTCGACACACCAGACGACACGACATGGCGTCTGTTCTTAGGTCAAGCGTCGATCTGTCGTATCGCTACGACCTTGGACTCGGCTCGGCTGATCGAATTTAATGTCACGACCCACCTTGCGGGGCTGGATTAGCTCTGGCGTTTCGCCTCTTCAAGTTCACGCTTCAGTCGGGAGATCGCTGCGGTCAGGCTTGCTTCTCGGCTGGCAGACTCACGAGCTTGTTCTTCGGCTGCAGCCGATACTTCCCGAACCCGGTTGTCGGCATATTGGCGCTGTCGAGCGACAGAAGCCTCGAGCTCCGCGAGCTGCGCCGTTCGTACTTCGGCCGCTTTGTCGATAGCTTGATGGGCCTCGGCGCTCCGTCGCAACACATCTGCTCGTAGCGCCGTATTTCGCTCTCGTTCACCGTCGAGTTCGGCTTGTACGAGTGCAAGTTCTTGGGCGGTGCGCCGTGCTGTCGAGGCTTGTTCGGTTTCGTTCTGGAGAGCTTGTTTCTGCAAGGTAGCTATCTCGACCTGCAACAACTGGTTCGCTTTCTCGAGTTCTCGTCGTTGTGCGTTGCTGGATTCGCTTGTGCTCCGTAGCTCCTTGATGGTTGCTTTGTGCTGGGTTGCCTGCCGATCGTAGTGCTGTTGGTTCGCGTGACGATGAGCTGCAGCTTCGAGAGCATGTCGTTCGTTCGCAGCGACGAGCTTGGCTTCGGCCCTGACCCGATCGGCGACGAGCTGGCGTTCGTACCCGACATGTTGTTCTTCAAGCGCCGCCGCGTGACGAGCCCGATCCTTGGCAAGCTCCGCATCGAGATCAGCCCGAAAGGCAGCAAGCGTCTTGCGATGAGAGTGCACATGTTTGCCCAGTTCGTCGCGATACTCGCGGCGAGCATTGTCGAGCGCTCGATCAGCGCTACCACGTTCCTCGGTGATGCGTTGGGCGTAGCCGATACGTTCTGACTCAAGCGTTTGACGTAGGGCGGAAAGTTCCTCTTCGAGCGCATCGACCTGCGCTTCGAGATCACCTGTCCGAGTTTGGTCGCTGCCCGGCATGTTCTGCAGCCTGACCTCTTGTATCCGAAGCTGTTTGGTCAGACTCGCCACCTGGGAGCGAAGGGCGGCCGCTGCGCGTTCGTGCTCGGCCGACAGGCGCGCAGTCTCCTGGTTGTATCGCAACACAAGCTCGTCACGCTTGGCCTCGTGTTGGCTCTGCATGGCGCGCCGGTCGAGGTCGTTGAGCTCAACGAGGTGGGAAGACCGACTCGTGTCCCGTGGCGATGATGGCGCAGCCGCCTTGTCGGATGCAAGGACGCTTGGCTCGGATGCTTCGCTGACTGCCGCTGCTGTGGGTTTGGTGGCGTCGGAGAATGAGCTATGGCGTGATGTCATGGATCAGGTGGGGGTCGAGGACAGAGCGGGGGCTAGTCCGGTCTGTGCAGGAAAAACGACGGTCCATCGGCTGTGCGAGTTCATGGCAAGCGCGTCAGCTGAGGCCGATGGAGTCACTCCACAACAGTACTTCGGTAGTGCTTTCGAACCGGTGAACCGGGACATTAACGGTTAGGTGGCAATTGCGCCCGCAATTCAGCGATGGCGGCCTCGAGGTCAGACTCTCGCTGTAGCGCATGGCTGGCACGTTCGTCGGCGGCTTTGGTTAACGACTGGTGCTCGGCTTTGGCCAGTCGCTGGGCCGATGCGACAGCATGTTCCGTCTTGGTATAGTGGGCAGCAAAGTCGGATCGCGCCTTGTCTGCTTCGGCGGCGATCGATGCGCTGCGTTCAAGAAGTTCAGCGAGTGTCGCCGCTGATCGCTGCCGCTCCGATTCGAGCCGAGTTGCGGCGGCGGCAAGCTGTCTTTCCGCTTCGTCGATACGGCTCTGGTTCCGTGTTTCAGATCGATCGATGTTTCGTTCGACCCATGACAACCTGGTTTCGGCCGCAGCGGCGCGAGATTCGGCCTGGTCTGCCCTTGTGGTCTGTGCCTCAAGCTGGATCTGGAGCCGCTCATTTGCTGCGGTGACCTGAACCAGCTCTGAAGCGAGTGCCTGACGTTCGCTGTGGTGCGATTCGTCAGCCTCATCCACGGCTTGTTTGCGGGTCGCCTCGAGCAGCGCGTGGCGTCGGTCGCGGTTGCGTCTGAGAGTTTGGCGGTGACGGACGCGCTCGTTGGCCAGCTCGGTCGCAGCGGCTGCCGCTGCTTCCGAATAGGACTGTTCGAACTCGATTTGGCGTTCGCTCAGAAGAGCCCGGTACGAGTCATGGAGGCCGGCGCTTCGAGCGCGTTCCTCACGTCGAAGTTCGTCGAGACGCGTGTCAGACTCCAGTTGAAGATTCGCCACTTCGGTTGCATGGAGAATGCGTTCTTGTTCGACGAGGTCGCGATAACGGCTGATTTCGCGGTTGAGGAAATCGAGCTGGGTGCTGAGGTCTTCGACACGACTAGCGGAGATATGAGCACCGGAACCAGGTTCGCCTGTGAGCGGACCGAGAAAGTGCTCGCTCGTCTCGCCTGAGTCAGTCACGTTCGACCGGTTCGTTCTCTATTCGGGTCATTGTGTATTCGGGTCGTTCTCTCTTCGGACCATTGTCTACTCGGGCCATCCATTGCGCCGAATCCTGTTTCAACCTAGTGCCGAACTACTGTCGGGACGATCTTTCACAGATAGGACTTCCTTATGGCTGCACAACTTGAAACAGGTACCGACGATCTCCTCGGTCGGATCGAAGACCGGGTCGCGGTCCTCACGTTTAATCGTCCGGACCGGCGTAATGCACTATCACAGGAAATGTATGGAGGATTTGCCACCGCGCTTGCCTCCATCGAAGCGAACGACGATGTTCGGGTGGTGATGGTCACCGGTGCGGGTGGAGCGTTTTGTGCTGGCGGCGATGTAAAAGCAATGAACCAGTCGCACGTTGAAGGCACTGGGCACCGAGCCACCATGAGCAGCGACGAGCGGCTCGATGACCTGCGGCTGCGTCAACGCGAAGTTTCGCTGGCTCTCCACAACTTCCCAAAGCCGGTCGTTGCTGCGCTGCCAGGAGCCGCTGCTGGGGCAGGGCTATCGATAGCGCTCTCAGCTGACCTGCGTGTAGCTGCACCGAATGCGCTCCTTGTTACGGCGTTCGCCACTGTTGGGGCATCAGGCGACTTCGGTGGCAGCTGGTTCATGAACCGGCTCGTTGGTGAAGCCAAAGCCAAGGAGCTGTACTTCCGGTCGCCCCGCTTGACGGCAGCCGAGGCACAAGACCTTGGTCTGGTGAATGCTGTTCTCGATGACGACGATTTTGAAGCAGCGGCGATTCACTGGTGTGCCGACATCGCCAACCAGGCGCCTCTGGCGATTACTCGTATGAAGGAAAACCTGAATCGGGCCAGCAACGTGGATCTCGCTACGGCCCTCGATGCCGAAGCAGCCAACATGATCTTGACGATGGCAACGGCGGATCACCGCGAAGCCGCGGCTGCCTTTGTTGAAAAGCGAACACCGATCTTCAAGGGGGAGTGATGGCCAAGACGCGTTGGATCACCGAAATGGGTATGGGCGTTGATGTGCATGGTGGTGACTACACCAAGGCGGCGCGCCGGGCAGTATCGGATGCGCTGCGTCACAGCAGCCTGAATCTCTTCAATGCCACCGGCAAAACACGTGCCGACATGTTCGTCGACGTGATTATTGGTGTAGCCGAACCAGGACAGGTTGACTGCGATGCAGTCGCTGAAGAGGTACCCTACGGCACCGTGACCGTGACCGCCCAGAAGGGCGGTCTTGATGTCACAGCGCCGTCGGGCGAAGATGTGCTCATCATGGCCAACGCTGCCATCCTGGTGTCCTTCGAGGACTAAGCCTGACCTCGCAGCGCTTCGGTAGCGGCCAGATCTACGGATCGACCGTTGTCGGTTATGACCACGCCGTAGTCGGTCGCTGCAGCTTCGACGGAGACCACGTGGTCTCGTACGTCGCGCAGCACGACCTGTGGGTCACGATCGAACGGGTTACCCCAGCCGCCGCCACCCGGCGTCTCCGCGGTGATGCGGGCAGGCCCGAGCTTTTGCACGCCGTACTTCGGTGGCACGAATTCTTCCTGTCCGACCGGATGGATCCACTCAAGACCCACGCCGCCATCACCACCGTCTTGTACGCCGTGGCCGCTGACTGATCCCAGTCCTTCGGCTCGGTAGGACCAGGTCGCTGGTTGGAGGACATCGGCGACGTAACGAACGCCGGTTCCGCCTCGGCGTAGTCCTGGCCCGGCGTTGTCCATGCGTTGCTCATGTTCGATGTAACGCACGTCGAACGATTGCTCATGAAACTCTAGGTTCGGAATGTCCAGACCGCCCAGGCTGATCAGGTGGCCCATCTGAGCGAATCCGTCGCGCTCAGCGGTGGCTCCCGGAGTGCCCATGGCATGCCAGTGATACATAACCCACGTGGTGCCGTCGTCTCGCCGGCCAGCAACATGGCCATGCATGGTCTTTGACCACGCAGCGCAGGCTCGACCCGGCTCGGCTTGGGCCAGTGCTTGCCACACCGCAATCACGATCTCGTGGGCGACATAGACGGTGTTCATGGTCATCGGTGCCGGTGGAAGTGCATTGATGATGGAACCTTCAGGGGCGATGATCGTAATACCTCGGTAGGTGCCTTCGTTCCGAGGGATGGACGTGTCGAAGAAACTCGAAATGCCAAGATAGACCGACGAATACGTGTTGGCCAGGGAGCTGTTCTTGAATCCATCGATCTGCGGATCAGTGCCGGTGAAGTCGACCACCATCTCATCGCCGCTCACCGTGAGCGTGACTCGTACCGCTATGTCGGTTTCGACGAAGCAGTCGTTGTCGGAGTGGTCCTCGCCAAAGTAGGTGCCGTCGGGAAGGGCGGCAACGGCGAGCCGCATACGTTGATCAGCGTGGTCGAGCACACCCTCGAGGTACTGGTGGAAGCTCTCGGAACCTAGCTCGTGGACAAGCGCAGCAACCCGCTCGCCGCCAATGCGAGTGGATCCGATCATTGCCAGCAGGTCGCCATCGAGAAGCTCAGGTGTGCGACAGTTGATCAGCAACAGTTCCCACAGATCGTCGCGGACCTTGCCGCCTTCGATGAGTTTGAGCACCGGTAGTCGGATACCTTCCTGCCAGATCTCGGTGGCGGCCGGGTTGTATGTTCCGGCGAGACCACCCCCAATGTCGTTCTGATGTGCTCGGTTGCAGCAGAAACCAGCGAGGGCATCGTCAACGAATATTGGACGGGCGATCACCCAGTCAGGCAGGTGGTTACCACCCGCGACATACGGATCAGAGAGTAGGAACACGTCGTCGGGTTCAATCCTGCCCGCAAACCGGTTGAGGACCGCTCGGACCGCGAAACCACCACCACCGGTATGGATCGGGATGCCATCGGCGTTGGCGACGAGCGTGCCATCGGGCGTGGCGATGAAACAGCTGAAGTCATGACTCTGGCTGAAGATCGTGCTGCGTGCCGTTCGGGTCATGACCCAGCCCATATGGCGTGTGATCTGATCTAGCCGGTTCTGCATGAGCGCAAGAATGACTGGGTCGAGTTGTTGCTGTTCCTGCCGGCTCACCGCCGAGCCATCATCGGCCAACTCGATCATGAAGTTGCCCGCCGCATCGGAGGTGAGGACATCGCCGGGCCGGAGAACAACTGTGGTGGTCATCTCTTCGATGAGCGCGGGGCCAGTGAGTTCGGCGCCTGACCCAATGTCGGTGCCGTCGAAGACGTTTGCGTCGACCCAGCCGTGGCCGGGAAACCAGACCGACCGTTGTTCCAGCGGCGACGGTGCTCCAGAAGCTGGTCTGGTGGCCGACTCGGAGGATGCACCGGTCGAAGCCGAGGCAATCATGCGTAGTGAGGCGATGAGAATCGTGCCGTCGTTCTGCACATGACCGTAGAGCCGCTGGTACTCCGTCTCGAACTCTCGTCGGGCCTGGGCGATATCGACGGAACCCTCAGGGATCCGAACTCGGATACTCCAGATCTGGCCAGGATGATGCAACTCGAGTTCATAACGAAGCGACACAGCCTCGGCAGCGAAACCCTCGGCTGCCATCGTGGCCAGTGCCTGCTGACGGAGTGCGTCGAACCCGCCATCGATATCGGCCGTTGGAAGTCCATCGAGCGGACCGGCAAGCACCCGGGTGAAGTCCTGGCGGATATCGGTGTGCAACATGCCAATAGCGCACAACGCTCCAGCGTCGCGAGGCACATAGACCTGGTGACAACCCAGACCCGCCCCGACCGCGGCACCGTGCATTGGGCCAGCGCCACCAGCCGCCACCAGAGTGAAGCGGCGAGGTGAGTGGCCACGCTCGATGGAGATGTGTTCGACGGCGCTCAGGAGATGCTGTTCGGTGAGTTCGATGATTCCCGCAGCGGCATCGTGAACACTCATGCCGAGAGGCAGCGCGACATGTTCCTGAATGGCAGCGGTAGCGGCGTCGAGGTCCAGGTCAAGGGTTCCACCCGCAGACTTGCCGGGTCGAAGCCGTCCGAGAACGAGGTGGGCGTCGGTAACGGTTGGCAGTGTGCCGCCGCGGCCGTAACAGGCCGGGCCGGGATCAGCGCCAGCACCTTCGGGTCCGACGAACAACATGCCAGCATCGTCAACCCCGGCGATGGTGCCGCCTCCGGCACCAATGGTGTGAATATCGATGGCAGGCGTGGACACGTGATAGCCAGCGACGTCGAGATCGTCGCGAGTGGCGACCTCGCCCCCGGCCATGAGCAGTACGTCGCATGACGTACCGCCGATCTCCATCGAGATCAGATTGCCTTCGTCGCCAGGGTCCACGCCTGCTTGATCGACCCACTGGCTGTACTGCGATAGCGCCCCGACTGCAGCGGCAGGACCACTGAGTAACAGGTTCACCGGTCGTGACGCGAGCTGTTCGACGGAGGCGGCGCCGCCATTCGACTGCACCATGAGCAGCGGTCGCTGCAGTCCTCGCTCCGCGAGCTCCGCTTGCAACGCGTGCAGGTAACCAACGATGCCTGGCATCAGGGTTGCGTTCACCACCGCGGTAGAAGTGCGTTCGTATTCACCCATGAGTGGAGACACCTGGGCCGACTCGGAGATCCATTCGCCGTCCCAGGTGGCCTCGATTGCTTCGGCCACGGCATGTTCATGGGCACCGTTCGCATAGCTGTTCATGAACGCTACCGCGATGGCCTCGACGCCCTCGGTGCGGAACGTCTCGAGCATGGCTGGTAGTTGGTCCAGGTCGAGTGGCGCATGCTCGGAGCCGTCGGCGTCGATACGGCCTGCCATAGGCAGGCGGAGGTAACGGGGCACAAGAACTGGTGCATATGGTTCGCGATGGTTCCACTGGTCGCTCCGCAGGCCGCGACGGATTTCGATGACATCGCGAAATCCCTCGGTTGTGATCAGGCCAACGGTTGCACCCTTGCCTTCGAGCATGGTGTTGGTCGCAACCGTTGAGCCATGAACGAAGAGTGAACAACCGGCTAGTACCTCGACGGTAGGCATGCCCAGGTCAACAGCGACCCGTTCCACCGCTGCCATTACGCCTCGACTCGGGTCCGCAGGTACCGATGGCACCTTCGCGACATGGGTCGTGCCAGCGACATCAACCAACACCAGATCGGTGAACGTGCCACCAACATCGACACCGATTCGCCATGGTGTTTGGAGAGGGGGTGTTTGGAGAGGGGGTGTTTGGAGATGGTGTGTTTGGATGCTCGATGTTTGGATGGCTGATGTTTGGTCAGATGCCATGTCGCATTTCCTTTCTGCAAGACTGCAGTGATGGCCAACGAACTAAACCGTTCAGCCGAACTCTTCGCTCGAGCGCAGCACTCGATCCCGGGCGGCGCTTCTCGTTCGACCGTACTTGTCGAGCCGCACCCGGTGTATGTCGCCGAAGGAGAAGGCGCATGGATCACCGATGTCGACGGCAATCGTTACCTCGATGCGAATAACAACTTCACGTCCATCATCATGGGACATGCCGACCCTGTGATCGACCAGGCAGTGCGCGCCCAACTCGGCCGGGGGACGGCCTACTCGTTGGCTACGGCCGTCGAGATCGACCTCGCTGAGTTGTTGTGTGATCGACTTGTGTCGGTCGACCAGATCCGGTTCTGCAACTCGGGAACCGAAGCGGTTATGGGTGCGATCAAGGCGGCACGTGCATTCACCGGTCGTCCCCTGATCGTGAAAGTCGAAGGCAGCTACCACGGCACCTATGACCATGCCGAGGCCAGTCTGGACCCTGATCCTGGCGAGTGGGGATCGGCCTCTGCCCCAGCGACCGTGGCCTACGCAGCGGGCACGCCCGCTTCGTTGGCTGACGAAGTTGCGGTTATCCCGTTCAACGATGCAGAAGCAGCTCGACGAGTCATCTTGGCAGCGGGGGAACGATGCGCTGGTGTGTTGTTTGACCCGATGCCGAGTCGAGTGGGCATGCCCGCCATCGAACCGGGCTTTATCGAGGCCATGCAGGAAGCAGCCCGGGCGGTTGGGGCACTCGTGATTCTGGACGAGGTGATCTCCTTCCGTCTGGGTCATGGCGGTGGCCAACAGGTGTTCGGCATCGAACCTGACATCACAGCGTTAGCCAAGATCATCGGCGGCGGTTTTCCGGTTGGAGCTGTCGCAGGCCGAGCCGATGTGATGGCCGTGTTCCGATCCCACGGCGGAACCCGAGCATTGGTCCCATCGGGGGGCACCTTCACCGCGAATCCGGTCACGATGGCGGCTGGCCTGGCGTGTATGGAGCAACTCGACCGCGCTGCGTTCGATTACCTGGACGTAATCGGCGAACGGTGTCGCAGCGGCCTCCGTGATGGATTTGCCGACGCAGGAATGGAATGGCAGGTAACCGGAGCAGGTTCGTTGTTTCGTATCCACCCCAATCAGCGGATAATCCGGTCGTACCGAGATACACGCCACAGCAGCGACGAGGCCGCAACCATGGCCGACCTGCAACGTGAACTGCTCGGACGCCAGGTGTATCTCAGTAGTTATGGCATGGGATGTTGGAGCATGGCTACGACCGCCGACGACATCGACCATTTCGTGTCGTCAGTCATTGAGGCGGGAACCCGTTAAACGCAGGTGCCCTAGACGGCGGTATGCGTAGAAGTCCTCACCAGGCTTGCGGCTAACGTCGAAGATATGTCCCTACCTGCGCTCGTTCACTTCGCCACCATGACCATCAAGCTTGGCGAGTCGTTCGTCATCAAGGGCGGTCCAGTCGGAACTCGAATTGTCGCCGAGGTCGACACCATCGAGGTGAGCGGCGAAAGCCTCACTGCGTCGATGGTCGGCAAATCGGCCGCCGACTGGCTCACGGTCGGGCCCGACGGCAGCTACGGCACGTTGGACGTTCGAGCCACGCTGAAGACCGACGACGATGAACTGATCTATGTCGAGTACTCGGGCCGTATCGATCTCACGAACGGCAGTGTTGTGTCGGCGCCGTTGTTCCAGACCGGAGCCGAGAAGTACGACTGGCTGAATCGAATGCAGGCGATCGGTATCGGCCAGAACAGCCCGGAGCAGCTGGTGTACGAGATGTATTCGGTCGCCTCAGGCGCCGACGCGTAACCACGACCATGGCAACGCTCAATCAGAATAACGTCGATCAACTTTTACAGCGGGTTCACCGCGAGGTCGACGAAGGGCTGCTGCCTTCGTGCCAGGTTGCGTTGGGTTTCGAAGGCGAGATCGTGGCCGAGGCGGTAGTCGGTGATGCGACGCTGGCCAGCCGTTACGTGATTTTTTCGGCGACCAAGCCGTTCGTTACGTCCACGGTGTGGACCCTGATCGTCGACGGTCTGATCGATATTACCGAGCCGGTGATTACGTATTTCCCCGAGTTTGGTGCCGAGGGGAAACAATCGATCACGGTCGAGCAGGTGATGCTGCACACCTCGGGTTTCCCTCACGCTCCCATGGGTCCAGCGACCTGGACCGATCGCGATGCTCGCAAGACGAAGATGGCTTCGTGGCGCCTCAACTGGGAGCCCGGCACCCGGTTTGAGTACCACCCCAGCTCGGCGCACTGGGTCTTGGCCGAGATCATCGAAGCGGTGACAGGCAATGACTTTCGCGACGAGGTCGAACGCCGGGTGACTCAACCCGCTGGCCTGCCCCGGATCGTCGGTATCCCGCAGTCCGATCAGGAAGGCATCGAAGACCTGGTGCTGGTCGGCGACCCAGCTACACCCGACGAGCTCGAAGCGACCTTTGGCGGGCGCGAACTGCCCGCGAGCGAAGTCAACGACGACGCGATTCTGCGTTTCAACGATGCGGACGTGCGCGAAGTGGGCATGCCGGGTGGCGGTGGCGTCAGCCGAGCTCGCGATCTGGCCATGTTCTATCAGGAGTTACTCCACAACACTGCTGGTATCTGGCCGAGCGTCGACCTGGCCGACTGGACTGGTCGGGTGCGCAACTCGCTACCCGATCCG
>Ga0209308_10002094_pt1 | contig 17548 bp, 11 predicted proteins | sample COGITO_mtgs_1204_3_FD_184806 | JGI IMG/M metagenome (GOLD analysis project Ga0209308, IMG submission 184806) | Pelagic marine microbial communities from North Sea - COGITO_mtgs_120405 (SPAdes) (version 2) | ecosystem: Environmental > Aquatic > Marine > Epipelagic ...
TTCGATGTGAAAAGCGAACAAGACTGGATGTCTAAATATTTTTTTACTGGTGGGCTAATGCCATCAATCGACACCTTGCTCCATTTCCAGGAACAATTAAAAATTGAGAGCCGCTGGCTGATTAATGGTCAGCATTATCAGAAAACCTGTAATCATTGGTTAGAGAAGACTGACAAGAATAAGGAGCGAATTATTGATGCGTTTAAGGAAAATTACACGGAGAAGGAAGCGAAGCTTTGGTTCCATCGCTGGCGTATTTTCTACATGTCTTGCGCTGAGCTCTTCGGCTTAGATAATGGTAAGCAATGGTTGGTCGCACATTATCTTTTCAGTAATTCTAGGCTAAATACCCAAAAAAGTAACTTAACCTAAGTTATTAAGTTTTCGGTGTCCCCGGTGGCCACCTGTTAACTGGTTAGATCAAAGAGACTCAAGGTCTGACAGCAATTGATCACCTTTCGCAACAATATTTGCCTGTTCCTGTGCTGAATACTTGCGCCATGTGCTATAAGGGAACGCCATTCGCGGATTGCCAGAGAAACGGTCTTTGTTCCTATCAATAAAGTGCCAATACAAGGCATTGAAAGGACAGGCATCTTCTGTGATTCGCTCTTTTACGTTGTACACACAGCCTTTGCAGTAATCGCTCATTTTGTTGATGTAGTTACCGCTGGCAGCATAAGGTTTGGATGCAATTAAACCCCCATCGGCAAACAACGCCATGCCCCGTGTGTTGGGCAGCTCAACCCATTCTATTGCGTCAACATAAACACCCAGATACCACTCATCAACTTCATCGGGTGCCAGGCCAGCTAATAGCGAGAAATTACCGGTGACCATCAACCGTTGTATGTGATGGGCGTAACTGTAAGTCATGGTCTGTTGAATGCTTTTCTTGACGCAATTCATTTTTGTATCGCCGCTCCAGAACCAGCCAGGCAGGGGCCTATTTGCATCCAGTGAATTTGCTGCAGAATAATTTGGCATGTTCGACCAGTACATGCCGCGCACGTACTCGCGCCATCCTAGAATCTGGCGAATGAAACCCTCAACCTGTGCGAGGTTAATATCCCCGTTAGAACTTTCAAAAGCTTGAATTGCAGTCTGGATCAACTGCATTGGGTGTAACATTTTTGTGTTCAGTGAAAAGCTTAATCTTGAATGGTACAAGCTCCACTGATGTTCACTATTCTCAGTCATCGCATCCTGATACAAGCCAAATTTCGACAAGCCAAACTCACAAAAATATTCAAGTAGCTGCAACGACTGGGTTCGGTCTATTGGCCATAGCAAGTTGTCATCAGGTTCGCCAATCGTTCTAATCTTATGTTTTTCCAAGCGGGCTATTGCTGCGCGAGCATCATTCTTGAATACGAGGGGTGGTGGTATTTCAGTTAGTGCGCTTTTTGAAAAAGACTTTCGATTCTCAGTATCGAAATTCCAGCGCTCCCCTAAAGGGCCGTCATCTGTCATCAAAATGTCGAAACGTTTGCGCATTTTTCGATAGAACATCTCCATGCGTACGCTAGTATTTGGTTTGAAATAGCTAGATAGTTCTTCAAACGGCACCAGAAAGTGCTCGCTGTCTACTTCTTTCATAGTAATGCTAACTTGACTTGCCAATTCATGTAACTGACTAAGCAAGCGATATTCATCTGGTCGCTGGTACTCGAAACTGGAGCAGCTAGTTCTAGTTATGATTATCTTTATAAGTTGTTGCAGCGATTCAAATTCTATGGAGTCATCAAGCGTCAGGCGCAGAACTTTATGACCGCGGCTTTGGAGTGATTCGGAGAAGGCTTCCATAGCCAGAAAAAAAGCACATACTTTCTGTACATGATGGCGCACATAATTAACTTCTTGGGCTAATTCAGCAATTACATATAGAGTATCTTCGCATTTCTCTGCATACCATGAGTGGCGGGCATTAAGTTGGTCACCAAATATCCATCGAACGTTTCTTATCTTGGGCAGTTGATCTAAATTCATAATTGTGGAGAGAGGGGCGACTTTTCTTTAGTAACTGCTAGTAACTGCTAGTAACTGCTAGTAAATGTTAGTAAATGTTAGTAAATGTTCATATTTCTATTTATTCTTTTTCCTACGGAAGCGATTGCTTGCGATCATCTGTTTTTCATAGTCAAGAGATTCTCTCCATTACTACCTTTTCTTATTCTGTCGAATCTTGTATTGGGTCCTACAATAGCCGCGTAACACATTGGGGTCCCGCAATGCAGTATGTTTAGTCGCCCGTCCGCGAACGCGTACACGCCAATTCCTAAAAGATGCCAGCTTTAACTGGTTCTGCATTATTTGGATAACTTCTTTTTCTCTGAATCCAAATTGCAGTTCAATCGCTTTGAAAGGGGTTCTATCTTCCCAGGCCATTTCAATAATTCGAGACTGTTCATGGAGTGGCAATCGACTAAAAGTGTCTATAATCATTTTGAAGTACCTGTAAAAGATAAGGCAAGTCTGTTATTAGCCCGCTTATGACGTGATCTTCTATAGATCTTAGGATTGCGCAATGCTTCTTTTCATTTCTAGCTATCCCTACACTACGCCAAACATCAAAGAGCAGATTACTTGTTGATTGGCCGGGACAAAGGAGGGCGCTGATAATCTAACAGCCTAAAGGCCTAGTCCACGCCAAATTGTTAAGATGTACGGGTCACTCGTTGCTATTAGTAGCTGCTGAATGCCTGAAGATTATCCCTTGCCGGAGGCTTTTGCCCGTTAAGTTTGGCTCGAGAGAGTGAATAGTAGGGCAAGCAATGGATCTGATTCTGAATCGCTATCACTTTACTAGACACCTTTCAGTCATACAAAATGGCTATAAGAGAGGTGAATATGAGCAACAATCGATACACAGAAGAATTTAGAATAGAAGCGGTCAAGCAAGTAGTTGATCGAGGCCACAGTGTCGCAGAAGTGGCGAGTCGTCTTGGCATCACAACGCACAGTCTTTACGCTTGGAAAAAGAAATACGGACCTGATTCTGCTAAACACCAAGTGCTAGCCGCAGAACAGGCCGAGATTCGCCAGCTTAAGAAGGAGTTAAAACGCGTCACCGAAGAGCGCGATATCCTAAAAAAAGCCGCGGCGTACTTTGCTAGCCAGTCCGAGTAAGGTGCGCCTTTATTAGATCTCACAATAAGGCATGGCCTGTTCGCTGGCTCTGCAACTTGTTAGACCTGCATCCCAGCGGCTATTCCGCCTGGATAAAACAACCGCAGTCTAGGCGAGCTGTTGCGAATGTACGGCTCACAGGCCTGATTAAGCAATTCTGGCTGGAGAGCGGTGCGGTCTATGGTTACAGGAAGATCTACAGCGACTTGCGAGAGTACGGTGAGTATTGCGGAGAGGCTCGGGTCTATCGGCTAATGCGAGCAGCTGGGCTTCGGGCACAGATTGGTTATCGGCGCCCTCGGCATCGAAGCGGGCAACCCCATGTTGTAGTCTCGAATCGGTTACAACGGCAATTTAATCCGGCTACGCCAGATGCGGCATGGGTGACGGATATCACTTATATTCGCACGCACGAAGGCTGGTTATATCTTGCTGTCGTGTTGGATCTGTTTTCAAGAAAAGTAATAGGCTGGTCGATGCAATCTCGGATTACTAAGGAGATCGTATTAAACGCATTGCTAATGGCTGTATGGCGACGAAGCCCAACTACTCAGGTAATCGTGCATTCAGATCAAGGGAGTCAGTATACGAGTCATGACTGGCAGTCTTTTCTTAAAACGCATGGCTTGGAAGGAAGTATGAGTCGACGAGGGAACTGTCATAATAATGCGGTGGCCGAGAGCTTTTTCCAGTTACTGAAGCGAGAGCGAATTCGCCGGCAAACCTACGCTACAAGAGATGCAGCTAGGAGTGATATTTTTGATTACATTGAAATGTTTTATAACAGCAAACGACGGCACAGTTCCAATAATCAGCTGTCGCCTGTAAAGTATGAAGAGCGTTATCAACAGAGGCTGCTAAGTGTCTAGAGAATTGATAGCGATTCAACCGTGGGCCGGAACAGGCTTGCTGGATTAGGATTGCTAGGAATAAATATTCGCAATAGGGACACGCATATTGTTAGCACAGCTGCAATCGCTAAGAATAACAGATCCGTCTTCTTCTCAGCCTTGAGAACTCGCGCCCAAACCCTATTTTTTCCTACATTCTGATCAGTAGTTTCTGCATCTCGCATTAGAGTATTATCTTCTATAGATATTTGAAAAGGTAAGTCGGAATGGTTGCTTCAGTCCGATTGGCGTGAAGCTTATCTAACCGTGATCTTAGAGCTAGATACTAGATCAATCATACCTTACTTGATCAATTTTTTACATTTCTATATAAAAATGGACGGAGAGTAATGCTTGACCTCGCCTACCCGTCTTTCCGTGTAACTCAGGGGGTAAAAACGGGGCGGATAGGCTGCCATGCCGGGACAAAAGGCGACGGGAATATATTGTAGGTCGCCTAGCTGTAATTGAAAGATAAGCAACTGGACTTGTGGGTCATCAGACAATGAAGCCCCAGACTAAGGAGTTATGAGCAGTCTGGCGAGGTTAAGAAATTATCTACTGCCTAGGCCGTTAAGTTATGTGTGTCTCTAGTATTCGTGCCGCCCTTAAGCATACTTTCTCATAAATTCTCGAATAGCCTTAATTGCTTCTGGTGCTTGAGCTAAGTCACTATGATCAATACCAGCGACTTCTATGAATTCACTGTTGGGAAGGCTATCGGCAATAGCTCTACCTAATCGCACTGGCACCGCCATATCGCCACTAAAATGAACAACCAAGCAGGGGCAGGTTATTTTTGGCACGATGGCCCTCACATCTAAAGTCTTCATATACTCGACGAGCTGGCGCATTGAATCACGCCCGGCAAGCAGCCTTTCCAAACCTTTATAGACGTCGTCTGTCATAACATCGTGATCCATGCTTGGGAAAAAAATGCTCCTCGTACGTCCTTGGCCCCAATTCTCGCCCAACGAATCAAGCCCCTTTTCAGGAAGGCCAATTTGAAAATCTTCACTTTGTATAAATTTTGCAGTTGTGCCGAATAAGATGAGTCCCTTTACTTTATCGGGATACTCATAGGCATACCTAATACTCATGGGGCCGCCTTCAGAAATCCCCATTAGGAAAAATTTCTCAGAATTAGAAGCTTCTGCCACGGCCCCAATATCTTTGAATCTTTCTTCCAATTGCGCTGTGCCAAGAACGGTATCCGATAGCCCCTGACCCCTTTTATCAAAACAAACCACCCTGGAGAAATCTGCTAGTGCATTCATTGAGTCTCGAATGGGGGGTAAGTGAGCGGCGACATGGAGGTTCGATACTATGCCAGGGGTTACTATGAGAGTTTCAGGAGATGAGCCTACTACATTGAAGGCAATGCGCAGCCCATCTACCTTTGCGAACTGAATTGGAAGTGGTGAGGGTGAGCTTAGTTTCTGAAGCGTAATCTTTTCATTCTCGGCAGAATGGTCGGATCTTGCCCGCGAAAATGATTGGTGAAAAACCTTGAATGCGGTAAAGATAAAACCGGCCATTACCAATAGTGCTGCAACTCCACTGAAGAACGATTCGTTATTCGAGATCCATGCCGAAAGCGCTGAAATCGTTTCAATCAATTGTCAATTTTCCGTTTTCTCAGTTGCCGAGCAATTCGCAGTGAGCGAGGCGTAATTTGAGTATTAATGAAGATTCGCTATTCTGCGATATTTTGCAGCTTGAGCCAATCAAAAGTATACATAGCCACTGATTCATTACACAGATTAATCGGTGTGCAGTGTCGCCATTCTGCGAAAGGGCACAAGACCAATAAAGGGTTTTAAAGGCTTTTAGCCTGGGTTCAACAGACTATAGAAGTGCGCAGTACGTCGTTCGAGAGCATAACTCAATGAAAGGTAAGGAAAAGTTCTAGGCCACAGGGGCTCGAAGTCGGTACAAACGGAATATAAGGCAGTGGGACTGGGACTGTACGCTGTAGTAAGTTCAAGAATTTGACTGAGTTTGATTTTTCTATATCAACCGAAGCCGGCGATCCCGAACCTGCTTGAAGGCGGCAGGGCGATCGAGTCGCGTAAGTGGAAGGTCTTCGGACAGGTTTCCTGGCTGAACACCTAACTGAAACCGAAACTACTCGAGATATTGGAAACTCATCGATATTTCAGGAGGTGTGCGTTAGCGCCTGTGAAAAAAGGCGGCGGCAATATAGAAGTAGCTACGAGACGGTTTTGTCGATTCTGGTAGTTAACTTGTCAATACCCACCATTAGCAATTTGCAGAAACCTATCGACATTTCGGACTGCGGGTCTTTGTGATTTAGGAAAAGCCTGTAGCACTATAAGTTAGATTAGTGGTAGTTTTTACCGAATTGAACGTTTAATTTGTCACTATCTTTTAATGAGGTTTCTCGATGCGCCATGGTGGAAAAATTCTAGTTGATCAATTGCAGATCCAGGGGGTTAAGCGGGTATTTTGTGTTCCCGGCGAAAGTTATCTCGCGGCGCTTGATGGGCTTTATGAAAGTGGGATAGAGACAATTGTTGGACGTCAGGAAGGTGGTGTTGCGATGATGGCTGAGGCGCATGGCAAGCTGACTGGAGGGCCGGGAGTCGCATTTGTAACGCGGGGGCCAGGGGCTACTAATGCTTCTGCAGGGGTTCATGTCGCCTTTCAGGACAGTACGCCAATGATCCTTTTTGTGGGGCAAGTGGCAAGCGATCAGCGTGATAGGGAGGCTTTCCAAGAAGTTGATTATCGGCAAATGTATGCACCACTGGCTAAATGGGTTGCTGAAATTGATCGCATTGATCGCATCCCCGAATATGTCTCACGCGCATTTCATGTCGCTGTATCGGGGCGTCCGGGGCCAGTGGTTTTGTCGCTTCCCGAAGACATGCTATCGGCGACGGCAGATGTGCTAGATGCCCTCCCAGCCAATCCGGCCCGGCAAATGGTCTGTGATGAAGGGGTCGGTGAAGTTATTGATCGTCTTAAAAGCGCTCAGCGCCCCTTTGTGATTGTCGGAGGCAGCACCTGGAGCGCAGAGGCGGCGCATAACCTTGGTGACTTTGCAGCAGCACTCGGCTTGCCCGTCGGGACATCTTTTAGATGTCAGGACTATCTGGATAACAGACATCCAAATTATGTTGGCGATGTTGCAATCGCGCCTAACCCAACGCTTACAGAGCAAGTGCGAAACTCTGACTGCCTTCTGGTTTTGGGCGCGCGTTTGGGCGAGATGACGTCGAGCGGTTATAGCCTTTTTGACGTGCCAAATCCGAAGCAGGGCCTAATCCATATTCACGCGGATGCAGATGAAATAGGTCGTGTCTATCGGCCTGAGTTGGGGCTTGCCTGCAGAGCGGCTGATTTTTTGGCCCGCGCCGTTGGCCTGACAGAGGGCATGACTCGGCAATCCCCCACTGTCGCGCGAAAGAGCTATGAGGCTTGGCAAGAGCCGTCACCGACTCCAGGTGCAGTGAAGATGGAGCAGGTCATCCATCATCTCTCCCAGGTCTTAGCTGAAGATGCAATTATTACCAATGGTGCTGGAAATTACGCGGCTTGGTTGCATCGATATTTTTCTTACAAATCCTATCGAACCCAACTTGCGCCAACCTCCGGGTCCATGGGCTATGGCCTTCCTGCGGCCGTTGCCGCCAAATTAAATCACCCAGACAGAGAGGTGGTCTGCCTCGCTGGGGATGGCTGCTTTCAGATGACGATGCAGGAATTTGGTACGGCGTTTCAATACGGTGCAAAAATAATTGTCATCGTAGTCAACAATGGCGTCTACGGAACAATTCGCATGCATCAGCAGCGTGACTATCCCGATCGCCCGTCGGCCACCACAATGCTCAATCCTGATTTTGCGAGCCTTGCGACTTGCTATGGGTGCAACGGCGAAGTGGTCACCGAGACGCAAGATTTTGAGGCTGCATTTGCCCGTGCGCAATCCTCTGAAACATCCACAATTATAGAACTTAGGACGGACCCGGCGGCTGTGTCTCCGCGCACACCGATTGCCTAATCTGGCTTAGAGCGCTAGCCCGATATGGTTTTCTGCCAGTGCTGACCCTGGGTCGGTGCTGATAAATTAACTCCGAATCTGCCAGTATCTGACAAATGACCCAGCCAGATATCTACAAGTTCTACCTGATTCACAGCGATGTCCTCTCCTGGCCGAATGCTCGGAAAGCACCGAAATATTTATCAGGTATAGCTAGAAAGAGTCATCATGAAGGCGCTTTAGTTTGATTTTTGGGGAATGGGGGGAAGCAGATTTAGTGATGCTAAGGACTGTCGAAATTTTAGACTGAGTGGTCCAAAGACTTGGGGAAAAGTGGTGGCAATATGGAAAGGCTTAATCGGAGTTTCTCGCGGATTTATGGTGTTATCTGGTCAATAACTCCTAATTACCTTAAACCCACCATCTTCGCATGGTCTAATTCATCCACGCGTTCACTTATCAATAGCTCTAAACTCTTTTCGTCATATTGATTCAAGCCAAGGTATTTGCAGCGAACATAACTAATGTCCTTGGCCTCATCGTATACGGTGCCAACTATCTGTGTCCGCGTTAAGACTAGTGATCCATCCGGCATCAGTAACTGACAGTCTGCAATTGAATTGGAGTCGCCAGCTTTGGTGTCAAAATCTTTCTCGAATCTGATCTTTGCACCAGTTGCAGAAATATCGACAACCTCGCCTTGAAGTTGTATCGCGTCTTCCATGAAGAACGATGCCTGAATATCTTGCCAGTCATCAAGGCCAATCCGGACCGAATCCCTTAATTGTGAGAAGCGAATCAAATTCGGATACTTGAATTGGTAGTAAGACGTTTCGTCGGGTGAATCTTTGTCGCCACCCTGCTTGATTAATCGGGTTTTGAAAGTGTAAGACATGCCGCCGGTTTGAGCTCGAAAGAAATGAGTGCCTATCTCCAGTTTTGCCCCCTGGGTATCTACAGTCATCTCTCTTGCGCCAGCATTTAAGTCGATTAATTTGACGGGTAATGAAGAGAGGCGTTTTTTCGGCATCGACAAACAGCTGAGATCCCATTTCTGGTTCAGTGCTGCCACCATGACCTCGAGAATTTCTTCCAAGTCTATGATGTCGTTATCGATCTGAGCATCCAATTTAGTCATTTGATCCTTCGTTAATCTGATAGATAGAGATGTCGAGCATTCTATGACCTGATAATTGGTTGCGATGACGCCGCTGCTTTCAAAAACGACTCCGGGGCCTGTTCCTCCACTACCTTCGATAGCCGCAGCTGATGGTAGTCCGGTTCCAGCTACGCTGTGAAATTACTATAATCTACCCAAAAATCAAGTGGGATTCTCGGCTTGGTAGCTATGGGGGCAAGGAGCCAACGGACCGCGCGAACGCATAGTCAGTCGCTGCAAATCATAACACAATGAAATATAGGGGAAATGGTGGGCCCGCAAAGGCTCGAACCCCAGGCAAACGGATTATGAGGCAGTGGCACGGGGGCTCTGAGTTGCGAGTAAGCTGAAGAATTCCTACGAGTTTAATTTCGCCTTACCTGCCGATTCCACAGAAACCGAACCGCTTCCGAACCTGCCTAGGGTCGGGTAGCCGATCGAGCTGCGTAATTGGTAGACCGTCAAGCCGTTCTTCTGACCGAACACCGAGCTAAAACCGAAATGGCTTGATAGGTTAGGAATTCATTGGTATTCAAGAAGGCATGCGCTGCATTTTGGGGGAAAGGCCTTAGCGCTAGTCAGTCGGATTAGTGGTAGTTCTTACCGACTAGAGTGATTAACTTGTCAATACCGGTTGTGGCTATAAAGGGTGTGATTAGAGGAGGTTTCTTCAAGCTTTGGTAGTTAACTTGTTAATACCTCCTGAGGCGAGCATATGGACTATCTGCCATTGGTCACAATTTTGTTCTAGATTTCAGAGCCGGCTTCATTGACAGTTGCGAGGTATTGTAAGAAATTTCATGCTGGTCGGTCTTGGGCAATAGAAATGTTGCAGAAACTCCATTTTTGGGGCTTAATGCCCAACTAATCAGCCTATCATCAGCGCGCACTGTCGCCGTACGACTCAATGAAAAAGACCCAGAAAATTGCAATCTTAGCCTTGCTCTGCATGCTTTCAGCCCAGTTGAACGCTGCTTTTTCGCCAGTAGGAATGAATTCTGTCGATTCAGGCGTGGCTAGCCAGGTAGCAGATTCTGTTGAGGAAGTGCACAGTCATGGCCAACATTCGCATCACTCAATGCAGCAGGATAGCGATCTTGACGTCGAGATAGTCGCGAGCGATCATCATCAGATGGTGGATTGTGATGAACAATGCATAAATTGCGTGAATCACTGCTCTTCCATCGGAATCCAGGAAGAAGGCCACGATCGATTTGGTCTTGATTCCTGTTCTTCAGCCAGTTTCGACAATAACTCACTTCCGCGCATCGAAAAACCGTTCCGACCTCCAATAATTTCCTGAGCTAGGGTCAGTGTGCCTGCAATTCAGGAGAGTTAACTCACTATTCTCTTCTCGCTTACTTAACCGCTAACGGTAGTTGGCATTAAGTGTTCGATCATTGCTTGTTCTCGGCATGCATGACTCCGTATTTCCCAATATGATTTTTTAATCGGTGCAGGTTTGCCGAATGGAAGTAACAGGAGAATTCTAATGCAGTATAGAGGCCCAAATGGGTTTGTTGATCAGGCGCGCACACTATTACCGGATGTATCGCGACGACGATTTGTGCAGGGCTTGGTGGGCGGAGGGTTGGTCGGCTCAACATTCGCAGCGCAGCAATTTGCGTCAGCGGCTGAAGTATCGAGCCCCTCCAATGGAGCTCAGGAACTGAGCGGAACAGTCTTTAATCTGGGTATGGAAGTGTTGCCTGTTAATTTCACAGGCAAGATGAGAATGGGATTGGCTATCAATGGATCCATTCCCGCGCCGACTCTACGCTGGAGAGAAGGTGACGAGGTTACGATTAATGTAACCAACAAGCTGAGCGAGAGAACTTCGGTACATTGGCATGGAATACTGCTGCCGTATCAGATGGACGGCGTACCGGGCATTAGCTTCGATGGTATTGCGCCTGGCGAGACATTCCAATATCGATTCAAGGTCCGACAGAGTGGCACGTATTGGTATCACTCGCACTCCGGGTTCCAAGAAATACGCGGCATGTATGGCGCGATTATCGTTGAGCCGAGAGAAGAAGATGTGATCAGCGCAGACCGCGATCATGTCATTCTATTGTCTGAGTGGACCGACGAAGACCCGATGTATGTTTTTTCTCGATTGAAAACGCTTGGCCATCTTTACAATTTTAGACAGCCGACACTGCCAGATCTACTGTCTGAAATTGCCAGGCAGGGGCTGGACTCGGCAATGTCCAAGCGCGAGATGTTTGCCATCATGCGCATGAAGCCTACCGATCTTGGCGATCTTTCCGCCGCCACTCTTACCTACTTGATGAATGGCACTTCGCCGGCAGGCAATGAAAACAGACTATTTAGCAAGGGTGAGACTGTCAGGCTGCGCTTTATCAATGGCGCTGGCAATACATTTTTCGACGTGCGAATTCCTGATCTTCCTATGACCGTGGTGCAGGCTGATGGTTTGAACGTTGAGCCGGTGACTGTCGACGAATTTCGTTGTGCTCCGGGTGAAACCTACGATGTGCTCGTTAAACCGACAGAAGACGCTTACACCATACTCGCCGAAACTATGGAACGCAGCGGTTTCGCCATGGGCACTCTCAGCGTGCGGCCGGGTCTAACGGCGCCTATACCCCAGCGGCGTGAACCGCAGTGGCTGTCCATGACCGACATGATGGGGACTGAAATGCACGAGGGCATGGCGATGAGTGATCATAGCCAACACTCTATGCCTGAAATGTCACAGGTCCAGGTCAGGCATGCCAGCTCGGAGTTTGGTCCCAGCACGGATATGCGTGTTGATACGCCGCGCACGAATCTAGATGATCCAGGGATTGGTCTGCGCGAAGCAAGTCACCGCGTACTTACTTATGCAGACCTGCACGGACTGAATGGGGTAGTGGATGCGCGTGAGCCGGACAGAGAAATAGAACTACATCTGACTGGCAGTATGGAGCGTTATAGCTGGTCTATCGATGGCCTGGAGTATGGCAAATCGACTCCGGTGCATTTTCGCTATGGAGAACGACTGCGAGTCATCTTACACAATGACACGATGATGACTCACCCCATGCATCTGCATGGAATGTGGAGCGATCTTGAAGATGAGAATGGAAATTTCCAGACTAGGAAACATGTTCTCTCTGTTCAGCCTGCACAGCAACTGCGCTTTCGAGTAACGGCAGATGCGCTAGGAAAGTGGGCATGGCATTGTCATCTCCTTTTTCATATGGACGCCGGCATGTTCCGCGAAGTTGTGGTGGCATGACTTTGAGAGGTTTTGTGAAGTTTTGTGTGAATGTTTTTTTCGCAGTCACTGCGCTGAATGCTATGGCTCAGGACCATCAACATCAGACGGCTGAGCCAGTTCCAACACAGGAGGTTGTGGACCATTCTCAGCATGCTATGCCGAACCAGTCCGGCGATTCAGGCTTAGATGATGAGGCGCAAGTCCATGAGCACGCTGATACCAGTGGAATGCCGGCGGCGGTGGACCATTCGCAACATGATATGTCGGCTCAGACTAGCGACTCAGATCCCGGTGAAGCAATGGTTCATGGCCTAGATGTTGCAGATGGTACCACTGTGCCCGATCCGGCCCATGCCGGTCATGATATGTCTTCTGCCTCGGCAGCTCCGATGGTGAATCATGAGACGATGAACCACTCCGGCCATGAGCAGATGGCGTCGAGTGGCTTGCGTGACCCCCACGCCTATTCCAACGGCTATACCCGAAGCACCGGACCCTATTCCATGCCGGGAGGGCAGCAGCTGTCGCTTGCAGATGAAGCGGTTTTCAGGGGGCTGTGGGTAGACAGGTTTGAGTATGTCGATTCTCACGATTTCGATGCTACCGAACTTGAAGGTCATTTATGGATGGGTGACAGTTACAACCGCTACCTGTTACGTAGTGAGATCGAAATTGTAGATGATTCCTTGCATAAAGCGGAAGTGGACTTATTGCATACCCGAGCCATTTCGCCGTTTTGGGATTTGCGATTCGGGGTGCGACGAGAATTTGGAGAAGAGGATAATAGGAACTGGGCATCCATAGGTCTCGGTGGTCTGGCGCCGTATTGGTTTGAAGTAGATGCTAGTTTTTTTATCGGTGAAGGCGGTAATTCCCTGCTCGATATCGAAGTAGAATATGACTTGTTACTTACGCAGCGACTGGTCATGCAACCTCGACTGGACGTTCACTCTTACGGGCAAACCGACAAGGAGATGGGCCGTGGTTCGGGGCTCTCAGTAGTTAAGGCTGGCTTCCGACTACGCTATGAGTTCGACAGGCAATTCGCGCCCTACCTCGGCTATGAGCGAGTGATGAAGTACGGAGAAACAGCAGACTTACTGACAGTCGACCAAGATAGGACGGACAATCACTGGGTGCTGGGGCTTAAGTTTTGGTTTTGAGTTAAAGGGGACACTAACAACTTAACAATTTAAGCTCCCGGCGAATCGAGAACACTAACATCAAAACAGTACTAAGTTGTTAAATTTTTAGTGTCCCTATGCTTGCTAACAATAATTCCAAAATACACCGAAATTTCATAGTAATTACTGCTGGAATTTGTAACCATTATGGCTCGCAAACATTAGCGGTTTTATCTATGAACCTATACCAAAGACCTGTCAGCCGCGCGATTTTACTCACGGTGTGTGCGGCATTATTCGGGTGCAGTGAGCCCAACTCTGACGGCTTGACTGTCTCTTCGATCAAACCGAATGTACTGCTCATCGTTGCTGATGATCTAGGTTACAGTGACTTGGGTATTTATGGCAGTGAAATCCCAACTCCGAATATCGATGCTCTAGCACGCTCCGGGGCATTGCTCACCAACTTTTATGCTAACGCGACCTGCGCACCTTCACGCTCAATGTTACTAAGCGGCATGGACAGTCATCAGGTAGGTTTTGGCATCAACCCCTCTGCAGCCAACCGCTTGCCTGTATTGCGCGGGCAGCCCGGTTACAGTGGTAACTGGCCAGACAATATTAATTCCTTTGTTAATCAGTTTTCTGACTCGAACTACTACACTTTCATGACCGGCAAATGGCATCAAGGCAGTGCCGCCGAAGCCACTCCCCAGGCGCGGGGATTTCAGAAGGCATTCTATCTGCAAGAGGGTGGTGCCAGTCACTTCGCAGACGCCGCAGGCCAGACATCGGCAGCTGCCGTTGCATCTTATTTTGACAATGGAGAACCCGTCGCCGCGCTTCCCGACGATTTTTATTCCAGTGAATTTTATGTGAACAAAGTTATCAACTATCTGGATGATCGAGAATCTGAGGATGCCCGTCCTTTCTTTGGCTATCTGGCTTTCACTGCACCTCACTGGCCATTACAAGTCCCTACGGGTTGGCTTGACCGTTTTAGCGGAGCCTATGACGAGGGCTGGGAGATAATTCGCGAACGCCGCACGGAATCCGCAAAGCGACTTGGCCTGATTCCTCAGGATTTCACCGCGGCACCCTTGCCATCAGCACTGGGCTCCTGGAATGACCTCAGCAGCGCGGAGCGTAGGGCAGAGGCACGACGCATGGAACTCTATGCCGCTATGATTGCGTTTATGGATGACCAGATTGGTCGACTGGTGGCACACCTCAAGGCAACGGGTCAGTATGACAATACGCTGATTGTCTTTCTCTCAGACAATGGGCCTGAGGGCAATAATATTGAATTTGGGTTAGCAGATAATCAGTCTTGGCTGCCGGAGCGCTTCGATCAATCCTACGACAATATGGGCCGCGTTGACTCCTACGTCACATTCAGTCGAGGTTGGGCGCACGTCAGTGCCGGCCCCCTTAGTCAATACAAAAGTTTTCTGGGTGAGGGCGGGGTCAGAGTGCCCGCAATTTTCAGCTATCCGGCTCGTATTGAATCTAATAGGAAGATGCAGTCATTGATGTCCATTATGGACATAGCTCCTACCCTGATGGCCTTTTCCGAGGTGGCGTCGAGCCCGAACTTTGAGATGCAAGGCCAATCAGCCACGGCACAACTTACCGCCGTGGACAATACTAATGCCATCCGCCCCCATCTCGCCATGGAGACTTATGGCAACAAGGCGGTATGGAGCGACAATTTTAAATTACTGTGGAATTGGCAATCCGGTGACTGGCAATTATTCGATATTCAGCAAGACCCCGGCGAAACCAATGATCTGAGCGGAACTTCATCTGCGCTTCGGGATACATTAGTAAATACCTTCAATGATTATGCGCAGACTAACGGTGTAGTGATTCTGGAAGAGGAAGTAGGCTACGCCCGTTATCCCGATCAAGTCGAGGCTTTCAGTGGTATCTCGCCCTAATTTCAACGGCATTCAGTCTCGCGCTTGCTGAATCACAGGACACAACTCTTATGCTTAACATAAAAGGCCATGCAGTCCCGCAGGGTCATTACATCGATGGCGCTTGGGTTGAGGGGACTAAGACCTATTCTAATTTTTCTCCAATCAACGGGGAAGCGTTAGGAGAGCTTCCAGTGGGGTCTCAGTCCAATGTGGACGCTGCTATTAGCAGTGCCGCTGCCGCCTTCCCGCAATGGGCAGCCCTAGGCGCACAAGGCAGGCTACCCTATTTGCAACGCTTCGCTGAAGAAATTGGCAAGCGCAAAGACGCACTGTGTGACGTTGAATCAACCGATGCGGGAATTCTGCTGTCACGCTTGCAACACGGCATCATTCCACGTTCGATGCTGAACATTACCTGGTTTGCCGAAGCAGCACTTAGTTTACAGGACAAACTAATCGATACGCCCCAGGCACAGCATTTTGTGCGCCATGACCCTGCTGGTGTGTGTGCCATTATTACACCTTGGAACGCCCCTCTCATGCTGACGACCTGGAAATTAGGCCCGGCACTGGCTTCTGGAAACACCTGCATCATCAAACCACCGGAGTGGGCGCCACTGTCCAGCGCATTGCTAATGGACGCGGCTCATGCGGCAGAATTGCCACCTGGCGTACTCAATATGGTGCACGGCGAAGGACAGCCCACTGGCGCCTATTTGACCGCCGACTCTCGGCTTTCAAGAATTTCATTTACCGGATCTGTGGGCACTGCAAGAGAGATCGGGAAAGTGGCAGCGGAAAATCTTGTGCCCTGCAGTCTGGAACTTGGAGGAAAATCTCCCTTCATCGTATTGGCTGATGCCGATGTTGACCTAGCTGCCAGAACCGGGGCATTGATGTATCGAAACGCCACTCAGGTATGTCTCGCTGGCACACGCTTTCTCGTGCATGACAGCCTGCTTGCCGAGTTTACTGAAAAAATGGCGGGCTACGTTGCCTCTTTGTCCGTCGGCGATCCACAGCTGGAGAAAACAGAAGTTGGCCCGCTGATCCACCCTAGACAACTGCAGCGAGTGGAAGCGTTCGTTGACAGGGCGGTAGAAGGGGGAGCGGAAGTTCTTTGGGGTGGAACGAGACACGAGGCTGGTGAACTTTATTACGCGCCAACCATGCTGGGGAATGTGCAGCAGGATGATGAGATAGTGCAAGAGGAAGTTTTTGGACCGGTGCTGGTAATGCAATCATTCAGCAGTGATGAAGAGGCGATAGCCATGGCAAACGCTACCAATTATGGCCTCGGCGGTGTCTGCTTCGGTGAAGAATCTCATGCAAAGTCTATCTCTTTTCAAGTAAGAACCGGATTTATCTGGGTTAACTCGTTTGGTATTCGCGATTTGGCAGCGCCATTCGGAGGTTGTAAAAACTCGGGTATAGGGCGCGAAGGAGGGGAGTGGAGTTTTGAGTTTTTCTGCGATATCAAAGATGTCGTAGTGCCCAAGAAACCTTTCTCACCCAGCTTCGCACAGCGCTAGGAGGCCCCGTGTCACACGGAGAAATTGTAGGTGCGGCCATTGTTTCTCACCACCCCGGATTATTCCAGACCAAGGAGTTTAGAGTAGAATCTGGCGACGGCGAAGATTCTGACCTCATTGCGGGATTTGGACGCGTCAGGCAAAGAATTGAAGACTCTGGGGCCGATACCGTGATTGTTTTTGACACTCACTGGTTCACTACCGGATGTCATTTAGTGGATGCCGGTGCCCACTACAAGGGTACCTATCTGTCTGATGAAATGCCTTGGTACCTGCATGGTCAACAATATGACTATAGAGGCGCGCCAGAGTTAGCGCGACTGTGCGCAGAAATTGCCGAGCAAGAGGGTGTGATAGCGAAAGCCATTGATGAGCCAAGCATGGCCAGGCACTACGCCACAGTCAATATTGCTAATGCGCTGGTAAAAGACGAATTGCTGATGTCAGTAGGCTCATGTCAGACTGCTGCTACCGAGAATTATTTGGAGATGGGAGAGGTTATCGGAAAAGCGATTCGGGCAAGCGGGCGCTCAGTGGTGCTGCTGGCCTCGGGGGCT
>Ga0209308_10002096_pt1 | contig 17540 bp, 11 predicted proteins | sample COGITO_mtgs_1204_3_FD_184806 | JGI IMG/M metagenome (GOLD analysis project Ga0209308, IMG submission 184806) | Pelagic marine microbial communities from North Sea - COGITO_mtgs_120405 (SPAdes) (version 2) | ecosystem: Environmental > Aquatic > Marine > Epipelagic ...
ACCTTCTGGAGCTAATCCTAATTCATCCATTTGATCTTCAACTTTATATTCTTGAACAAACTCAGGATCAATATCAGAAAACTCAGTAGTCTCATCAGAAACAAACTCAGGATCAATATCCTCTACGAAACCACCTTCAGCAAATTTATTCATAGACTTTAACTGATCTCTGTTTTTAGTTGTTCCTGTAGTTGACAAATTTTTTAAATTTAAAATTTGATTAGCTGATAAACTACCTCTACGTTTTGCTAATGCTTTTATTTCTTCAATAAATTCATTTAAAGCTGCTGCTTCTTCGGGGTTTTTACGTTCATCTATATATTTTAAACTAATACTATTTGAAGTTTTTCCTATTCTACTAGGTAGTCTGTTTTTTATATCTAAAAATTTAGGAGTAGTTTTAAATTCTTCTATGTATTTAGATAGATCACCACCTGAAATATTACCTTTAAATTTAGCTAAATTGTCTAGTAATGGAAATTTTTCTTTTATCTTTTCTTTTACTAACTCTCTAACATTCTTATATGCTTTTTGTTCTCCAGGTCTTCTACTAACAGTCAATCCTAATCTTAATCTAGAATTTAAATTCTCTAAACTTTTACCTCTATAAAAATTATTTAAATTATTTCTTTGTTCTTTAGGTGATAAATTTAAATATTCAGTAGAGTTTATATACGGTTCTACTACCTTAGTAGAAAACTCACCTAGCAACTCTTTGAATAAAAAATTGTATTCTTTTACTTCTGTATAAGGAATTAATTTCCATTCGGGTATTCCTAACTTAGCTAACTCCTCACCTACAGGAGTTTTTTTTGTTAATACAGATGCACCTTCTAATTGTTTCCTTATAGGTGCAGCAGGTGCTGAAGGAGTTTCTAAACCTGTTGCTGATATTGCTTCTGGGGTTTCCTCAAATACTCCTAAATACTTTTCTTCTGATCCAGGTAATGATACACCTGTTTCAAATGGAGTACCTCTAAATATATCTTTAGCTGCCTGATCTATAAATCCTTGCATTCTAGGCCATTCAACTTCTATATCTACGCCAAATGCATTAGACTGCATACTTCTTTCTAAATTTCTATTTTGACCTATTGTACCTGCAAGATCCTGTATAGGTCTTATTGGTGTAGCAAATCCACCTACGATGTATCCAAACAGTCCTCCTACATCCTTACCAAATTTCTTTGCACTGTATGGATCTTCTTCATTTAATACTCTTTTATATCCAGTACGCATAAGATTACCTAATGCACCTGATCTAGCACTAACACCTATAACTGCTTCTGTACCTTCTTTAAGAAACTCTTCTGAAATAGGCTCATCTTTATATGCCTTCAATATTAAGTCAGCCATAAACAAGAAGGGAGCAAAAGGAAATAAAGGACGTAAATCTCTTTCCTCACCTGTAGGATCTTTTACATTATACCATTCTGCACCAGCAGAGTTCTCACGTAACACTAATGCTATTCCAAGTAAACTTGCACCCTCTGCTGTTTCAACTATACCTCGTTTAAAATCTGTTAAACTCTTCATTTGCTTACCAAAGAAGATATCTAATTCTTCTATCTCAGCTTTAAGTCTAGATATTTCAGCAGGATTAGGTTGTTTACCTTTTATGACTTCATCTAATTTTTTTTGAGCATTATCTAGTTTAACTTTTTTTGCTCTATTTTTAGCTGTTGCAGCATCAGTAGAGTTTTTTAATACTGAATAACCTGATTTAAGAGATTTGATAGCACCTAGACCAACTCTATTAGTAGTAAATACTAGAGAGTTAATTAAGAAGTTAGGGAAAGGTATAGCTAATTTTATAACAGGATTAGAGTTTAAGGTGTCTTGTACTTTATTTACAATACCCCCACCAAATACTAAATCATCTCCTGCACGTTTTGTTTGATAAGTTAATTTATAAGCAAACTCTAATGATTTTCTAATCATCTCATCGTTAACTAAATCTAGTTTACCTTGTTTGATTACATCATCGATACTTTTAATACTAGAATCTACAATATCTCCTCTATTAATACCTTGTTTTATTTGTGCATCTAACTCAGATAAAAATCCAGCAGATTTAATTGCTCTATCCTGTAGTCTGTTTAGAGTATTTGCTACCTGAGATACACCATTTAAAGAACCTAAGAATTTATCCATCTTGGTATTCCCACCAATTTTATCGGTTGATATATACTCATCAAATACTTGAAATATTTTCTTATCTACTTCAGAAAAGTTTTCAGCTACTAATCTTGTTATAGCAATAGAGTCATCAGGGTTAGCTAGGTTACGAGTTAAAGAAGTAATCTCTCTACGTAGTAAGGGTTTACCCATTTGTTCTTCAGATAATCCTAACAATTTTCTATCAGTTCCTGCAAACCAGTTATCTAATTGTGCAGAGAAGGTTTCTCCTGGTACTCTTGCAGCGGAACCAAGTATGTTACGCATTGTTGTTGCAGGTTGAGTAACTAAGAAAGATCTCCACACATCTACACCAACATTAAATCTTTTAGCCATTTCTTTTTCTAATTTGGTTTCTTTCTCAATTATTTTTAATGATGCTCTTTGTGCATTAGTTAGGTTATCCCTACTAGCCATAATACGTTGTATCATAGATTCACTATTTTTAGCTTTAGAAAAGAAAGCTTTTTGTAATTTACTTTGACCTGCAAGATCTGCTGCCTTCATACTTATATCAGCACGATACATCTGTGCAAGTTGTGCAGGAGTTATTCCCATACGTGCCAACGCAGGATTAATTGTTTGAGCAAAATCTTCAGGGTTTAAATTTTCTAAAAGATAAGCCATGTTTTCAGTTATTCTTTTTCTAGTATCTAATTGACCACGTAATTCTGGTCTTCTTTGTACAGCAGATACTATAGCATCATTAGTTTGAGCAATAAAATCACCAGTTAGTTTTGCTCCAAATGCCTCATCTAATTCATTTGGACCCACTATTCCAGCATCAGCAAGTGCCTCTTTACCTTTCTGATACTTTGGGTCTGATTTGTCAAAGAATTTATTATAATCTTTTATATATTGATCACGCGATTCATTAGCTTTCTTTTGTGAAATAGCTTTTAAATCTTTTAAACTTATATTTTCAGTTCTTGCACCAATTCTAGTACTTGTTTCAAATGTATCTGAAGCAGGAGTAACTGCAACAGAACCATCAAAGGTTACTTCTGCATCTGCTGCTCTTATAGCAGGAGTTTCTACAGTCTCTTCAATAGCACCTTTAGGTAAAAACTCTACTACAGCAGTCTTATCTTCTTTATTTATAGAAACAATTCTACCCATTGGATCATAATTGTTACTAATATCTTCTGGCATAGTAGCCGTGTCTTTTACATTTACATATAAAGCAGCCAATTCATCTTCAGGGTTAGCTACAGAAGCTACTTCTTCTGCACCCTCTTCTGCTTTCTGAGGTGTTCTAGCTACAAACTCATCAAATGCATCTGCTACAGATTCTTTTTTAGCAGCTTGGCCTTGTACAGTATTCTCTACATTTTCTGCTGCTACTCTTTCAATTTCTTCTGTTCTAGAGTATGGGGCTTTTCTTGCACCTAACGCACCAAATCCACCACCAACTACACCACTTGCTGCTCCAACAAGAGCAACCTCACCGTAGTCAATATCTTTTCTAGCACCTAAATCTTTCTCAGCTTCTTGGACTAACCTTTCTTGACCTGCACCTATTGGTGCTTCAGCTAATCCAGTAGCTACACCTGCTCCTGCCATTCTACCTGCTTTAGTAGAAAAAGCTTTACCTAACATAGCTTTTAATGCACCTCTACCAGCAGTAGCAGCAATAGCTTTACCTGCACCAAATCCTAATAAATTTATAGGATCTACTATGGCATACTTAGCATAGTCACCTATAGCACCTAGTTTTTCCATTAATGTAGTATCACCAAATACTTCATCTACTTCTTCATCAACTTTTTTATAAAGATTACCTAAGTTCTGTTTAAACTCCCCATCTTTTTCTTCGTCAATATCATTTACAAAACCTATAAATTTAGCAGCAGATATAGTATTAGATTGAAGCGCACGATAATCCTCTAAGAAACTATCAACAGCTTCTTCTTTACTATTATAAGTTTCACCGTTTCTTCTAACACCATACTGAGCCAAAGTTTTCATTAACTCAGGATCTTTAATGATATCTTCTCTAGTTAGAGCCATTACTTATTCCTCTGCTGGACCAAAATATGTACCTAAACCGTCATTAATAATAACAACAATTTTACCATCTGGTAATTTAAATTGTGTATTAATCCTACCATCTGGTCTTTCTACTGATGAACCTTCTATTTTTGTTGCACCTTCAGGAAGTTTAAAATCTTCATCAGTTTTTTTATCGTTTTTAACAGGTACAGGTTTATTGCCTTTAGGCTTTTCAGTTTCTTCTTGTCCTAATATTCTACCTTCTAATAAAGCTTTTACTGTTGGTTTAGCACCAAATTCTGTTATGCTTGTACTTATAGCTCCTCTGTTTTCAACTAAGAAATCTACACCTGTTTTATCTTTAAATATACCACCTTTTTCAGCACTAATTATTTCTCTCATTTGTCCTGATAATACACCAGCTTCTTCTTGTGTATACTGCCCTTCATAAGCTCTTGCTATATCATCAATAAGTTGTCCTGCTGTTCTTTTTTCTTTAGAAAGATCTTTATTATATGTTACATCTCCTGTTCTCATATCTAAATCACCTAGATTTAATTTTGTAAGAACAGCCTTACTTATTGCATTTTGTTGAGAAATAGTATTTTTTACATCTGGGGTTACATCTAATGTTACTCTTCTTTCTTTAGTAGAATATTTTCTATCCCTAGCTTCTTTTTGTTCAGGTGTCATACTTTGATCAATTACTTGCATACGTCTTTCTTTAGCAGCAGAAGGAGAAAATGATTCTGCAATAACATTTAAATAGTTTCTAGGTTCTTCTTTACTTTGTTCTACCTCTGCTTTTTGTCTTACTTTTCTTGCTTCTATTTGTTCTTGTAATTTATCAAAATCTATACTTTTATTAACTATGCTTTTTTTCAAACCTCTAGAAAACTCATTAATATCAGCTTTTTGATATTTAGCAGCATTTATATAAGATCTACCAATTTGACGTACTAACTCAGGATCTAACTTTCTATCTTTAAATATAGGAGCTAATACTTGATTTTGCATAACATTTAAACCTGCATTTTCTTCTTCTTCATCTATTTTTCTATCTGCTCTAATAGTAGCATTTGCTTGTTTAATAGAGGCTTTAGTAGCATCACGGAAGTCTTCTACATCTTCTTTTGCTTGTTCTTCTATCTTTTCTCTTCTTGCCATAAACCCTGAAGCTATGCCAATTTTCATACCGGCAGATATAGCCATTATTCTTCTCCCCCCATTAGACCACCTCGTTTAGGAACATCAGAGGTTTCTTCTAACTCTTCAGGCTCTTCTTCTTCCACTTCATCCGTTTCACCTGTAAGTTCTTTAATCTTATCACGTTGTTTTTGTAATTCTTCTAAAGCTTTATCCAAACGCTTATCTTCTTTACGTTTAGCTAGGGCCACATACTCTACTCCAGCACCATCTAACATCTTCATTAGTAACTCAAAGAAAGGTCCATAGATAAGATACTGTACATCAAAACTATATTTACCACTAGCCCATCCACTAAATACCATAGCTCTAGCAATTAGTTCTACAGGAGTTCCTATCTCAGCAGCTACAGCAATTCTTTCAAATGCTTCGGGAATAGACATACGTCTAGCTAAATCCTCATATGCATCAGCAGGATCATTTATCTCAGGTGGACGTTCATGTGCTTCTGCACCTAATTCCCCTGTTAAAGAAGATCCTGGAATAGGACCATCGAACATTACTAAATCTTTATCTTCCATGTTACACCCTTACGCTATAGTTGATCTTCCTATAGATCCCTTAACTGCACCCTCATCTGTATCTACAGATTTCATTAAACTGTCATGCCTCGATATTAATGAGGCTACCTGACCAGCAGTACCTAACTGTGAAAACTCTTTAAACTTTATATCTTCAGTTTCTGTATTTGGTACGCGAGAAACTACTTTAGCCTGTTTCTTAGAAAACTCTGGTGTTTTTACTCTACTGCCTTTACCACCACCTGTTGCACTACCTAGAAACTTACTGGCTCCTGCTGATATAACTGAACTTGCTATTGCTGAAAACATATTCTACTCCCTTATTATTCTTTAAACGACTTAATAACTCCTGGAAGAGCTTTAAAACCTGCATCAAATGCAGATCCTAGTAAGTCTCCCACTACACTACCTGTAGCTATATCTCCTGCTAGTTCTAAATCTCTATCAAAAGCATATGAAGATAATGCTAAGTTATTCTGAAAGGATGTCTCATTTAATGAGTTTACCCTTGCAAAGTTTATTTGATCTCTTTGTTCTTGTAGTAATCTATTCTGAGCATTCTGACTTATATTAAATAGGTTTCTAGTATTATACTCAGCCTCTGCATTAGCTATGGCAGTATTAGAAGTATTAATGTTTCTTCTATATACAGCATTAGCCTGATCTATTATAATAGAGTTCTTCTGATTAAACTGTTCTCTATTATCTGCTAGTGTAGAGTTAAACTGCTCTATAGCATTCTCCTGTCCTGCATTAAACTGTCTTAATCCATTAGTCTGTGCAGTATTAAACTTAGCAGTATCATTAAACAGATTAGCAAAGAACTGATCATTTTGTTGTTCATTGGCTGCATTAAACTGTCTAGATGAATTAATTGCTGCCTGATCAGTAAATAAACTCTGTACACGATTAGCTACGTTAGTTACTCTAGCCTGTTGCTCATTATTAAGATTAGCTACGTCTAACTGTAATGACATTTGAGCATTAAGAACTTCTGCCTGTTGTCTATTGTTTAGGTTAAGTTCGTTCATACGTGCATATGTTTGTGCATCAGCAGCAGCTATAGGTGTAGAAGCTTCCATTGCAGCTTGTACGATAGCAGCCCCTGCCATACTAGATGCACCCATTCCTCTCGCAGCCAATCTTTGTTCTGCTGTTCTTATAGCACCTGCTGCAAATGCTGGTATCTCTCCACCATCAAACTGAGCCATCAAGCTTTCTAATTGACCTTGTACAGTAGCATCTTTACTTACGATACCTTTTTGTGCATTAACTTTATCACTTAGTTCTTTCTGTTGTGCAGCTTCTATATTTTCTTTAGCTACTAAATTATACCTTTCTTGTGCAGTAAAATCACCTACATCAGTCTTAACTGCATCTCTAGCATTATCTATTGCTGCTGTTTTTGCATCAATATCAAATCTAGTAGGATCTATACTATAATTTGTTGCATCTAAGAACTCATTAGGATTAGCTTTTAATCTTTCTAGGTTTAGTTCAGTACCACCTTCTCTAGGTTGCGCTCTACCTTCAATTGCACCAAAAGCATCAAAGTGCGCTTTACCTGAAGGTATTGTACCTGCTCTTACTGCTGCTGCAACATCTGGGTTATCTTTAAGATACTGTTCTTCATCAAACGTACCTTTAATTAAACTGGGTGCATCTCTTTGTTCTTCTTCTCTACCTAATGCAGTCTGTCTACCAAAAGGATCTGCAAAGCTTGATCTAGAACCTACAGCAGTTTTAAACCTATCGTAGTTTTCCCCACCTTCTAATCCACTAAATATACCTTGATAACCTGTTGCTCTACCCACATCTCTACTTTTTAATCCTGCCAGCATACGATCTCTTACATCTTGTGGTAAATTAGGATCATTTGGATTAGCTGTTAATGCTTGATAATCTAAAGCGTTTAAATTTTGTAATGCTGGTGATACACCACTTCTTCCTTCTGTTTTACCATAATCAAGATAATGTTGAATACCTGCACCAGGAACACCACCTACTGCTTGAGCAACATCTGGGTTTGCATCTAAATACTGCTTCTCAAAGGCAGAAAGGTCTACCTGAAGATCCTGACGTATTTGCCCTGTATTAGGATCTATATAGTTACTTATATCGGGAGTTTGTTCTGCCATGATATCCTACCTTATACTGGTGTTCTATTCATCAATCCCTGAGAAGTTCTAAATAAGTTTTGAATAAATACATCTCTAGGGTCTTGAGATTGTGGCCCCAATGGACCTACAGCTTGTTGCTGTGCAGCTGGGGTAGCTAAGTTTCTACCTGCTGTCTGTGCAAAAGACTGTGCCTGTTGTTGTACAGGATTAGCTGGTTGTGCAGATCGTGCCTGTCTATTAGCTAATGCTTCAGCTTGTCTTTGTTGTGTAAGCATTTCTGCTGCACGATTAGACGCTATACCTACACCACCTATTTGTCTTTCTAGTTCTGATTGACCTGCTCTTTGTGTACCTTGTATGTCACCTCTAGCAGTCTCTGCTTGTCTTTGATATGCTTCTGCTGCTGTACGAAAGGATGCTAAGTCACTGCCTAGTCCACCTAACTCACCAGTTATATTTTTACCTATCTGTTGTTGACCAGATAATAATCCAGCCTGTCCTGCGAATAATCCTGTAGGTGCAGTAGGAGTTACACCATCTGCTTCTACTCCTGCTGCTTGACCTACTGCTTGTTGTAATCCTGTTACTCCACCACCGATTGCAGCTTGATTTGCAGTTATTGTACCTTGATTACCTAGTATGTTAGCTTGTCCACCATATAATCCAGTAGCTTCTTGTGATGCTGTACCTGCTTGACCAATGTTAGACATGATACCTTGTTGTCCTGCGAATAGTCCTGTAGGTGCTACAGCTTCACCATCAGTTGTTCCTGGTATTGCTGCTTGACCTATTCTAGATTCTATGTTACCTAAAGGTTGAAACAATCCTGTAGCAGCTTGAGTATCAGTAGCTCTCTGTCCTACTTGAGCTTGTAACCCTTCTAATGGTCTATACAATCCTGTAGCAGGTGTATCTACACCAGTAGTTCCTGTACCAATAGCACTCATAATACCAGAAGTATCTTGAGCATCTTGAAAAGCTTTGATCATTTCTGCTTGAGTTGGACCATAATAAGTACTAGATGATCCACCTTGCGTTACATTTACAGGTTCAAAATCAGCTAGTTGTTGTTGTAATGCTGCTACTTGAGGGTCTACATAAACTCTGTCTTCTGCTGGAGTTCTATCTTCTTTTGAACCAAATGCTTTATAATGATCAAATCCAGATTCAAAATCCCCTGCTATAACTGCTGCTGCAACATCTGGATTTTCATATAAATATTGAGCTTCTGATTTATATTCTGTAGCCATCTTACTTACCTCTCTCTAATACTTTATCTAACTTATCCTCTAACCTATGTAGAGCTTCTGTAACCATTCTCATATCTTCTCTTAGCTCTTGCTTAGTAGAATAATCTTCTCTAGTTCTGTTCAGAAGTATATCTATTCTCTTAACCTCTGCCATGAGGTTTCTGAACATCCATATAGCAGGTGCGATCACCAGCGTTAGTACTACGTTCCAAAAAATTACTGGTGATATCTCGCCCATCATAGTTTGCTCCTTATAGTGTCGCGTTACAAGCGTCTAAAGCATCCCATACTAAAGTTGCATGAGCTGCATTATCAAATGCTTTAGTCTTATCTGGATCATCATCCGTTGGATCTGGATCTGTCCAATCTCCTGACACAGAAGCTAGATAAGTTTGTAGATCATCTTTACTAGCAATCTCAGTAAAGTCTCCGCTACCACCATCTTTAACAATGCCAATCATAACATTATCTCTAGGTGATGCAGTAGAGCTATCTACTACTACATAAACTCCATGCATTCCCATTGGGCTATGCCCGAAATGCAAGAAGTCTGGTATTGTTCCATCAGCATTGAGCCGATATTTACATACTTTATAAGCCATATTGGTTTCCTTTCCTATTCGGCTGCTTCTAATTGTGGTACATTAGTTAATGACAATGGATCATATACATCAAAACCACGACTGTTTGCAAACTCAGCAGGACAACTTGCCCACTTATCTGCACAAGCCTCTAACCATTCCATTGTGTTAGCATGAGTTGGGGCTTTACCTTCACTAATAATATTGTTTTCCCATTGTAGGTACGCAAATACTTCTGCTTGTGCTTGAGCTGCATTGATACCTAAGTCAAATAGGTAGATCATATTACCCTCATCAATTGTACCACCTCTAGGTCTAGCACTATTTAGTGCCTGTTTCATACAGGTCATAATATGATATCGTGCTTCTTCTAACTCGTAGTCAGCTTCAGTTAGTTCTTCTTTACCTATATGCTTCATAAGGTTATCATACTGGTTAGTAAAGAATGACATCTTTCTGATTGCACCTTGCACACTATTTTTAGTACCTGCTAAATGTCCTTCTATCTCTAGTATCTCTATCTCTAGTAGTTCACGATCTAGATCATCATCACATGATTCTAGGTCACGTTCTTTTTTCTTTAGTTCATTCTCTTTCTTCTTCATACCAATGTATGCTTCTTGCAATGCACCTCTAGTTCTATCTATCTCAGCTAGTGTGTGCTTTACAGATCGAATAGGCGTGATTGCAGTTACGTCTAATGTAACACCCATGAACTGTGAGTGTGACTTATGAAAGTTAGAAGTAGCTTGTGCTACTGCTGGCATTTTCTCCTGTATGTTAGCCAACATAGTATTATACTCTGGCTTAACATCAGCAGGTAAATTTACTTTTAGTTCATGTGCTACTAAACTAGTATTAGTCATGTATTAAACTCCATTTATGTTTTGGGAAATCCCTCAAAAGGGATCTTATTTGTACCATATTTTCAAGCATTTGTCAAGGTTTATTTAAATTCCACCGTGTGAGTTAGAGGTAACTCCACCTGCCTGATCTCTACTAGCAATAGTGTCTCCGAAATCTGTAGCGTTACCTGTAGAAGCAATAGTTATATAGTCCATTACGTTTTGAGAATCACCTACATCGTTTTCTCCTCTAAATACACACCTAGTAGAACTAGACATAGATCCTGTACCTGTTTGTCTAGCTACAGTAAGATCCCCAAAATCAGTAGCATTACCTGTACTGGCTATGGTCACATATTCTATTGTATTTACATCAGCAGATGCAGTTGCACCACCACCGTAAACTGCTCTAGTTGAACTTCCCCCACCACCAGCGTAATATGTAGCAGTGCTAATATCACCAAAATCTTGTGCGTTTCCAGTACTAGCTATAGTTACATAATCAATAACGTTTGACCATGCAGATCCTGTAAAACCACCAGCAAATAATCCTCTAGTAGTAGAGTTTCCATTACCTCCACCATAATTTCTTGCTAGAGTTAAATCACCAAAGTCTGTAGAGTTTCCTTCTGTACCTATGGTTATATATTCAATGATATTCGATTCACTACCAGCTACATCTCCTCTTGCTAATACACCCCTAGTACCATTACTTACAGAACCTAAAGAGCTATTATTAAGACTTGTTAAATTTCCAAAGTTTTGTGCTATTCCTTTTGTGCTAAATGTGCTGAACTCCATTGCTGCTGTATTTGAACCAATATAACCACCCCACCAAACACAACGAGTTGCACTTGCTACGCCTGATAATCTATATCTTATACTTGTTAAGTCTCCAAACTGAATTTCATTACTTGTACTTGCAATGTTAATATAAGCAATAGTTGTGTTATTAGGCTCATTACCACCAGCAATTAAACCCATAGCAGCAGGAGCAAATCCAGTTTCGTTTTGTACTGCTGGTTCACCATTACCATGCGCTCCAGAAAAACCTCTAGCTACACTTAAATCACCCCAATCAGAAGCATTACCTGTTGTTGCAATGGTTATATTTTCAATAGTGTTTACAGCATTACTAATATAACCACCTGCAAATAAACCAGTAGTAGCATTACCACCACCAGCAGGACCTCTTGTACTAGCAGTAAGATTACCAAAGTCAGTAGCGTTACCAGTATTGGCTATGGTAACGTACTCTATAATATCTACAGCACCACTTCCTGTATTACCACCAGCTACAACTGCTCTAGTGCTTGAAGCAACTGCCCCAACTTCTACTCTAGCAGCAGATAAATTACCAAAGTCTACAGTATTACCAGTATTAGCAATTGTTAGATATTCTATAATATCTATAACCGCACTTCCATTATGACCACCCAACATTAATCCTCTAGTAGAAGAAGATGTTGCTCCTGTACTAGATCTATCTCCAACTGCAAAGTCTCCAAAATCAGTTACGTTTCCTGTTGTTTGTATGGTTAAGTATTCTAAAACATCTATTCTACTTCCATCAGAAATTCTACCTCCATTAACTATACCTCTCACATTATTAGAAAAACCTGATACATTATCTTTAGCTGCACTAAGATTACCAAAGTCAGTAGCGTTACCAGCACTAGCAAGTGAAAAATAATCTATTACATCAACTCTTGCAGAGCCTGTATCAGAATATCCACCAGCGTGAATACCTCTAGTATTATTTCCAAAAGCAGTAGTATAATATGTAGTATTTGTTAAATCACCAAAGTCACTAGCATTACCAGCAGAATTTACAGATACTCTATCAATAATATTAGTTGAAGCTGAACTAGTGTTAATTCCTGCTACAGTAAATACAAAATTAGGAGCTATATTAGGATCAGGCCAATCTCCTGCTTTATAGAAACTTAATGCTTCCTGTAATGTCCACATACCAGATGCAGATGCATTAGATAGATTGCTAGATGGTTCTACTGGGTTTGCTGTTATTATCCCACCAAGGTATCTTTGCGTCATTAAGCTATACCTCCATGTGCGTTAGATGCTGATGCAGCAGCATAATGAGAATGTAAATTGTCACCCCAATCAGTAGCATTGCCTGTACTAGCAATAGTAATTTTATCTATTGCTATACCTGTACCTCCTGTACCAATAGCAGTGTATAATCCTGTTGTTTTATCTGAAAGAGCTGCATGATAATATCCTACTACTGTAAGATCTCCGAAATCTGTAGCGTTACCTGTACTACCAATAGTAACGTAGTCCATTACATTTGAAGCAGATGATGCTAATCCTGCTGCAAACACTGCTCTTGTTGATGACGAAACACCTGCTGGAGTAACCCTTCTAGCTTCTGTTAGATCTCCAAAATCTGTTGCATCTCCAGTACTAGCTATTGTAAAATATTCTATTGTATTTGTTAAACCACCAGCAGTAGCTCCACCTGCTACTAAACCTCTAGTTGTGTTTGAAGTTGATCCAAGTTGTTGTGTAGCAGTTGTCATATCGCCAAAGTCTGTTGCGTTACCAGCACTAGCTATAGTTACATAATCTACTATATCACTTGAACTGCCATCACCTACACGGTCACCACCTGCTACTACACCTCTAGTACTACTACTAAAACAAGCTCCATCTATATTTGTAGTTGTTAAATTCCCAAAATCAGTGGCTTTTCCTTTAGTGCTAAAAGATACAAAATCTATTACGTTAAGATGACTGCTACCGTCATTACCACCAGCAAATAATCCTCTAGTTGTGGAGGACATTGTACCATTAACATTGCTACTTCTTCCTACTGTTAAATCTCCAAAGAGTCCAAGTTCACCATCTGTTGCTATATTTAAATAAACTATTGCAGTTTGATATGGATGACCACCTGCGTACAATCCCATAGCAGCAGGAGGAAAGTATGATTCGTTTTGTACTGCTGCCTCACTAGATGAACAAGCTCCTAATCCATCCCTTGCATCTGTTAAGTCTCCAAAGTCGGTGGCATTACCAGTTGTAGCTATAGTTACTGAGTCCATTGTATTAGTTGCACTTCCTGTATTACCACCTCCAAATATTCCTGTAGTTGAATTAGCACCCGCACTTAATTTTCTTCTTGCAGCAGTAAGATCACCAAAGTCTGTACTATTTCCTGTACTTGCTATAGTAATATATTGTATTCTATTTACTATATCAGATTCAGAACCTCCACCAAACAATCCTCTAGTACTAGAAGCACAACCAGCAGATTCATCAATAGTAGCAGCTAGATCCCCGAAATCTGTTCCATTTCCTGTTGAAGCTATAGTAACGTATTCAATTACATTTTGTTTAGCGTTACTAGATATAATCTGACCACCACTAAAAACTGCTCTTGTGGTAGAAGCTAATCCAGCCATATCTAGTTTTGCAGCGGTAAGGTTTCCAAAGTCTATAGCGTTACCAGCAGTAGGTATTGTTATATAATCAATTACATCTATCTTATCTGAAACATACCCACCAGCAGATAGTCCTCTAACATTATTAGATGTACCAGTTACCATAGACAAATTATTATTTAAATCGCCAAAGTCGGTGGCATTACCAGCACTACTATAGGTTACGGTATCAATAACATTTCCTCTTCCACCAGAGGCTTCTCCACCAGCCCAAATTGCTTTTGTGTCAGAGCCATATGATGACATTAATATTCTACCTACTGATAAATTACCAAAGTCCGTAGCATTGCCTGATGTTTCTGTTATTTTTAAATCTATTATGTCTGAAAAATTAGAAGTACCTGCTCCACCACCAAACAACATTCTAGTACCTAAGTTAGCATCAAAGGGCCAACCAGTTCTATACTGATACTGAGTAGATATATTCCATACACCTGAATATGATGGAGCCATTATGCTATACCTCCATGTGAGTTTGATGTACTTAATGCCCTATAGTAGGTTCCTTTTTGTGCATCAAGATCTCCCCAATCTGCTGCATTACCTGTTGAAGCAATAGTAAATTTATCTATTCTTAAACCATTTGAAGAGTCACCTCCTGCATGAACAAGAAGAGAAGTTTTGTCTGATACAGCAGCAGCATACCTACTTGCAGTAGACATATCTCCAAAGTCAGTAGCGTTACCAGTACTAGCAATAGTAACGTAATCAACAACATTAGAGTTTGATCCACCAAAACCACCTGCAAATAAACCTCTTGTGTTAGAAGATCCTGAACCACCTACATATCTACCAACCGTTAAGTCACCAAAATCTGTAGTATTTCCTGTACTGGCAATAGTTATATACTCCATTATATTCTGATAATCTGCTCCAGTGTCGTATCCACCTCCAATAACCATTCTTGTTGTACTACTTAATGAACTTGTGTCACTTCTTGCACTACTTAAATCACCAAAATCAATACTATTACTAGTACTAGCAATGGTAATATATTCAATCGTATTTGAGTTTGAACCAACATTACCCAAAGCATGAACACCTCTAGTAGAATTACTAGACGTTGTTCCAACATATGCTGCTGCTGAAAGATTACCAAAATCTGTATTTGTGCCTTTGGTTGAAAAAGTTGCATATTCTATGACATTAGTTTTAGCACTTCCTGTAAAACCTCCCATAGCAACAGCCCTTGTGGTAGATGCTGCACCATCCTTACTACCACCTTTTTTCTCTGTTAAATCACCAAATTGTGCATGACTTCCATCTGTTGCAATATCTAAATAAATTATGGCAGTATCATAACTTAAAGCAGAGCCTGTCCACCAAGCTCCACCACCCATTAAACCCATAGCAGCAGGGGCAAAACCTGTTTCGTTTACACCAGATGGCGCATGACTTGCACAACAGGCTAATGTTGTTTTATTAGCACTTAAATCTCCAAAGTCTGTTGTGTTACTTGTAGATGCAATAGTAATAGATTCTATTACATTTATACCATTACCTCCTGCTGTATTCCCTCCTCCAAACACAGATGTAGTAGAAGATGATCCTGATGCTAATCCTTCTCTAGTAGCTGATAAATCACCGAAATCTGTCGCATTTCCTGTACTAGCTGTAGTTATGTAATCAATAACATTTATAGTTGTGCTAGAGGCACTAGTAGAACCAGCATTATCAGTAAAACCTCCTGCCATTACAGTTCTTGTTTCAGAACTTGATCCTGCTCCTCTGCCTCTTACTGTGGTCATATCTCCAAAATCAGTAGCATTACCAGCACTAGCCATAGTAATATAATCAATAGTATTTTGCGGTGCAGCACCATTTGCTCTACCACCAGCAAATATACCTCTTGTTTTTGAAGAAGTATTACCGTTTGTTATTTCTCTTCTAGCAGTTGTTAGATCACCAAAATCTGTAGTATTACCTGTTGATTGAATGGTTACATATTCAATTTCATTTGTAGTGCCATTTGTAGATTTTCCTTTAGATATAACCCCTCTTACATTATTACTTACACTAGTGAGATAATGAGTTGCATGAGGTAAATTTCCAAAATCTGTTGTGTTACTAGTACTAGCATAAGTAATGTATTGAATTGTATCACTGTCACCTGCTTGACCACCTCCAGCACCTGCACCTCCAGCAAATATTCCTCTAGTATCATTTCCAAATGCAGTAATTCCCATAGTAGCAAATAGACTTGTATTATATGTATGTATCAAATCTCCAAAATCTATGACATTTCCTGCTGATGCTATAGTTACATATTCCATAACATTTATACCAGTAGCAGTGTTACTCGCATTGTTTCCAAGAGCAGTACCACCACCAAACACTGCTCTGTTTAATGAAGGACTAAAACTAGCTGTTGCAACAGACAGTGGGCCATTTCCATAGTCATTGATCGCCCATACTTTAGCTATGTAACTTGTACCATTTGTAAGGCCAGTTACAGTTACAGGAGAAGATGAACCAGTTGCACCTGCTTGAGCAGCACCCAATGGATCTGTAGATGCACTAGCTTCTATAAGTGATATAGTATTTCCCATACCATTACCATGAGAAGTACAATAATATCTAGAAGGTTCTGATGCATCTGTTGCTAGTACAAGTGTTACAGTAGCTGATGCATTACCTGCTGTACCTGATGTAGTTACCCCAGATGTATAAGAACCATCAGAAGCATTTTTAAAACCAAATGGATGACCTGAATTACTGCTGTCACTTAAATCAAATACATAAGTAAATCCTTTTATTAAACTTAGTGTTTTAGTAGGATTACCATCTATAAAGTAAATATTACCACTACCACCTGTAGATAATGTACCAGTTCCAACAGATACTTTATAATTAATAGTAGCTCCTGCTAGAAATACACTAGCACCATATAGTGTTATAGCATCAGCCCCTACATCAGAAGGTGCAGTAAATGCGACTGATACTTGAGTATTACCAGCAGTAGCTGTACCTATAGTGGGAGCATCAGGAACAAATAGATTATCCTGACTACCTATAAATTTACCTTTATTAGGCATTTAAAATCCTTATGAGAGTTCTTCATATGTAATAGTACAAGCTAAATCATTAGCTGCACTAGCAGTAACACCAATCGATGTATTCTCTTCTAAATATAATCCCATGTTCTTATCTATAACAATAAGAGATGCATCTGCTGGTACGGATATAGTAGATGCTAGTAACACTGCTGTACCACCAATGTCATCTTCAGGATATATTCCTACAGTTATTGATGCTGCATTAGTACCATCTACGTTGGCTACAACTAAGCTATTAACTTTCATAACCTTACCAGATGATGCAGGATTCTCTAACAGTTGTACTGCTGATGTACCTGTTAGTAGTAATGTGTCTGTCTTTGC